>Ga0102874_1000110_pt1 | contig 34210 bp, 40 predicted proteins | sample Colrivmet1547A02_FD_78184 | JGI IMG/M metagenome (GOLD analysis project Ga0102874, IMG submission 78184) | Estuarine microbial communities from the Columbia River estuary - metaG 1547A-02 | ecosystem: Environmental > Aquatic > Marine > Intertidal zone > Estuary | place: USA: Columbia River...
ACACAAAGCCCCCAACGAGCTATAACATTCATATTTTCAATACCCGTATGGCGCTTCAAACGGCTCAGTTGGTCACGAGCTGTCTGCGAAAAGCGAATGTGCTTAATGGACATTCTGCATCTCCTCGAAATAACCAAGCTTAACGGTTGTTCCACCAAGCTCCTCGTCATGCACCAGCTGATAGGAGCGACCGACGAAAGGCATCAATGACTGATAGTATCGGCCACTAATTTCCTCATCTGTTGAGAGCAAAATTACCTGATGGCTCGCATGAGGGAAATAGTGAGAAACAAGACGCTTGCGATGCGATGAATCTAGTCGGCCTAGCGGAGTATCGACAATCATCGGTAACGGCCTACCTGATGCTCGAGCTAGCCCCCATAGGACCGATATTGCCAATAACTGACGTTCGCCCGCCGAGAGGCGGTCAGGTGTGATTACTTCACCGTTCTTATTTTTAAGTTCTAGGTCAAAAGTTTGTGGATTAATCGAGAGTTCGCTAACCAGAGCTTTTTTTCTAAGGAGTTGTATGAAGCTGTCTAACACCAAAGCTTCCAAGCGATGCAGGTGGCGACTGATCATAGCTTGCTTGAACTTAGAAAGTGTCTCCTCTACCTTTTGTGAATGCCGCAGTACGCGATTGGTGTCGCCGTCATCTAGGGTTGATTGTGCGTCGGTTTGGTACATACGTTCTATCTCGATACATTTGCGTTCGAGCTCTCTACGTAACCTATCTAACTGGCTGGATTCACTGTTCTGTTCTCCGGTTAGCAGGGCAACTTGGTGAGCCAATTCTGATCGTTCTTGCTCCGGCTTGGCAAGCGCATCGACTGACGGAATGGCAGCAAGTTTCATCTTGGAGTTTTCGAAACTGAGCTCGGATTTCTGAAATTCGTCCAGCTTCGCCTGAGCGCGTCCGCGTGCTTCTTCGATCTCATGGTCCATTAGCGCTTTTAGCGAGGCACCTCCTTTTTCGGTCAATCCAAGATAGTTCCCCTTAGAGCTGCTGTGTGGGGTTACTTGGTCCGCCATGAGGAAGCAGCGAATGTCGCTGGTCATTGCATCGTTCGTATACTTATCTGAGATGAATTTAAGCAATCTTTGGTCGCGCTCGCTTGAAAGTTGACGCACTAGCAATGCATTTTTGGAAGCAAACTCATTCGATGCTTGGTCCGCCACTTGATTTAAGAGCTTACCGAGCATTAGGAGTGGGAGGGCGCTGGCTGCAACCTCGCGAAGGTCTCTCTCTATACCACGCAGTTCCAATTCGGCAGTCTTATACTCGTACTCAATGACGACGTGCTGCTCATAAAGATGGCCACCTTCCTTACGAAATTTTGCCTCAACTTCTTCTCTGCGAGCAGTGAGACGACCGATTTTAGAATTGAGCTCAGCTACACGTTGATGGGTTGTTTGTATCAACTCTTGGAGCCGTTCCCGCTCAGATTCGGCAGTCTTGATTGTTTCTTTTTCGCTTTCGTTGCGGGTCGAAAGCTTCTTACGCCGCCTAATTACTTGTAAATCAGCATCTAGCTTCTCAACAAGATCCAAACCCAGAAGGTTATAGATCGCGGTTTCAATCAGTTCTGCAGAGCTTTTAGGATCAGCATAGCCTTCGACTTTCTCGCCGTCGAAAAGGAAAAGGTGGGCAATTCGAGCAGGTAAGAACTGCTCAACCTGCTCAGCCCAATTTTCCGTTGCAACTGCATCGAATATCCCGTTGCGAAGCACTTCGAGTTGCTCTCGACACCCTTTACCTTTGCGAGACCAAGATCGACGAACTCGGTAGGATTCTTCCTGACCATCTGACACATGGCGGAAAACTATTTCGATGGTCGCACCTTCTACCTCAGCTCCGCGATGGATGCAGGACAAAAGATACTGTTCGTAAGGTGCGCCTGCCCTATTGGAGCAACGTGCCATCTGTCCGAATAGGCAAAGCTGAACTGCATCCAGGAGCGTCGTCTTGCCGGCGCCATTCATACCACCGAACAAGACAATTGGTTGCTCGCTTGAAGGGGGGGTTAGCTGGATCGTGCTTCGGCCTCGATATTGGCCAAAGTCATGCAGAACCAATTCATCGAGGATCATGTGATGCTATCCTGATCCTGGGGGGGGCTAATAAAGCCCGCTTGCTTGACTGCCTGGATGGAGCGGGCTCGATCCGCGGCGTCTTCGACATTTTCGTAAAAGCCTTTCACGATGGCTTTTTCCAGCTCTTGAAACACGCCTGACCTACGGGACATAACTCGGTGTTTTCGCTCTATAGAAAGAAGCTGTCTCGTTAGTTCAAAATGCATTTGGTCGCCACATATGACCCGAAGCAATTCGATGTCTTCCGAGCTAAAAATTGTGCCGTCATCAATTCTTGCACCGATAAACTTTTTCCCCATTATGCGCTCATAAATGGAGGGAAGGCTATCCTCAATTTCATGCTTCTCGACAACCCAAAGCCGCCGAATTTCCTCGAGTTCCGGCTGCGTTATTAGCTCAAAGTTGGCCATTTCCCCAGGACCGTTTTGTTGAACATGGACTTGCGCGCGGAGCAGCTTCTCTAGCCATGCTTGACGCGATGACTGAGTGTATGGGCCCGAGACCAATTGGTCGTTAAATAATTGAACGTTTCCGTTCATGCGACGAAAATCTCTCAGGTGTCGGTCGTCTGAAACATCTAGTTCGTTGCGTAAATCTAAGAGCGGTTGCATCCATTCTTTGTCGGCGTCATTTTGGATCATCGCCTGCATTGATCTGTCTTTGTCCACTAACGTGCAAACCCAGCAGCCGAAACGGCTGCTGCCACAACTGGGCGTCGTTGTGTCTATAACAAGGGGGCACTCACCATCGGCTGATGCTCCTTGGTAGAGTGTCAGAAGATCTTTGTTATTATGGCCCCACGGGTTCTTGCGCTGCATGAGAAATGTCCAAACATCATCGTTGGACCAGTCCGCAATTGGGCTGTACACGTAGGCGTTCGGTAGGGTTGTGTTCGGCGATAGCTTGTCACGCACTTGCTGCTTTTCAAGCCGGTTCATTACCGCGCTGCGAGCTGTACTTTCCGCCTTACGCGTACCAAGAACGATAATTGCCTCTCCATTTGCGCGAACAACTTCTCCAATGAATTTGTTCGAGGGATTGATCTTGAGGCGCTCTGTGCACCAGCGGAAGCGCGGTCTTGGCGCCGGATATCCTCTGCCTATTAGGTTCACCCAAAAGCTATTTCGGACTTCGGGCGTTAAACGATGGGGCGTTAGCGGCAAGCCTGCCTCCCGAGCGGCGTCCCCCATTTTATCAAGGGAGTTTTGAACCCAAGATGCGACGATGGGATTTTCCACAAGAGTGTCGGTACTGATCACGTAAATCGGCTTTTTACGGCTTTCAATTGGTAACGCAGAAATCGCTAACCATATTAGTTGCAGAACAGCGGAACTGTCTTTGCCGCCGCTATAACCGACAACCCAAGGGATCCCATCTGCACAGTACATGGTTGAAATTTCATCCATTAGCGCCGTTATTGTGGCTTCAAATCCAAGCTCGGCAAAGGCGCTGGTTTTTCTTAATTCAACCATTATCGAGTTCCCCTCGTTGTAACGTATTTTCAGCGCTGAGTTCTTCCGGCGTTAGGTCAAGTCCCAGATGATTCTTGATGGCGCTTGTCGTCAATATTACGCTTTGTTGTGCTTTTGAAACGCGCCCATTTATTAGGGCCCGCCCCTCCCACAAAGCAGAGTTGCCTCGCCGCCAGTCTATCGAGCCAAGGCCAGCTAGCGTCTTCATCCAATTCTTAGGCTGAGTTTGCAAAAGGACATTCCCAACGCGTCCAAAAGCTTGGAGCACGACCCCGTGACTGTGCAAATAGTCTTCGCGGACTTCTCCCGCACTAAGTTTACCTGCTTGAACCATTCCCCATTGAGGAATTTGAGCGCCAATAGCGTCCCAATATGAGGCAGCAATTTGCGCACGTTCTTCGCCTTGCTCCAGATCAAGATGCGCCAACAATGCTCCTGTTGCGCTATAAATGGCGCTGAGTGTGAACAGCCTACGTGAACGCGGCGCTAGCGTAGTCCGCTCCATTTCCACCACGTCTCGAAACACAGGTGCTCTGGCAACAACCATTTTTGCAAGTAAAGCCCTATCATCGCGGTGGTCATAAAGCACGCCTAGAGATCTAGCGGGCCGTATAGCATAGCGGTTTAGATCAGCGAACATTTGCTGGCAGCGGGCCAGACCCTGATCGAGGAAAAAGACTACCGCAATGCTCTCATCCCCGATGCTTGGGTTTTCACGCATGGCGAGCTCAATTGCAGCACGTCGGTGCTGTCCGTCATTGAGCACAAAACGAGCTGACATAGGAATATGCAACACCCCTATTCGGCGTGTCTCTGCATCTGTGCCGAAGGTTTCGAACGTTACATCAGCATCCACCGAAGCAGTGATCGCGGAAAAAACATAATTAGATGGATTTTCTAAAACGTAACGAGCCATCTCGGGAAGGCGAGCTTTGTTTAGCTGGCGCTGAGCTCGCAGCTCAGGTATCATTTCATCTTCGTTAAACAAAAACAATTTCGGTAGCAGCCGCAGAGGACACATTGAAACATAGAACTCACGATTTGCCTGTATTCCTCGGATAGCCGGGAACGCGTATTCAAAACCTGCGGCCATGATGTATAATCCATTTTATTGCATCGACACCCTAACAACAATATGCCACTGTTTGTCAAATGAGAAACATACTATGTTAAAAATATGACATCATATTTCGATTGCGCCGCCACCACTCCAATAGACCCTGAAGCTTACAGGGCCTTGTTGCATTACGTTGAAATTGAATACGGAAACGCCGGCAGTCGCACGCACGAGTATGGATTAGCGGCCTCGCGCGCAGTTAAGTCAGCGCGAGAAAAAGTTGCAGCCCTCTCAAATTCTAAACCAGAAGAAGTGATTTTCACAAGCGGTGCAACTGAGGCAAATAATCTTGCAATTCTAGGTATCCAAGCCCACGGTATATCCACGGGCAAGCGGCACATAGTTACTACGGCAATTGAGCATAAGGCTGTTTTAGAGCCGGTCTCAGCCCTCATTAAGCAAGGGTTTGAAGCAACGTTCGTAGCTCCCCAAAATGATGGGCGGGTAACCGCCGAAGATGTAATGCGTGCAGTTCGACCGGACACCCTGATAGTATCCGTAATGCATGCTAACAACGAGACTGGGGCTCTACAACCTATCGACGAAATCGCAGCACAGCTTCGGGGACACTCCGCATTTTTGCATGTTGATGCTGCGCAAACATATGGGAAATCAAACAAAACGTTGACGAATACTGACATCGACATGATCAGCGTATCAGGCCATAAAATATTTGCACCAAAAGGAATAGGAGCACTCATTATTCGGCGCGGGCAGCGAAGGCCTCCTTTAACCCCTCTCTTTTTCGGGGGAGGTCAAGAGCGAGGCCTAAGACCAGGGACTTTGCCTGTAGCGCTAATTGCTGCATTTGGAGCGGCTTGTGGTTCCGCATTACGTGAAGCTGAGGAACGTCAAAAGCGTTGCATCGAAATTCGTCATCGTCTCCTAGAGACAATTTTAAAACTGGGCGGAGAGGTTAACGGTCACTTGACGCATAGTCTTCCGTCAACTTTAAATGTTAGTTTCCCCGGGTTAGACTCTGAAGCAGTGCTAGTAGCGCTAAAGGGTCTAATTGCTATTTCTAATGGGTCAGCCTGTACTTCAGCAAGCTACGCACCCAGTCATGTTTTAGTCGCCATGGGTTTAAGCGAAGATAGGGTTGAGAGCGCATTACGTTTCTCGTGGTGTCATATGACCAAAGAACCATCGTGGGATGAGGTCGAGTTCAGGATCAATAGTTTGAAATAATTTTTAAACGTTTAATGGGTTTCCAGCCAACGCTGCCCTCGCTATCCATCGACGGATGCTAGGCTGCAGTGTGCAGCGATACAAACTCATGTGGTCGAAATGGTTCGAACTAATCTCCTAACAAGTCTCGGGAAGCGATCGATATGTAGCCTGGAGTTAGAAGTGATCAGCGCTAGCGCTTAATCTTCTTGTGACTTTTATGTGGCCAGCGTAACCGCGTAGACTGTCTATTTTAGAATAATCTGACGACGGACAACGCACCACTATTTAAGCCATAGTCATGCCGGTGATCGAAGTCTGACATCTATTAGACTGGACCATCTCCCCATTACGAGCAACAGCAAATTGGGTTTCTGCCGCTGATAAGGTTACTCCGACGCCTCTGATGCCTCGATCCAATGTAGCTCCCCTTTTGGCAGCGTCACGTAATGATACTGTTTAAGAAATGGGTTGATTTCAGAAGCAGCTTGCAAGACGAAACTGACGTCAGTGTCACTTGGCAGGCTTTCCAGATATTGGAAAAGCTCTTCTAGAGTTGGAAAAGTAAGGTTGTTAACCGCAGCCACATGATAGCCTGGAGTGGCTTTCGTCATCTCTGCATCGGAACCTGGATATACGAAATCAATGATGGGTTGGGTGATATCGGGCAGCTCAGGGTTATCAAGCTTCCATTGATTAGAAATCACCAAACCTGAGATGAAAATGGAACGGGTATTGGTAACCTCCGGCATAACCGAGGTTAAGACGTTGACGTTCATTTCTTTTTGTTCGCGTTCGATTGTTACGTTCACGGCGCCTTCAATGCCTCTCAATCGCGCGGCAAGAACCGAGGTATTTCGGATATTGCGATAGCCATTCACGGCGACAATTCTATCTCCGATTTTCAGTCCTGAGTTTCGGTCAAAGACTGCTGCAACGATCGGACGATCATCATCTTCAGCAGTGGCGTAGGAGACAGGCAGTTGCCGGAAACGTGCATCACGACCAGACTTCAAGAGATCGAGTATCTCGCAGATTGGCGGCATTGGTTCCGATAAAGAAACAGCGACAGAATGCGTGTCTGTAGTGTCTCTGTAACTTGCCGAGGCAAGGCCAACAACGCGCCCTGTTGAAAGGTCAATCAACGGGCCGCCTGAGTTGCCACCATTAATTACCGCATCACTTTGGATCTGCTCTGTGGGAAAAATCCAAGAGATACTCGAAATTATACCGCGAGTAGCGGTGTACGAGAAGTCACCAGGATGCCCAAAAACGGCAACAGCAGACCCCATTTTGGGCAGGTCTTTACATTCCAATCGAGCAGCTAGCACATTCGCCGGCATCGCGGACGGCTCGACCTCTAAAACCGCCACATCTAAAAGGCGATCAACAAAAATGCGGCGCGCTGAAATGTATTTTTCGCCTTTAAAGGAAACGGTGAGCGTCGCAGGCGAGCGACTAGCTACATGTGCATTTGTGAGGATCCATCCACGTGCTCTGTCTACCAAAAAGCCAGTTGCTTGGACCGATGTGCCGTCATCCTCATTTAAGCCAACAGTGCTGCCTCTGCGTATTTTTACTGTGTATTGATTAGCCTCCTCCAATATCACATCGGCAGGCGGGGTCTTGGCGGCAAGCGAAAGCGGAGAGAGTATTAAAATGATTGAGATTAGGTACTTCACATTTATCTCCACAGAACGCGCAAGCTAACGTGTGTAAGCCCTAACATGATTGAGCGACAAGAACAGTCGCTGCATGTCAGAATAGGACACAATCAATTTTCACGCCTCAACTGTGTGTTTGGCACCCAATATGGTTGCTGGTTCCTAAATGAAAAGCCAGCAAAGTTTGATCGAGACAGCGCACCACGTTACCCAGTTCGCGCTCGCTACTATCAGACAAATCCCTCATTTATGAGCTCAACCGACCAATAACGCGTTATTCCCCCAGCGGTGGCGCTAACATTCCAATTCGTCTGCCTTATTGTGTAACCGTTGTTTGGAAGTGTAAACATGATCGACGTCGCAGCGCCGCCGTTTACAACACTTGCACTGCCTGCTGAAGATCCAGTTCTCGCCCATGACCAGACAGCGGACGGCGAACTTTGTATCGTAACGGACGCGTTTGCTCCTCCGGCATTCCAATCAGAAAGCATCACGGGCGAGGCACTAGATAAGCCACCTGCAGGCGTAAATGTTACGGACGACTTGCCGTAAAGGTTTGACAGCCCGATCGCCCCCGAAGCAACTGCAGCCAGATTTCTAACAGCGGTTTCGCCAAGGGATGTGGTTGTGCCCACTGTCCGCCCCAGTTCGGATCCAACATTGCCAAGCGATATAGGACCAGATGATTGCAGGGTCATAGCTTTGCCTTCAATTCAGCGATATCGCGCGCTTGGTGATCGGTTCGGGCCGCAATTTCTTTTAAAGCTTCAACAAGCACGCCCACCAAATTTCCATAGGCAACTGACAACATCCCATCGGGATTTTCCGCAACAGCCTCGGGCAGCACGCCCTTTAACTCTTGGGCGATTACGCCAATCCCGTGTTCCCCTGTATCAATACGCGCGTAAGTAACCCCTCGCATCCGCGCTACCAGCGCAAGCGCACCTTCAATCGTGGCAACATCAGTCTTGAGCGATGCGTCAGAATAAGCCGTGATATCACCAGTCGCCGTAATTGCACCTGACACCGAGATACCGCCTGTAAAACTATCCCCTGCCCTATTCGCCGGCGTGTAGCCCAGCGCTCCTGTTACATCTCCAGACGTCATTGCAGTACCTGCAGTGACGCGGCCCTTAGTATCGACCGTTACCTTGAGATAAGTTCCGGCAACTACACCTGAGCTGGCGAGCGTGGTCGCAAATGAAAGCGCAGCAGTGCCATCAAAGGCAGCGCTTGTTCCCGTAATATCGCCACTCAAAGCGATGGTCCGACCAGTAGCCCATCTGGTCGAAGTGGCAGCATTGCCCGAGCAGGATCCAGACGCCCCAGTTATCGAAGCGCTGGCCGTTATATAGCCGTTGGGATTAGAGGCACTGTAGGGCGTAAAACCAAGCGCTGCCGTGACTAGGGACGAAGTCATATTGCCAAAACCAACCTGCACGACAGCGCCGCCTGCGGTCTTGGAGTAAAGCTTCTGATCGGTAAGATTGACGGCAAGCTCTCCTGTCTGAAGAGCGCCCGCAGCAGGGATGCTCGATGCAGTCGAGGACCGTTTCAACAGAATGCGGCTCGCCATCAGAACGTTCCACCGTCTAGCGTCACGCCATCAATCGAACCGCCGGTGATGGCGACGTTATTCGCCGCCTGGGTCGAAATGGAGCCGAGCCCGGAGATGTCAGTATTGGGAATAGTTGCGGAGGCCGTGAACGCCGCGGTGCCGTTGCCCTTGAGGTAGCCGGTGAGCGTAGTGGCCCCCGAGCCGCCTTTGGCCACGCCGAGCGTGCCGCCGATATTGCCCAGGCTCAGATTGGCTTCGTTGACATCAACAGTTGGGTTACCAGCCACCCCATCGCCATTAGTAATGGCGACCTTGGTTGAGCCGGCTGTCAGGGTACGCGCTGCCACAGACCCTGCGGCTGTTCGGGCAATTATGCCGTTCGCGGCAAGATTATGCATGGCTAGCGCCTGACCTGTCAGCGCAATGCTGTCAGCAGCTACTGCAATGCCAGTCCCAGTTCCGACGTCGATTGTATTGCCGGTCTTGGTAAGGCCATTGCCGGCTACGATTTGCCCAGCACCGTTGAACTGGACGAAGGCGATGGCCGTGGTGCCGAGCGTGCCACCGGCATCAGCCGTGCAAAGATAGCCGATATCAGCGTTCACCGTGCCTTGTTCGACAAACAGGTACGCCGAGATATGCTCATCCCAAGTGGACAGATCAATTGCGCGTGCCCAGGCACCAGCGGCAACAATATAGACGCCGTTGGCCGAAGCTGTGGTCTGGTCCTTCACCAGCACCCGGTCTCCTGCCACCAGTGCCACGCCGTCAATGGTCATGGTGCCAGAGAGCGAAGCGATGTTCGCGGTAGATGCGGCCTTGACCGAAGCCTTGGGATCAAGCCCCTGAACGGTGAGATCGACGTAATTCTTGGTCACAGCATCCTGGGCCGCTGTCGGGTCTGCAAGACCAGTGATGCGCTGGCTGTTGAAGTCCACAGCAGCGGCAGGCGCCGCCAGTTGGTCCAGCCGGTTGGCGCGCACCCGGGCATCGGTGAAGTAGAGGTTGGTGCCTTCAGAGACGTCGCTGGTGGAGAGCGCGATGGCACCGGTCCGACCAGCAACCGAAGTCACCGGGAACGTGATCGCGACGTTACTGGCGGCCGTGACCCGGCCCTTGGCATCGACCGTAAGCTGCCCGACTTGCGTCGCCGAACCATAAGAGCCAGCGGTGACACCGCTATTCGATAGGGTCGCTGCAATTGTCGCATTGGCGGTGCCATTGAATGATGCCGTGCCGGTCACATCGCCAGATAGGCCCAGCGTACGCGCCGTTGCCAGCGCGGTTGCAGTCCCGGCATTACCCGAGATTGAACCCGTAATGGTGCTCGAGAAGGTCTTGATCCCAGCGACGATCTGGTCTCCTGACAGCCCAACAAAGGCGCCCCCACCGCCGATCGCGATGACGGACGTTGCAGTGCCGCCAGCACCACCAGTGCCCGTGCCATAGTAGAGCGTGTTGTCCTGTTCGTTAAATGCGAGCTCGGCATTGGCGAGCGATGCCGGAGCCCCGGCCGCACCGCCTACGGCGCGGCGTTTGATGCGAAGAGTATTAGCCATCAGAAATTACCTCCATCGACCAGTCTGGCCGAATTCGTGTTGCTCCACCGATTGTCGGGGGATGAAAAAATGAGCACGTCGCCACCTTCGGGCTGCGTGAGATTGACGTCGGAAAGATCATTGAGAGAACTGAGCGGACCCGGTGGTCCCTGAGGGCCTTGGGCCCCAGTACTACCAGTTGCGCCGCGGGGCCCGGCAATCCCTTGCTGCTCGACGACGATAGTCTGAACTGTCTCCAGAATCTGGATGGTGCTGGTCATTCGACATCGAACGTGAAGATCGGCAGGACTTCACGCTCCCCTTCGCCGTTTTCGAGGCCTATAATCAGCCAAACACGGCCCGCCCCTGGACTTAGGGTTGTGGTCTGATCGTCAGTCCAAAGCACTTCGATTTCACCCAAAGCAGGCGGATTGCAAATGCTAACAGTTGGCACAGCAATGTTAGGACTTTGATCAACAACCATCGCGATCAGGCCAGTAAGATCTCTTCGTTCGCCTGCAGCAATATCTGCGTACAGAGAAGCCCGCAGACGTCTGGTACCACCTCGGCGAATAGTCAGCCTGGTCATGCTTGCACCTCGATTGGAAATGAACATGGCGGAGGCTGAAGCCCCCGCCATTATGTTTATTATGGTTTAGCTGATTCGAGTTTTGGCCGTCTTGCGGAACAGAACGCCGCCGATCCCGGTCACGGCAAGAACCACAGTCAGGACATCAGCCTGGCTGAGATTTTCGGGCAAAATACCAATAACGCCGGCAACGCCCCAGAGGCTGCCGATTACGCCAGTCCAGATGGCCTTCGAGGTCCACCAAGGTTTAAGTTCTTCCATCTCTTTTCTCCATTAAAAAACCCGCCAAAGGGCGGGCGGTTGAATTTAGCTTACCCAGGTAAGCTAGCGTGGCTGTGGCGTGATTAGGCCTCATCCACTGACAGAATGCCGGTGGCTGCAAGTAGCATAGGCTTGGCGGTAACCGGTGCCTTACGGTAAGGCGGGCGGCGGACTGAGATGCATCGGTCTTTCGCGATCCGACTGATAGTCACGCCATCAGACTGATTGCCGCCGAGCACGTGGTATGCGCCGTAATCCTCGCCGACATAGAGCCCGACATGGCCCGAACCATGCGCGCGCCGGAACACCAGCACATCGCCCAACTGACCTTTGTCGGCCGCTTTGCCAAACTTAGCCCAGTTGCGTGCCCACAGGGGGCCTTCCACGACCGGCTTGCCACCGCGCTTGGCAATCAGAGCCATAAACAAGCCACACCAAGGGATGGAGTCAGCGGTAAAGATCTTGGCTAGGCCTGTTTCTTTGGCCCAGTCGATAATGATAGGATTGTTTGCAGGGCCGGACACTTCAAGGGTGCCGTAAAGCTTGCGGGCTTCGTCCAGCATCCGGGGCAGCGGACGCAGGTCATCGATCCAGCCATAGGCTGATGGTAGCGGGTTCACGGTTGTTCTCCTTTGGTAGGTTAGCGCTCAGAAAAGCCTCTGAAGGCTGCAAAGATGATGGCCCCGGCTGTTACCAGGGTGGAGAGCCACTTAACGAACCGAACGACGCCAGTGGCGGTATTCCAGGCATCAAGTAGGCCTTTGAGTTCCTTACGGACAGCCTTAAGCTCGGACTGCATCGCTTCGAGGTCGGCCCGGATCAGTGCCATTTCTACAATAGGGTCCTGGTTAGACATGGTCAGCCTCCTTTCTCGGTTGGGCAATAATTTGCTCTTGAAGCGCATCGATCTCGGCCTTGAGTTCCACAATTGCCTGAAACGCAAGTGCGGTCAGCTTGGCGTAATCCACCGCCATCTGGCCGTTTGAACGAACGCGGACTGCCAATGGAAAAACCTCCTCGACATCCTGAGCGAGCACGCCAAAATCAGCCTTTCGCACGAACAACCCATCCTCGCCGCCCCGCGCCGCAATGTGGCTATCACGCCAGTCAAACGTCTTGCCGCCAATGCCGAGTACTGCGCTAAGCGCACCTGTGATTGGTTGGACATTCTCCTTGAGAAGCGCATCGGACGCAAAATAGGCAGTGATGTCGCCAGTTGCGCGGATCTCACCGGCCATGCCGGAAGCTGCAGTTCCAATCCCAATCGAGCCGACCTGATAACTGCCGCTTATATTAAGCGCATTGGCGGTACCTGCGAGTGTGGCCGTAGTTGCCGTATTGGCACTGGCGGCAGATCCGCTAATCGATATGCCCCAGGTGCCTGCCGCTCCCACACCGCTTCTGGATGGCACATCGAGGTTATTGCGAGCATCGGCTCCGGTCGCAGCGCCTGTTCCACCATTAGAGATCTGCACGGTCCCAGCGAGCTTGGAAGCTGCAAGCGAAGTCAGCCATACAGGGTCGGCATAGCTCGACGTCGAGAGCAACGCAGCGCTCGACTGCGCAGGCGCGCTGAGCCCAATCGTCCAAGCGCCATAGGTACCGCTTCCGCCGATCGCAGAGACGCTGACAACAAGCGTTCCAGTGCCGCTGTTGTAGGCGGTGATCTGGCCATGCATCCAGTTAACCGGCGCCGCCGTGTTGGTGACGGTGACCCACTGCCCCACCACGAAGGCTTTGGCTGTCTGGATCGTCAACGACTTGGAGCCAGCGCTAATCCCTAACGTGGTCGTGCTGTTTGCACTGGTACCAGGCGCATTGACTGCAGTAGCTGCGCTTGCAGATGCATTGCTTGCATAGCCGTTAGCCTCAACCGCAAGCGCGTTGGCTTGGGTTACAAAAGTCGGTAGCGCCCCAAGGAATGCATCAGCGCGCGCGTTAAAGTTTGCCGCGTCCGCCCTTGTGGGCGGCGTTGGCAGATCGGTTATAGGCATGGGATACCCTTCAAGGTTAAATCAGGCAAAAAGGATCAGGTCAGGCCTTCAATGGTCAAGCTGCAGTAGCTGACGGTCGGGTATGCAAGATCGATCGAAAACTCTTTGTAGAAACCAAATACGGTAAGGCTCTCAAAGCCCTCCGAGCCAATCCAAAGAACGGGCGTTGCACGAATTGCAGCAAGTGTGCGGTGAACATCATCAATTGCCAAGGTTTGCATAACCACACGCGCGGTCATGCGCTTGGCAAAGGCACGCTCGACCACCGAGGTTGCACCAAACTGGTCGGTCTCCTTGCGCGAATAATCGATGATGCCGATGTCCACCCCGTGCTCGGTTTCACCAATGTCAAATTGGCGGCCCACCAGCAGCGTCCCACAGGAAACCTGATCTGCCGGATTATCACGGGTCATATTAACGGTCAGGACGCCGGTTTCGTAAACAGGCACGTCGAGAAACAACATATTGGTTTTCTGGCCCAGTGGTTCGAAGAACCAGGCAAACCAGGTGTCGATAGCATTGCCGCCAGCATTGAAGCTCTGGGTCTTTGTATAGAGCGGTGCCCCAGAAACTGTCAGCGTCACCGTAGCGCTTTCCGCATTGGTGTCGATCAGAGCAACGCCATCTGTAGCCCCGGGCGCCAGAACCACGTGCAACGACCCTGCCCGGGTTGTTGCTGTGCCAACGCGCTGATCAAACATCGCCCAGCGGTTGGTCGGGCCAATGTCGAGCCACTTGGTCGGATCGCTGGCTGGGTTGACCCCGGTTGATGCAGCCAAGGCCTCGTACCGCCGGTGGGTCGCAGTCAGGATGACCCGGGCACCTACTGCATAGGCTGTGCCAGAGCCCCAAGCAGCATAGTCATTCTCAGGCGCTGTGCTACTTGACAGCATAGCGTCCGTCAGCGCGGTCGGGCGGATCAGCTTCATGCCGCCGACCTAGTGGAAATGGCATCACCATCAGGCGTGACCCGCTCCAGAATGCGGGCTGTTTTGCTAGTTCCCGACGCGATCGTGGCTGCAGCTATCCGCTGTTCGCCGCGCAGGTCAGACACCTCCTGCCTGAGCGCCTTGAGTTCATCGATCATCGCGCTCTGGCCGTCGTTGGCCGGAATGCTTGGCGTACCCATCTGATTGGCAGTGAACTGCTCCCACCAGCTTGGCGTGGTGGCGGCAGATGTCGCAGCGCCGGATTCCGTTCCGCTCGCCTGGCTGATGATCGCCAATGTCTGTTCGAGGCTTGCCGCGGTCAGGCCCTGAAGCCGGCCCAGATCTTCTGCCGACCGTGCGGTGTTGGCTGCGACCGAAAGCAGAGCCTGGCTCAAGCCCGGCAGCGCCTTGGCTGCTTCCTGGTCACCCGAACGCGCCAGCATCGAGGCGTTGTTAAACGCAGCAAGGGCCACGGCATAGTTTGTCGGCGTATCGCTCATCACGCCCCGGATCCGCTTGATCTCGGCGATCAGTCCATCGGTGATTTGGGCCCATGCATTGCGAAGCTGTTCCGCGGCATTGGCGGCGTCATCGGCTGCCTTTTGTTGATCTTCAAGCGCCCAGACCTGTTCCTGCAACGCCTTGTTGGACATATCGATCTGGGCAAGCTCGAGCGCGCGCAGCGCTGCAGTGTCGCCCTGAAGTTCCAGCATCTGGCGCTCGAGTGACAACCGCTCGTCAAGAATGGCAGCGGCACTGGCAGCATCCTGCGCAGCACCAACCAGATCGGCGAATGCCGGTGCCAACTGGATCAGCGCTGCATAAGCGGCCTGTCCTGATGCGGTGGTAAGGTCCTGCGCTTCAACCAGCGACCGGAAGCCCGCGATGCTTTGCGGCAGCGCAAGCCCTAGGCTGTCAAAGACCCTGCCCATCTGCGCGGTCTGCGCCGAGGTCTGTTCGGCCTTAGTGTAATAGAGAGCAAAATACTCACCTGCGGCAGACGCCATGTCGCCGGCCGAACCGAACAGGTCGAAGAGGTTCATCTTCGCGCTGAGGCTCAGACCCTCAACCGAGGTGCCCAGCAGGCTGAGCGTACCGGTCACCGCCTCGATACTGGAGGCAACCCGCACCAACGTCTCGAAATAGCCTTCACCAACCTTCTGGAACTGCTCGAGGCCTGGCACCGCAGTCCGGGCGAGATTATCGGCGGCAGCCCCTAAGACGGCGGTCAGCTTCTCCTGGATCTCGGCTCCAGTCAGGCCCTTCAGATCGATCTTGCCGATGTTGACCACAAAACCAGACAGGCGCGACTGCACCTCGCCAAGCGAAAGGCCTAGCGGGCCGGCAGCCGCAGAGATCGCGCTGTAGAAGCCTTCGAAGATCAGGCTGAACTGGCGCTCGAGTTCGGCGTCTGCCGCGGTGTACTGGGTGGAGTAGCTCGAGCCGGTGCTGATCCCGAGGAACTTTTTGGTCTTCTTGATGTCAGAATAATAGCTCGCGTCAAAACCGCCCGACATGATCGATCCGACCGACTGCGCGCCGCCATAAATGCCCTGGCCAACGATGCTGGTCTTGGTGCCAAACAGAGCGTTCACGATGCTACCAAGGACCTTGCCGAGACCGCCCAGCAGCTTGGCGCCCAGGAAGCCAATGGCAGCGCCAATCGGCCCGGCGACCGCCATGCCGATGCCGGCACCAATCAGCGAGCCTGTCTTGCTGCTGGCAAAGTTTGAAATGCCAGTCAGCATCGAATTGGCCGTGCCCAAAAGCCCTGTCAGTTTGGTGCCGGTCTGGATGCCGGCGGCAGACGCTTCCATGCCGTTAGTGCGAATGATGAGATTGGTCAGTCCGCCGATATTGGCCTCGATGCTTTTCAGCGAAGCCAGCATGGCGGCGGAATAACGCATAGTCAGCGTGTCGACCTCGCGCAGATGATCGATGGCCTTGGCAATGCTCTCCGATTTGGCCGCGCTATCCCCGAAGACCGTGCCGGTTCCATCATTGGCAGGCGTGGGCTTGGCACCGCCGCCGCCAAAAGCTCCGCCAATTGCGATGCCGAGCGAGGCGATGACGCCTGCAGTGACCGCACCGGCAGCAATGTTGAGCGGAAACGGCAGCGAGCGAATGGCGTTCACCACGGCTTCAACCGCCTTGATGCCCGTTGTAATGATCGAGTTGCCCTGTTCGACACCAGCTCTTGCTGTGTCGGATACCGCCATGGCCGTATCCGAAGTGACCTTGGCAGCGGTCTGCGCGCCGATCAGGCCGATTTTTACCGCTGCGTTCTTGATCGCGATCGCCAGTTCAAAGGCGCGGAACACTTTCTCAGCGGCTGCCATGGCTTTGAAGCCCTCGGAGCCTTCTTTGAAGAAGCCCTTCGCGGCCGAGGCGAGATTACCATAGTGGTTGATCTCGGCAGAAGCCTGAGCAACGCGCGCATCGGCGTATTGGAATGAGGACCTGCCGTATTCTCGCTCTGCATCGGCGACGCGGCTAGCAGCGGTCACCTGCGCAGAGGCAAAACGGGCGATCTCGACGGTGATGCCGCCAATCGCCCCGCCAACTGAACCGAAAGCATCAGCCATGCCCTGAGCCGCAGCTTCAGTGGCCGAGACCATGTCGTCGAGGCTCTTGAGAAACTGTTCCTGATCCGTTTGGGCAAAGTCAGCCTCCATCAGGCGAGTGCGTGCAGCCCGATATCGTTCCCAAGCTTGGGCGCCGCGTTCGAGCACAATCTGCTCGCGCTCCGCCTCAAGATTGGCGACTGCCTGCGCCCGCGCGGACTGGCCCAGAAGTGCGGCCTGCTGTTCAAGCGGGGCGACCGTTTGGCGCAGGAACTCAGACGCGGCGAACGCGCGGGTTGTCTGTTCCCAGGCCTCACCAGCTTCGAGAATAGCGATGCGCGCCGCGTCGGTAGGCGCCTTCAGCGCCGCCATGGCGACTTCCATGCGCTTGATCTCGATCGGGGTCTTGCCGATCTTGGCGGTTTCCAGCGCGAGATTGGCAGCAAAGTCTCGGGCAGCCTGGAGAGCACGCTCGGCCTCGCTTGCTTCGCGAGACTGACGGCCAGCACCAGCCCGGTCCGGGTGATCACCGCGGATCTCAGTCGCACTTGCAGCCAGGCGCTCACGGGCAGCCTTCAGGCTGTTTTCCCGCCACTGTGCAGAAAAGGCGTCCATCATTCCCATGGCATCGCCAAAGGCCGAGGTGAACTCGTCCCGGACCTGAGCGCCCATCCGCGCCGTCGATCCAGCAAAGCTGTTTTCCATGCGCGGCAGCGCCACACTCTCGATCTGACCGATAGTCGCAAGGCCAACCCGGTCGAGCACCGGATTGACCCAGTTTGCCAGCCAGTTGAGCGCGGCAATCGCCTTATTGGCGAGATATTCGATGCCTGCGATAGCGAGATTGGCGGCGCCTACGGCTGCTTCACCGATCACGTCAGGCAGCGACGACCAGAGGATCCGGATCGCGTTGAACCCGCCGACCCACCCAGCATATAGGATCGCGACAGCATATTTGCCGACCTGAAGGATCGCTTCAAAGGCGGCGACCGCCCAATCTTTTAGGGTGGAGAACACCGGCCCGAGGTTGAGGCCGTCCGAGACGGTGGTCCACAAACCCTTCATGGTGTCGCCGACCGTGATCCCGACCGGACCGAGCTTCTCCATCTCCTTGGCGGTGAGCCCAAGGCTAGCGGCATATTTGTCGAGTTCACCTGACTGCTTGACGCTGGACTGGAACATCTTGAACGCGCCGAACGCGAGGGCTGCGGCAGCGGCTGCCGCCAGCAAATAGGGGTTTGTAAGCGCGGTCGCTGCCGCAGTGGCGGCCAGCCCCAGCAGCGCCCGGGCCATGCCGCCGATCCCGACGCCTGCTTGCATGGCGATCTGACCGATCTGGCTGCCCTGCTGCATGAACACGGTCATCGGCTTCTGGCCTGAGAACAGGCTGACCACCACGTCGTTGAGCTGGTAGACGAGGTTTTGCATTTGATGGCCGGCGAGCTTTGCTGAACCGCCCATGCGGGTCATCCCGCGCGAGCCGACGGCCTCAATGGCCCGGTCCGCCTGAGCTGACGAAGCCGCCACATCACCCATGGCGCCTGCCACTGACCGCTTGATGTCAGCCATCTCCTTCTGGAGGCGGGCGACATTGGTGATCATCTCAATCTCGAGGGTGCCGGCCTTCATTTTGCAGGCTCCTTCGACATCATCAGCGCCCGGAAGGCGTTGGTCACTTTCCGGGAAACTTCATCACGGTTGAGAACGGACGTGGCGGTCCAGGGCGAGGGACAATCCGGCTCGCGGGCGCGGACTGTTTCGGCGACGAACTCCACAGACAGGCGTCGCAGCAGGCGGATCAGCCAGGGCGGCAGGTCTAGCCCCATGCATTGCTGCCACTGGCTTATCGAGCCCCATGAAATGGGCACTGCGCCCATCGCACCGGGATCGGTTGGGCCAACTTCCATCAGCCAGTCGATCACCCATGGGGTGCGGATGGGCGGAAAGTCGGGGGTGAGATCGTCGATGGCCATCCGCTGCAGCCGGGTCAGCGGTTCGGTGTCAGCGTCGGGTTTGGCCTGCTTGGGTGAGCGCGGCTTTGGCGCTGTGCCCAGCCACGCCAGTTGCCGGACGTAGAGGCTCAGCTCTGCCCCGAGCTCTTCGTAAAATTTGCCCAGTCATTGATGTGAGTGGCGACCTGGGTGGTGATGAAACCGATCGAGGGATCGGCATAGGCCTTGCGGAACAGCTCCTGACCTTCCAGCCCATCAGCGGGCGGATAGGTAAAGGCGTTGAAGCTTACGGTGCAGGCGGCCAAAAAATCGGCCTGCTCAGCGAGCTTTTCCTCGGCCGACTGGTCCATCTTCCCGCGCTTCTTGATCTTGTCCATCAGCTGGTTCTGCTGGCGGGCCTGCGCGCGTTGGTAGACCTTCGAGCCCGGGCCGTAGACCGTAATAGAGAGCCGCTTGCCCTTGTCATCAAAGAGCGGGGCGTCGTCGCCGCCGACGAGTTCCACGGTGGACGTGTCGGTTGCAGCGAGTGTGGTGATGTCAAACATGGATTGTCTCCTATGGGGTTGCGATGCGGTGATTTGGGCGCCCAATCACCGCATAGTTTGCGGTGATTGTTGCATTTGCAGTGATTAGGGGTCATAAACGCCGCAAGAGGTGCGGTGATTATTGTGCGAAACATTCATCAAAGAGACGACTGGCCCCGATTTCGTTGGGACGAACTGCAAATCGGCTCCAAGCTTACCGAAGTCCGCCATCGTCAAGGGCGGCTCACAGGCCGCATGGAAGCGCTTGGTTTTGGACTGCGCGATGAGGCCATTCTGCGCACGCTCACCCAGGACGTGCTCAAATCCAGCGAAATCGAGGGGGAAATCCTCGATGCTGAGCAGGTCAGGTCTTCCATTGCGCGGCGTATGGGCCTTGATGTTGCGGGACTGGTTCCCTCCGATCGTAACGTCGAAGGTGTGGTCGAGATGATGCTCGATGCCACGCAGAATTTTGATCAACCTCTAACCGCTGCCCGACTTTTCGACTGGCACGCCGCCCTGTTTCCGACAGGCAGAAGCGGCATGACCAAAATTACGGTTGGCGGTTGGCGAAACGACGAAACTGGCCCCATGCAGGTGGTGTCAGGTCCGATAGGGCGCGAGCGGGTCCACTATGAAGCGCCTGTTGCCGCGCAGCTTGATACTGAAATGCAGGCATTTCTGGCATGGTTCGACGATGCATCATCGCTAGACCCCGTCATCAAGGCGGCAATTGCCCATATCTGGTTTGTGACCATCCACCCGTTTGATGATGGGAATGGGCGTATCGGCAGGGCGATTTCCGACATGGCCCTGACGCGCTCTGATCACAGTGCACAGCGGTTTTACAGCATGTCTGCGCAAATCCGGACTGAGCGTAAGGCATATTACGATCAGCTCGAAGCAAACCAGAAGGGCGATCTGGATGTTACAGGCTGGCTGACCTGGTTCCTGGATTGTCTAGACCGCGCCTTTGATGGGGCGGAAGAAACGCTGGCTGCCGTTCTGAGCAAGGCAAAGTTTTGGGAGAAGTACAGCCCCGCAGGCCTCAATGCCCGCCAGACCCAGATCCTCAATCGGCTGCTTGATGGGTTTGAAGGTAAGCTGACCAACGCCAAATACGCCAAGCTTGCCAAGACATCGAGCGATACATCGCTGCGTGACCTCAATGACCTGGTTGCCAAAGGTATCCTGCACAAGGCCCCGGCGGGAGGGCGCGGGACCAGCTATCACCTGCCAGAAGATGATTGATAAACCAGCCTGATATCGATCATTATGGCGCGAGGACTTCAACGATGCCCACACCGGCCGAATTGGTGGTGAGTTCCAGCGTCACGGTGGCGGTGGTGATCTGGTCAACCGAGCCGACGTTGACCTTGAAGCTCATCACCTGCGCCTGAAAATAGTATTTATCGCCGTTTTGAGTAGTAACAAGGAAGCTGTGATCGGCATCGGACATTGATGCGGATTTAAGCAAAATCTGGCCAGTATCATCGGTATCAAGACCCATTTGGATGGTCATCGTACCCTGATTGAAGCTGCCCTTTTTCTTCACCACACCCCGGCTTCCCACAGGGTTGAAGGTCACAAGATTGAACTCGCGGCCAAATTCGCCAAGGTCAGAAACTTCGCCAACCACTGTCATGGTGAGCGCGTTGTAGCCTGTGGGGTCAAAGGTCGCAGGAGAAGATGCCGACACCTTTAACGTGGTACCGGCAGAAGTCCGAACAGTCATAAATTAAGTCCTTATTGAGGGGAGGCTTCAACGCGCCTCGTTAAATGAGACGCGCAAATCTTGGCTTTGCATGTGGATACCGGTCTCCTCGTCGAGGAAATCTGGTCCGGCGGTGTCTGTGTGGACGGTCAAGTCAAAGAGCCCGTCGATGGTTGGCATCTGGTCGGCAGCCGCCCTGCGGACAGCCGCGAGAATGGCTTTTACTTGGCGGTAAGTCGCCGCCAGCACTGTCACCTGCACGCGCTCGGTCACCCGGCGTTTGGGTCCCGGTGCCGAGATGTTTCGATCGACGCTGCTGACCGACATCAGCGATATCGCCGGCAAGTCCGTGCCCTGAGGCAGCATTCCAGCGGCAATACGCGCTTCAGGAACAAGCGCCGTCATCCCGGTGTCGGTTACCAGGAGGGTACGGACCGCAATAACCCCGTTCATTCGTCGTCGATCTCGAGCTTCGGAGCCTTGAGATCACCAATCTGCACGCGGTGGGCGATGTAGGCGCCCATGGCGCCCACGGCTTCCTCGGCCTTCTGGTCGAGAGCGGGGCGCAAGAAGGGTTTGGCGGCGTGGCCCGGGTGCATAACCACGGCACCGACGAAGTTCTCGCCAATCTTCAGGCTGCCACGTTTCACCATCTTGTTGATCGTGCCGATCGACACCGCGCGGCGACCGCGGCGTGTCTCGCGGACTGACTTGTCTGCATCGGAAACCGAGATCAGGTGCGGCGCGACGCCATATTCGATGAACAGGCCTAGATAGGAGCCTGACCCGCGCAGTTTGACGTAGGAGGAGAGCTTACTGCCCTCAACCCGCGTGCCGATGCCGATCGCCGTCTTGAGCTTGCCTGTGCGGACAGGGACATTGGCCTTCGCCTGTTGCTGGATCACCTTGGCGCCAGCGCGAAGCCCGCCGCGGATAACGTTGCGCTCAAGGTTCTTGGGCAGTTCATCAAGCAAGCGCAGCAGTTCAGGTCCGCCCTTCAACTTTATAGTCATGGTGCGGTTCCTTGACTGGAGTGTTCTTCGACCATGATTTCCATGGCCTCGCGCCGGCCAAGCGTCGCCGGGCCAGAGATGATCTGGTGAATGCGGTTATCGATGATGACGCGCATATCAGCAGCGAGCCCCGCCAAATAACGGATGCGAATACGTGCTGGCTTGCGGCCAATCTGGATACTGTCGGCTAAACGTTCAGCCTTAGATGGAAGAATGTCCTTCACCTCGGCCCAGACATAAGCAAACTGTCCCCAAGTGACCTGTTCGGTTCCGTATTGCGGGTCCCGTGTGACCAACTTGCGCTCGATCCGGATCCTTGTGTCGAGGCTCGAGGCTAGATCCAGCGACATTTGAGCTGTCCCAAGAGGCTCTCGAAGGCGAGACAGGGCGCGCCTTCACGGTTCTCAAACATAGAGGCAACTTTGACCAGGATCGCGGCCCGGGCGATCTGGAGATCAGGGGCTGTGTCTGAAAATCCGGCTGACAAGGTGATCTGGATCAGACCGTCTGTGCCAAGCTCTGGCCATGATGTGGCCGAAGCCGGGCGGATGCGGGTAAACCCATTGCGCCGACGAGCGACATAATCACTCTCCGGCAGGACGGTCATGTTGCCGTTTGCCGCAGTGAAGCGGATCTCAGCTACTGTGCAGGGCCGGACCGGCACAGTGACTTCGTCTTCCCAGCCTTCCAGTTGAAGTTCGAGGGTCTGCTCGCACAGTCTAAGCCCGGTTTGCAACTCAAGTTCAGCCTGAGCGGCATCGAGTTTAGCGCCCAGTAAGAGATCCTCATCCCTTGCATCAAGTCGCAGTTGCTGCCGGGCTTCCTCAAGCGTCACGGCTCTGTCCTGTGGCGGAGCGATGACGAGCATCTCGGACATCAGCCAGCCTTGTTGCTAATGTTCGCGCCAGATTTGGTCAGGACGGTCTGCGTTTCTTGCTGCTTTGTCTTGGGCGTAGTTTCAGATTTGGATAGCGCGGCAGGCTCTGACTTTACCGTAGCCGCAACCACTTCAGTGGCAAGACCTCGCTTGATGAGGCTCGCTCCTGCCAATGCGTCGATCTCAAAGGTCTGGCCGGTAATAATATTATCTGAACTCACGCTACTTACGTGAATAGTATCGCGTGCCTTTAAAAGCATGGCGGCGTTCTCCTGTAAAATGAGAGGCCGGCCCCTAAAAGCCGGCCCTCTTTCATCAAATCTTGGTAGCTGCCGTCGCTGCGGCCGCAAAGTCACCCTTCACAAAGGCTTCGGGCCGGTAGACCGCAAGCGCAAGGCGTTCTTCTGCCAGCACTGTCACCAAGTTTTTGCGGAAGTTCTGGTCATCTTCGGTAGAAATCTCGACCACTGCATCCATGCGATCGAAAATCTGGGCACCCAGTTGAAACGCACCTGTCAAGAACTTGCCGGTTGCCATCGACTGCGTGGAGACTACCGGCTGCCCCCAAAGCGTTGGCGTAAGAGTGCCTTGCGGATTACCCACAATAAATCTGCCCTGGTTGTCTTTAAGCAGTTCGATGGCTGCCCAATCTGCTGGATGGAGCACCACGCCAGTTGACATCAGTTCCGAGAGCGCTGTCTGCAACATAGCAAGCCGCAGCACATCAATCCGGGTCACAGTTGCAGGGATCGTGATCGGCGGCGTAAAGGCTGTCGCCTGCGTGTAAATGCCGGCAAGGTCCGTGCCTGTTCCGCTGCCGTTTAGCAGCTGATTTTCTTCAACAAGCGCCAATCCGTAACGAAGCCGTCCGTCGATGTAGGATTGAAGCATTGGCACATCATCAAGGATCTGGCGTGTCGCCAAAACCCAGTGCGCGATCGTCGTGACGTTACTGGTCAGTACATCAAACTTAATGTCCGACTGCGGCTTGGTTGTCCCTGCGGTCTCCGAAAGCGAAGCTGCCGCATTGGCATAGCCGGTTTCCTTAACATACTGCACTGAATTGCTAGCAGTCCGCCCTGGCGTCAGCAGGTCGCGCACGGTCAGACGACGCTGGCCTGGTATTAGTATGCCAGGCAGACGGTCGGCCACGATAAGGTCGCCCGCCGAGCCATTAGCGTCAGTGGTAAGCGCCGAGATGATAGCCTTTACCTCTACACTGGCGCGGCCCCGCACTGTGCTATTGCCCAAAAATGCCTTAATCGCGTCATCTGCTACAACTTGTTCGCCGATGGTCTTGAATTGAGGGGCCGTATCTTCGGCTACCCTGCGGGCAAGCTTTTGCTCGACCTCGTCAAGGCGGGCTTTGGCATTGTTAAGCGCGGTCAGTGCTTCATCGGCCAGTTGCTTTGTAGCCACGGATAAATCTTCGCCGCGCTGTGCTTTGCCCAGCGCTTCTTCGGCCAAGGCCTTTACCTTGTCATGTTTGCTATCAAGGTCAGATTTGATCTCGTCGTGTCTTGTTTCCAGCATGGACCGCAATTCTGCCTGCTTGGTATCAAGGCTGGCTTGCACTTCACTGTAGCGGGCATCGAGCACGCCTTTGACTTCGCCGGCAAGCTGCTCGGCGGTTTTTTGATCGCTCATGTAATAGTCCTTATTTGCAGGCTAATATTCAGGCGCGCATTTGCGCCATAAGGGCCGACAGAAAGTCGGAAGTAGTGCTGCCAGACTCACTCTGGAACAGCGGCGTCAGGCCTTTGCCCGCGATTGCGGTGGCCTGACTTTTTGAGAACCCTGCCTCACGCAGGAAATGCTCAAATTCACGAAGCGTTGGCAGGCGCCCATCTTCGAGGATTGATTTTACACTGGTTATGACCGCCCGCTCGTTCATTGGAATGGTAACCAGGCTCACTTCATAAAGTGAAAGTTCGAGCAGTTGACGGGTCTTCCCCACCAGTTGCTCGCGGATAGTCCTATAGCCAATTGATAGCCCGCCAATCGCGCCATCACGCACCAACCCGTGAGCCTCTTGGCCAGATTGGGAAGATAGCGAAAGCTGGCCTTTGACGATCAGTCCCTCGCGGCTCTCTACAAATTCAGTCCATACCCCTGCAGGACGGGTTTGATCATGGAACATCAGCATGGGCACAGATTTGCGCCCTTTAAGCGATCGGTTAAGGGCGCCTGGCACAATGACATCGCCGCCAGCATCAATATTGCCGTAACCTGCAGCGATGCCCTCAATGAGGCCGCCGTCAGTAACGGCCTTAGTATCTAAAGTGAAATCCAGATGGTTCATGGGGTAACTCCATTATCAGTCACAGGCAGTCAAGCAGACGTGCCAGATTGCTCCAATCCAGGGCTGATCTGGTTGATGGGAACATTTTGCATCTGCATCCGCGGCACCTCGCCGCCTTCGACGGGTGCAAGGTTTTCAAGCGCACGAACCTCGTTGATGGTCATCACGCCGTTGCTCAGCATCTGCTGGTAGAAGGAGGCACGTGCGCCGCTGTCTCCGCGCAGCAAGCCTTCTAGGTTAAACTCGATAACGATCCCGGCCTGACGGTCTGCAGGCGATAGAAGCTGTTTAGCAAGCGCCTGCTCAATGCGTTTGAGGCGCCGGCGAAGCGTGAACTTCTGGAACCCCAATGTCTGCTGTTCAAGACCTGTACCCCAGCTGGTGGTTTTCTCAGTGTGGCCAACCATGAACGGCGGCACGCCAAAAAACCGGCAGACCTCCTCGACCGAAAAGGCTCGGCTCTGCAACATCTGCGCATCTTCCGGGCTAATCGAAAGCTGAACCCAGTCCATGCCTCGGTCGAGCAGCATGGGCCGCCCGGCATTGATGGCGCCTGCAAACTTCTCCTGCAGCAGTTCCTCGGCTTGTTTGCGCTGATCGAGTGTCAGCGTGTCTGCCGTCTTCAGGAGGCCCGAAGGCCGGACTCCGTTTCGGAACGTGTCGCCTGAGGCGCGTTCAATGGCTTGGGCCAACCCAAAGGTTTGGCGGCCAAACGACAATGTCGAGAGCCCACCCAGCGGATTGCCGCCAAATCCGCGGATGTGAAGCATATTTTCCTGGGCAGCGACCAAACGGATACCGTTGTCAGACCATTCATACTGCAGACTGCCGTCACGCAGGCGGCGAACAGTCATTATTTCCGGAGCGATGGGCACACTGAGCGCTATCACTCGGCCATCGCTGGACCTTATGATCTCGGCATAGGCGTTACCGCCAAGTTCGATACAAGCACAGATGAACTCCCAAAAGTCGACCGCGGTCTGATCAGCGTTCGGGCTGTTATGTAAAATCATGTACAGCGGATGATCGGTTGCAACCACCCTCGCGCCGCCCCGGGTTCGGTAGACCATGAGCGGTAGCGAAGCGATCGTGCCGGCAAGCAGGTTGACGCAGGCCCAAGCTGAAGCGAGGCCCAACACCGAGGCGGTGGATACCACTTCGCCAGTAGTAGTCATGCGGCCACCGACTGCCTGGGTAAGGCGCGGATCGGTAAGCCCTATCGAGCGGGCGACGTATCCGAGCGCCTTTTGAAATAGGTTCATGCGTGCAGGCTCTTTAGCCAGTCATCGATCGAGCCGGAGGTGTCGCCTGCCATTGCTGCCCCCACTGCCATACACAGCGCCACAGCTGCGTCGATCTTGTTGATGGCCCGCTGCTTGGAAAGCCACTTGTTGTCCCAGCGATCGGTCTCGGTGACCGCCGACATCATTGCGGAAATCAACACCGGATTGCGTTTGAGCCGGATGCGGCCCTCGAGGATCAGTTCCTCCAGATGCCGCAGCGACCCTGGCATCCACAGGCCTTCGCTCATCCCGTCCTGCGGTTTGCCGCGTTTGGTGCCGCCTTGCGGGTGCTCGATAAAATTGACCGACAGCCCGAGTTCGCTGACTTCCTCTTCAAACCGTCGGAAGGCGTAACGGTCGTAGGCCACGGTCTCGACGCGATAATCACTGTCCAGTTCAGCCAGCGCCTGCGCCACTTGCCGCAAGCTGATGTTCTCGCCTTGGGGCGCATTCAGAAATCCGCCAGCGACCCATAAGTCATAGGGTTGCTTGTCGCGCAGAACTCTTGCCGACAGCGTATCGCCCGGCGTCCAGACCTCGACCCAAGCATCAAAACACGGCTTGCCATCCTTTTCGCCATTGCGCTGGACGCCGGCCAGTGCAGTCAAATCCCGGTTCTGGCTGAGGTCCAATCCAAGCCAGACTGGTTGCCCCCCTTTAGGATCGAACTCGGCCAGCAATGGTTCCAGCGTCGAACGCGCCATCCAGGCGGTTTCGGCATCGGTCCAGATGCAAAAGTGAAGCCGCAAGATCCCGTTCAATTGGCCCGGGATGGCTTTAGCCTGGGCCACAACTTCGGAGAGATACTGCTCGGTGATCGTAACGCCCAAGAGCGGGTTAGCCTTGATCCAGCAACTGGGATCAGTCAGCGGATCGTCGTCCTCATCGAGCGCGCAGACATAGCTGAACGTCGTGTCGTCGATGACTTGGCCGAGGTAAGTCGGGTCCAGCACCGCATCGGGATTGCCCGCAGCCACACGGACCCCGTGTTCGTGTTCTTCCCAGGCAACTGAATTTCGGTTTGATCCCGAATTGGTAATCATGAACAGCAGCGGATCGCGGCGGAACTTGAAACCGCGCTCCAGCATTTCGATAATCGAGCGGTCCGGTAGTTCGTGGACCTCGTCCGCTAATACAAAGTAAGGTCGAGGGCCTGACCCTGTCTTGCCCGTATCGCGCGACACCGGGCGGAAGAAACTGCCCGACGGCAAATGCGCTATGTTGAACTCGCGGCCCGGACCGCCGGAGAACTCCAACCGACGGGCCAGCGCTGGGGATTGCCGCACCATCTTTACCGCGTCACGGAACAGGATGTTGGCCTGCTCCTTTTTGGCGGCAGCCGCATAGATCTGAGCGCCCGCCTCCTTGCAGGCTGTCATCCCATAAACGCCAATGCCACCAGCAATCGGCGACTTGCCGTTGCCTTTGCCCTGTTCGATGTAAGCCCGGCGAAACCGGCGCCTGCCATCCTTGCGCTTCCAGCCAAATAGCGAGCCGATAATGAAGGCCTGGCTTGGTTCCAGCTGGAAAGGCTGGCCCTCGAACTGGCCTTCGGAAAGCTTCAGTACCTCCTCGAAAAAGGCAAAGGCATGATTGGCGGCCGTCTGGTCGAACCAGATGCCATCCTTGCGCTTCAGGTCCGCGATGTGCCTTTGGCAAGAGTTGCGAACATGCGGCCCGGCGATAGTCTCGCCTGACACGACGGCCCTGGCATAGGCCAGTGTCCGATCAGGCGAAGAACCGGTCGGCGGGATCTGAGCCTTCTTCTGGCGGTGTTGCTGCGATCCTGCTCCTGGCACTGGGCGTCATCCCAAATTCTGCAGCGTAGCGCATCATGTCCGCGGCTGCCTTGTTGGCGGTGCCAACCAGAGGGTTCTGGATCGCGTTGCCGTTGGTAGTCTTTATCATCAGGCCGCCTGTGAGATGATCCTTCTGCGCCATCTTAGCGATCGCCCGTTCCGCCTGGACCCAGCGGCCATAGGCCTGCGCATAGGCAGCAAGTGCAGCCCTATCGATCTCGGATAGAACGCCCAAATTGAAGAGATCCGTTGCAACCCGGTTCCATTCCTCGACCGCATCGGCGGTGAGATGGACCGGCGGTGCAGGTATCGATGCTTTGGCTTTAGCCTCCTTACCGTTCAGCTTGCGCTTACCAGGATTGCCGGTGACCAGCTTGAGGTGGGTTGGCTTTGGTTTTGTTCCAGGCTTCATAGGAAGGCTCCTGTGCCGCATCGCGCTTCGGACTCGTCAAATACCCTTTGACATGTCAAATGATGTTTGACATATGGCTCTATGGATATCGAAAGTATAACCCACAAAGGGCTGCGAAGGTTTTTCGAAACCGGCAACGCAAAAGGCTTGGTGGGTGACACAGCACGGATCCGCAAGATGCTGGCTTTTATTGATGCAGCAGCAAGTTTTAACGAACTGGCCGTGCCTCCGAATTATGGGTTGCACGAACTGGTTGGCGACAAGGCCGGGCACTGGGCAATGACCGTGACAAAAAACTGGCGTCTGACCTTCATCAAGATTGATGAAGCGACAATTGCTGAACTTGATATGGAGGATTACCACTGATGGCTATAATCATGCACCCCTCGCTAGCTGTTCACCCCGGTGATTGGCTGAAAACCGAAGTAGTCGTTCCGCACGGCGTTAGCATCAATCACCTCGCAACCTGCTTTCACGTAACGCGCCAGACACTCAGCAATCTTTTCAACGGCCACACGGCCCTTTCCGCTGAAATGGCGATCAGGTTCGAGAAGGCTTTTGGTATAAAAGCTGATACGCTGATGCGCATGCAGACATCGTATGACTTGGCTCAAGCCCGCGCCCATGCCGATGACATTATTGTTGATAGGGTTCTGGCTGCTGCCTAAGCATCTTAGGCCGTTGCGCAATCACTGGAAACGGGCGCGGGTTCTTTTCTGGCGATTTCATTAAACGTGCGGCTATCTTCCTCATGGATTGCATGCTTTCCGGTAAAATCTTGCCAGCGTTGAACAATCACGTCGGCATATTTTGGATCAAGTTCCATCAAGCGGCATCGCCTGCCCTGCTGTTCACAAGCGATCAACGTCGAGCCCGAACCTCCAAATAGATCGACCACCAAAGCGCCGCGGGCCGAAGAATTCAGCAGCGCGCGTTCAATCAATTGTGTCGGTTTCGTGGTGGGATGCAGGTCAGAGACCCTCGGCCTAGGAATGTTCCAGATGTCAGACTGCTTGCGGTCCGGCACATGCATGATCCGCGGTCCGTCTTCGTTCCATCCATACCACAAGGGTTCGTACTGCGTGTGATAGTCCTTGCGGGAGAGAACGAGTGCGTCCTTCACCCAGATGATCGTCGACGACCAATGAAATTTAGCTTCGCGCAACCCCTTGTCGATCGCAGGCCATTCCTGAGCGCTCATGACAACGTAAGCAAGCGCACCGGGCTTCGTGACAACATAGAATGAGGCACAAAACCCACTTACAAATTCACACCACTTGGCTTCGTCCATATGATCGTTCAGGATTTTACGGGGCTTATATCCTTGCGCATTACCTGCTTTGACCGCGCCATAATTTACATTCCAAGGTGGATCGGTGAACAACATATCACCAAGCTCACCCTGCATCAGTTTGTCGACATCAGTCTGGACAGTGCTGTCGCCGCATACAAGACGATGATCGCCCATGATCCAAACATCACCCGGCACTGAAACAGGCGTCTGCGACAAATCAGGGACGGTGTCGGGATCAGTCAAACCTTCACTACTTTGGGCAAGTAACCCTTGCAGTTCATTGTCCGAAAAACCCGTCAGCATTAGGTCGAAGTCGAGGCCTTGCAGATCCTCCAATTCGACCGCCAAGAGTTCAAGATCCCAACCAGCGTTCAATGCCAACTTATTGTCGGCTATCACATAAGCCTTCTTCTGGGCCTCGCTCCAACCTTTGGCTACCATCACCGGAATCTCGGCAAGGCCCAGTTTACGCGCCGCGAGCACCCTGCCGTGGCCAGCGATCAGCCCGCCGTCCTCATCCATTAGAACCGGCACCGTCCAGCCCCATTCACGGATCGAGGCGGCAATCTGTGCCACCTGCTCTTCGCTGTGAGTGCGGGCGTTGCGGGCATAGGGCACGAGTGCCGAGACGCTTCTGCGCTCGACCTGATCAGCTGGCCATTGTGTCATGCCGTCTCCGGGGGGTGCATTGAATGGGTAGACAAAGTTATCAAATATGTTAACACGCCAACATGTGGACGATCCTCTACTACAACGATCGCGTGAGGCGGGAGATCGAGGAGTGGCCTGTCGGCATCTTTGCCGACTACCTCCGCCTCGTTGAATGGCTGGAGGAAGATGGTCTCGATCTTCGAATGCCACATTCGCGGGCCATGAGCGGAGGATTGTTCGAATTACGGTGCAAGGGTGCCGAGGGGATCGGCCGCGCGTTCTACTGTACGCAGGTCGGTCGTGAGTTGGTGATCTTGCATAGCATACTGAAAAAGAGCCAGGCGACGCCCGATAAGGACCTCAAGCTGGCTCGCAAGCGGTTGAAGGAGGTGCAGTCATGAGTGATCAAGGTTTTAAGCCTGTCCGTCACGACGGGAAAAAGGCTCTGGAAAAGGCGATGCAACGTCCTGGCTTCAAAGAGGCCTGGGAAGCGGGCGCCGATGAATATGCCGCGCTGCGGTCTCTCCTTGAGGCGCGCAAACAATCGGGCCTGACCCAAGACGAAATTGCGGTCCGGATGGGGACCTCCAAGAGTGCTGTCTCGCGCCTGGAAAGCTCGATGCGCGATCCTAAACACTCGCCGACATTCGAGACGATCCGCCGCTATGCCAAGGCTTGCGGCAAGCGCGTCGAACTCCAGCTGGTTTAGATTTGACCCCCGGTCGCTAACTCGCGGTTGCGCGTTTTTTGGACCAAGCGCGGTTTCCCCCGCCAAAGCCCCAGACTTTCGCACCGCCCCCCGGCCTGGTCACCCGACCGGCCACCCGTCGGGCCCCACGGCGACCGTCCTGCGTTGGCCGAATTGTTCGGCAGTCCGCTTGGCGTGGCACTCGGAGCAAAGGCAGCGGATGTTGCTGTCCTCGTCCGATCCGCCGTGGGCAAGCGGCACGATGTGATCAGGCACAGTCGCCTCGCGCACTATCCCGGCGCAGGCACAATCCCGGCAGAGGGACTCGGAGCGAAGGCGGCGCAACCGCTGAACAACTGCCGCTCGCCCTCGCAGGCGAGTCATGCTAGTGCGCCTCCGTTATGTCAGAACGTCGATACATTACCAACGAAGCCTGCACTAAATCGATCGACGAAGATGGTTCGATCTGCGGCGAGCCGTCGAACATCATCGAACAGCGTACTGATCCCAACAGCGGTTTGATCATCGCGGTCGCCGAATGCCGGGCCGGTCACCAATTCTCTGCATCATTCGATCAAGAAAATGGCCAAGTCTACAATCGGCGTTGGATCGCCTAAACGAACAACGCCCGGAAGCTGGTGAGCTCCGGGCGCAGTTCTGAATTCTCAATTTCGGAAATACTCCTAGGCTGTAAATCCCAGCCAGTCAAATAGTTATTTCCTTTTGAATCATTACTTTATGACTAGATTCATTACGCTTAACCCCGTCACATTGCGTCAGGAACTGTCGTGGCGGATGCGATAAAGTTTTGCAAGGGCATCAAGACCATAGCCCAGCCACTTCAAGTCCGCAGCCGACCAAAGCGCCGCATCGACATCGTAGCAGACGAGCGAATGAACCAACAGGCTGGGGCCGCGCCTCGTGCCAGCCGGCATATACCGGTCAGCATCGCGTAATACCATCGTCGCGGCAGCAGCCTCCTTCCGAATCCGATCGATGAGCTCGGGGTCGTGGACAGGTTCACTCCCGCCGAAGATCCCCTCGTTGATGAGGAGGCCCGTGACCGAACGCGGCTGGGCCATGGGCAAGCCGACCACTGCCCGGTGCCGAGCCATGGTCTCGCCGTAGAGCTCACCAGCCGCATACTGGCTGAGCGTGATAGCGCCGACAAAGGCCAGTCGGCCAAGTGCCGTTCCCAGCCGCTCGTCCTTTGCCTGACGCTCGCTGACCCCAAAGTGACGTTGGCGCGCCTCCAGCACTGTCGACATCACCTCACGCTGGTTCTCTTCGAGGCGCGGCTGGACGAGCTTTCCGGAAGGGTGGCGCTTACCGGCCTTGCGCTTACGACCGCGAGCCATGGGCGCCTCCCCTCCCCTCACTTCCGTAGAGACGTTCACCCAGCTCGCGGATGAACTCCCGCTCACTGAAGCTGAGGCGCCTGTCGGAAGGCGAGACCGCAAGGATCCCGCGTTGCCGCCACCCATCCCGGGCGAGCTCGAGAGCATCGCGCTGCCGCGCATGACTGTAGATTGGGGAAATGGCAGCCATCAGCGCACCTCCCGCAGCAGCGCCGCGTAACCGATGACATCGACCATGCTGTCGATATGGCCGGGATCGTAAGCCAGCCGGGCAAGCTTGAGGTCGATCATGCACAGGGCGACCTGTGACGGTGTGATGGGCGTGCCGAGCGTGATCGACCAACGATCGGCAATGGCGCGAAACTGCTCGGCTGGATCGCCGTAATCGTCGCGCCGTTCTTCGAGCACCTTGGCGGTGTGGCCGAGAATGGACCAGGTGGTCATCGCACACCTCCCCGGGTTTCAATGGCCCAAAGCAGGATGGCGAGTGCGTCAGCCTCGTTGTCATCCCGAGGTGCAAAGCCACGGGAACGGATCGCATTGATTACCGCGGCCTTGTCGGCATTGCCCTTTCCCGTGGCAAATCGCTTGATGGTTCCCACCGGCACGCCCTGGTAGGCAACGAGGTGCTCTTCGCACCAAGCCGATAGGACTGCGAGCAGACCGCCGTAGATGTGGGCGGCATCGGTACCGGCATGACGCCGGACCTCTTCGAAGTAGATCGCCTCGATCGGCCCTGCGTCCTGATCGAGATCTTCCAGCCAGCGCCGGAAACGCAGGAAGCGCATGCCGCCACCATCGTAGCGAGTGTGCTTTAGCAATACGGTGCCGCTGGACGTGTAGTCGTCAGCGGTCCTCAGCGCCCAACCAGTGCTGGTGCCGAGATCAAGGGCCAGCAAGGATCCGCGCATCACTGTCACGCGCCTCGCAGCCGGGGTTGCGCTGCGCGGAGGCGCAGGCAAAGTCGAAACATCCATGGTGATTCTCCAATTGGGGTTTTGTCTGGTACGGACGACGGTGGTTTTGTGCTTGGCGGTACGGACCACCGTCGTCCGGTCTTGGGGTGGGGTTTCAGGACATCGGCGCCTCCATCACAGCGAACGGCATCAGAACGGGATGTCCGAAAGCTCGTCGTCGAGTTCGGCCAGGGTTGTCTTGCTGGGACGGACACTCACGACCTGCGCGCCAGGAAACGCGTTCTTGGCTGCAGCGAGGATCGGGTGGCAGCGGATCACATTGGCGACCTCGTCGAGCGCCCAGACCTGTGCCTCCCGGCCATGACGCTGGGCCCGGCCGGTATCGCGCAGATCCCGAACCAGAATGACCAGGCCATCAGGCGTCTCGAACTCCCACTGGTCGACCGGCAGAGGTTCGATCTTAGCACCGCGAGCGAGCT
>Ga0102874_1000117_pt1 | contig 32892 bp, 26 predicted proteins | sample Colrivmet1547A02_FD_78184 | JGI IMG/M metagenome (GOLD analysis project Ga0102874, IMG submission 78184) | Estuarine microbial communities from the Columbia River estuary - metaG 1547A-02 | ecosystem: Environmental > Aquatic > Marine > Intertidal zone > Estuary | place: USA: Columbia River...
AGAAACTGGGCTTGGGATATTTTACACCTCTGTTATCTTGTTTTTTGGATTTATTATGTTTGTGTTCTCTCAATTCGGAGGAACAAAAGCACTTGGGTTATTAGTCTCTATTACCATTCTGGTTGGAATGGTCACGAACCTAATTGTACTTCCATCTTTATTACTTACGCTTCAAAAACGCGTGATGTCAAAGTCCTTTGAAGAACCATTCTTCGAGATTTTCGACGAGGAAGAAGATTATGATACTGAAAAACTTCAAATCGAAGTATCAAAAGCGTTAGGCGATAATTCTTAATTCAGCTTTTTCAGGGCTGCATTAAGTTCCTTGTCTTCTGCTCTCATTACTTGAAATACCCCTTGTTCATCCCACAGCTGTCGCGCATATTCTACTTTAAGTCGTTTTTGTATGGACTTTTTCTGAGCAGCGGAAAGCGATTCAACATAGGATATGTGGTAATTCTGTTTACAGAATGAAATAAATAATTTCCATTCCGATGGAGGAATTTCATAGGCAACAAGAGCATTTATGGAATTCCATCGACCTCTGTTTTGTTGCAGTGACTTAAATACAAAAGCACTAAACACTTGTTCCATATTTAATTGAGTAAGAACTAGTGACGACCCAGTAGTGTCTAGCGGAATAAATACGTCGGGCACAATGCCGCCACCACCAAATACCTTACGGCCTTGTTTGGTTTTATAAACCAATCGTTTATCAATTGGAATTGAATCCTCAAAGAACAATTCTCCTTTCATGTAACGTTCTTCATCCTGCATATAAGAACTATAATCCCCCGAATAAGCTCGTTGAATTGAACGTCCAGATGGCGTATAATACCGTGAAATTGTCATTCTAACACTGCTCCCATCTTTTAAAATCTGATCTTGTTGCACCAGTCCTTTCCCATAGGTTCTTCTCCCATAAAGCAAGGCTCTGTCATTGTCCTGCATGGCTCCCGCTAAGATTTCAGCTGCAGATGCAGAATTTTCATCAATAAGCACAGCCAGTTTTATATTTTCAAGAATCCCTCCTGGCTTGGCCCTAACTACTTCATTTTCTACGTTTCTACCTTTTGTTGAAACAATTTTATCACCCGAAGGTAAAAACTCATCTGCTATTAAGATAGCAGTCTCCATTACCCCTCCCGGATTTCCCCTTAGGTCCAAAACCATTTTTTTCATCCCTTGATTCAATAAGCCATCAGCAGCCATAACAAACTCATCATGCGTTGGTACTGAAAATTGATCTATTCGAATATACCCTGTTGTTTTATCTAACATACAAAAGGTAGTAATGGTCTCCATTGGAATTTCACCCCGGCGAATACGTATGCGTTTTTTCTGCTTATTTCTAAGTATGGTCACTTCAACATCCGTATCAATTTCTCCTTTAAGCGATCCCATTACCTTATCTGTATTAATTTTTTTACCCGTAAAAGGTTTTTTATTTATCGCGATTATTTGATCCCCGCTTCGTACCCCAGCAAAAAATGCGGGTGCATTTGACATGGCTTTAATAACACAGATCGTATCATTAATTAATTGAAATCGAACACCGATTCCCCCAAAACTTCCCTGCATAGACTCTTGTTCTTCCTTCAACGAACGAGCAGTAATATACCGTGAATGCGGATCAAGTTTATGAAGCATATCATTTATTGCCTGATCAAAGACCTTGTTTTTATCGATCGAATCCACATATTTATTATCTAACGCATCAAGTACTTCCTCAAATTTTGAAGCGCGTTTAGAGTCAACATCCGGATGTAATATGTAACCCATTCCAAACCCAACAATCACAAGAATAGAGGCTATTATTGGGTAAAAAAATCGCTTATTATCAGACATAATCAATGGTATTAAGTTGTGTTATTATAACGCCTGCATTGGTTAAAAATTCCAAGCCACTTTTATCCTTATAGGCATCCATATATACTACGCGTTTAATGCCTGACTGAAGAATTAACTTACTGCAATCTTTGCAGGGTGAATGCGTAAGATACAAGGTTGACCCCTCTGTATTGTTGGTAGATTTAGCCACTTTTAATATGGCATTTGCCTCTGCATGAAGCACATACCAATGGGTTTCACCCTCGTCATTCTCGCAGGTATTTGAAAACCCGGAAGGGGTGCCATTGTAACCGTCTGAAATAATCATTCGGTCTTTAACGATAATCGCCCCTACTTTTTTACGGGTACAATGCGACAACATAGCCCAGTTTTGCGCTAAGCGTAGGTATGCCCTATCATATCTCGCTTGCTTCTCTTCAATTTCGCTCATAGGTACAAAGGTATCGAAAGTTACTTAGGATTAAATCGGTAGGGATGGAGATCTGCTAACAACGTGGTTTGTTTTATCAAGGCATTGCAAAGCATCTCAGCTAGCGATGGGGCTAGCATATACCCTTTTGCTCCTAGGCCGTTAAAAATATATAAATGGTCAAACGCTGAATGCTTTCCCACCATCGGTCGGCGATCTGGTGATGCTGGGCGAATACCTGAATTATGCGCTATTACTTCCAGTGAGTCATTCGTAATAGACCTTACGTTAGATAAAATTAATTCCCTCCCCTCAGGCGTTGGTTCGACAGAGGTATTATTCCATTCATATGTTGACCCAATTCTAAATACGTTCTCTCCAACAGGTAAGGCAAATGCCTTGCGGTGTAAGGAAGTATTCCGGCATTGATTATCCCATTTCACGGTTAATAATTGCCCTTTCGTTGGATTCACGGGGACCTCAGCGAACCACGGTACCAGACTGTTTTTATAGCCCAAAGCCATAACCACCTCATCGTATTTAACTCCTTGAAACACCATGGTTTCTGGGTTAAAATCATCCGGAGAGAACGAATCAATCACAAGCGATTTATGAGCAGCAAGGTATTTGTGGCTTTCAGTAATAAACACCTGTGCATCGATCCAAAACCCATCTACTCTTCCTGAACCAAAGGGTTCAAACGCGGTGTCATCCGGAGTAATAGAATGCATAAAAGGCTTGAATTCTGTTTGTTCAAGCCGTTGATTCCAGGTCACGGATTCTTCCATTGAAGCAAAAAGCCTGCGAACCATTATGGGATGATAAAACCTTGCATTTAGCACAGCTTCCATTTCCGCAAAAAACGTCTTGGCTTCAAAATAAAACGGATTCGCCTTCCATGATAGTAATGTTCGCCTAAAAGACATTGGGTGTACGATTCCAGCCGCTACGACAGAAGAAACGTTCTTACCATCATCTACTAAGGTGATGTGTTGGTTTAGCTTCATTAATCGATGAGCAAGGCATACTCCAGCTACACCTCCACCAATAATGAGTATTTTTTTTTGCATACTACTTTGTTACGGCTAGTACAAAGATAGTAATTCGAATATGTGGATGCTTGGATTTGATTAGCTCTATTAGGCCCTTTAACGTTGCGCCGGTCGTTACCACATCATCAACCAAACCAATATGATTGTAATTTAATAATACCTTTGGGGTCAAATCAAATGCATTAGATACATCTGCTAAGCGGTTAAACTTGTTTTTACCCGTTTGACTTTTGTTGTTTTTCTTTCGAACAATCCGGTCTAACACCACGTGAATGTTGGGGAATTCAGCTTGAATTCCTTTAGCAAGCAACTCACTTTGATTGTATCCTCTGATAAACCTTTTTTTAGGATGTAGCGGCACGGGGATTAAGCACTCAGGCATTTCTACGGGTTCCTTTTTCAGTGTTTGAGCTAAGATTAAACCCCACTTAAAACAAAGGTCGCGCTCATGCTTATATTTTAAGGCATGAAGTAGCGCTTGTGCCACGTTTCCTTTACTGTAATAAAAGAGGGCGTGTATTTTGATTGGTTCTTTATCTAAATGTGGTGGCGTTTCAGTCTCATTAAACGTGTAGTCTAACCCCGCTTCGCAAAACACGCAAATTCCAGCTTCTTTTGCTAATAACTCGAGGCCGCACCCATGACAACGAAAAGGAAAAAAGAGATGCAATAAGGGGGTTAAGCCTGCCTTGGTCCATGTGAAACTTGATAAAAAAGAATTAAACATGATTGTGTTGATAATGAGGTAAATAAATTGAAAAAAACAAAGGCTAAAAACACTAAGTTTAATGGCTGATTTACCGAACAACAGGCGGGAACAAAATATGGTTGGAATTATTCGGTTTTGGCTTATTAATAACTTTTAAAAGTTGTTGATAAATCATACAGCAAAGTACTACTAAGGGATAGCGATAGAATTGTGTTTTATAAAACGTATGGCCGATAAAAATCGCATTGTGATGAACGTTTTTTTTGACAAAATTTGTAAGCCTTTTTACAAACTTTAAAACAGCAAAATTATTGCTCCCGTAAGTAAAAAGGAAACATTGTTTTTTGTTAGCAAAAGCGGAACCGAGATTACCCGGTTGTAGCCCAAGTTATCGCATAAAAAAATGAATTAAAAAATTAATAAAGTAACCATGAGCCACGAACCAATTTTAGCAGAGAATAAAAATCGATTTGTTCTTTTCCCAATTGAACATAGCGACATTTGGAGTTTTTATAAAAAAGCAGAAGCGAGTTTTTGGACTGCAGAAGAAATTGATTTATCACAGGATTTAGTAGATTGGGAGCGTTTGACAAATGACGAACGTCATTTTGTTAAACATGTCTTAGCCTTTTTTGCGGCATCAGACGGTATTGTAAATGAAAATTTAGCTGAACATTTTTTATCTGAAGTACAATACACTGAAGCAAAGTTTTTTTACGGGTTTCAAGTAGCCGCTGAAAACATACATTCAGAAACTTACTCTTTGTTGATTGATACGTACATCAAGGATTCAGCAGAAAAGTCAGGTCTTTTTAACGCGATTGACACCTTGGATTGTGTGCGTAAAAAAGCAGACTGGGCGCTTAGATGGATTGATAAGGGTTCGTTTGCAGAACGTTTAGTTGCCTTTGCTGCCGTTGAGGGAATTTTCTTTTCAGGATCATTTTGTTCAATTTTTTGGTTGAAAAAACGCGGATTAATGCCGGGATTGTCATTTTCAAATGAATTAATTTCAAGAGACGAAGGATTACACTGCGATTTCGCGTGTTTACTTTACACACGTCACCTCGTTAACAAGCTTTCAAAAGATCAAGTTCGTGAAATCATTATGGATGCTGTTGAAATCGAAAAAGAGTTTGTTACGGATGCACTTCCTGTTAAACTCATCGGGATGAATAGCGACCTTATGAGTCAATACATCGAATTTGTTGCAGATAGACTTTTAGTGGAACTTGGAAATGACCGTGTATATAATACAACCAATCCATTTGACTTTATGGAAATGATATCCATTCAAGGAAAAACAAATTTCTTTGAGAAACGGGTAGGAGAATATCAAAAGGCAAGCGTAATGTCTGATAAAGAAACACAACGATTCACGTTGGATGAAGAATTTTAAATAAGAAAAAAAGAAAAGAATAATGTACGTAGTTAAAAGAGACGGAAGAAAAGAGGCAGTGAAATTTGATAAAATCACTGCCCGGGTAATTAAGATGTGTTACGGGTTGGATCCAATGGTTTCACCTGAGGCGGTTGCGATGAAAGTTATAGAAGGGTTATACGATGGGGTTTCAACAACCGACCTTGATAATTTAGCCGCAGAAGTTGCTGCAGCAAAAACAACCGAACACCCAGATTATGCCTTATTGGCTTCTAGAATTGCTGTATCAAATCTTCACAAGGAAACGAAAAAGACGTTTTCAGATGTAATGACCGACCTATACGAATACTTGGATCCGAAAACAGGCCAATCCGCCGCGTTGTTATCTGAAGAAGTTTATCAAATTGTGGTTAACAACCGTGAGACATTAGACTCAAGTATTATTTATGACCGCGATTTCCGCTACGACTATTTCGGATTCAAGACACTGACGCGCTCCTACTTAATGAAGCTTGAAGGAAAGATCGCCGAGCGCCCACAACACATGCTTATGCGTGTATCCTTGGGAATTCATAAAGACGATATTAAGTCTGCTATCGCTACCTACAACTTAATGTCTGAGGGTTGGTTTACTCACGCAACACCGACTCTTTTTAATTCAGGTACACCAAAACCACAAATGTCCTCTTGCTTTTTATTAACCATGAAAGAGGATAGCATTCCTGGAATTTATGACACCTTAAAGTCCTGCGCACAAATATCGCAATCTGCAGGAGGTATTGGATTGTCTATTCACAACGTTCGTGCAACAGGTTCTTATATTAAAGGGACCAATGGTACTTCAAATGGAATCGTTCCTATGCTACGTGTATTCAATGACACTGCGCGCTATGTAGACCAAGGGGGAGGTAAAAGAAAAGGCTCATTTGCGATTTATTTAGAGCCATGGCACGCGGATGTATTCGACTTTCTAGACCTTAAGAAAAATCACGGTAAAGAAGAGCAGCGTGCACGAGATTTATTCTTCGCGCTTTGGATTCCAGATCTGTTCATGAAGCGGGTGAAGAATAATGAAACTTGGACTTTAATGTGCCCACATGAATGTCCAGGATTGGCAGATACACACAGCGAAGAATTTGAAGCACTTTACACTAAATATGAGGCGGAAGGGAAAGGAAGAAAAACCATCAATGCACAAGATTTATGGTTTAAAATTCTTGAATCTCAAATAGAGACCGGAACTCCTTACATGTTGTACAAAGACGCGGCTAACGCAAAATCTAACCAACAAAATCTTGGGGTAATCAAGTCATCTAACTTGTGTACAGAAATCATAGAATATACGGCGCCTGATGAGGTTGCTGTTTGTAACTTGGCATCATTAGCACTCCCTAAATATGTTACTGAACAAGGAGTATTTGACCATGATAAATTATTTGAAGTAACGTACCAAGCAACGCTGAACTTAAATAAAATCATTGATGAAAATTATTACCCAGTAGAAGAGGCGAAAAACTCAAACTTACGCCACCGACCAATTGGCTTAGGGGTACAAGGATTAGCAGATGCCTTTATTTTATTAGGCCTTCCTTTCGAATCTGAAGAGGCTCGTGCATTGAACCGAGAAATATTTGAAACGATATATTTTGCTTCGATGTCTGCGTCTAAGGACTTAGCAATTAAAGAAGGACCATATTCTACATTCGAAGGGTCTCCAGTATCAAAAGGGGTATTTCAATTTGATATGTGGGGAGTTACACCAAGTAACCGCTGGGAATGGGATCTTTTAAAAGAAGAAGTTAAGAAGCATGGGGTAAGAAACTCCTTGTTATTAGCACCAATGCCTACAGCATCAACAGCCCAAATACTAGGAAACAATGAGTGCTTCGAGCCATATACTTCGAATATTTATACCCGTCGTGTGCTTTCTGGAGAGTTCATTATCGTAAACAAGCACTTATTAAAAGACTTGGTAAAAGAAGGATTATGGAACATGGATATGCGTCAGAAAATCATGGCGGCCAATGGTTCTATACAGAATATTCAAGAAATTCCTGCACGCCTTAAAGAGCTTTACAAAACAGCGTGGGAAATTTCTCAGAAAGCTATAATTGATCAAGCAGCTGACCGCGGTGCATTTATTTGCCAAAGCCAATCCTTGAATATATTCATGGAGCAAGCAAACTTTGGGAAATTAACTTCCATGCATTTCTATGGTTGGGAAAAAGGATTAAAAACGGGAATGTACTACCTTAGAACTAAAGCTGCTACTGACGCTATTAAATTTACGATTGACAAAAGTGTGGTAGAAGAACCAACGTCTAAGTCCTTAGAAGAACAACAAGCAGCAATTGCATGTTCTTTAGAGAATCCAGACAGTTGTGAAATGTGCTCAGGATAGAATATCCTTATTTATCCATATTGTTAAAATAGGAGAATAAACGAAATAAACAGGCGTTCGATAGACGCCTGTTTTTATTTAATTCTGTTTGGTTTCCATAAGAATCAAATACTACTTCCTTGGCATCCATATTGTATATATGCCCGCCTTTTGAATTCACAAAACCAAAACCTCGTATCGTTGAAATAAAGGCGCCTTCCATAGTTCTAGCACTCAACATATTCCGACTGTATGGAAACTTAGTAACATCCAACGCTAATTGGTGTCCAAGGGTTGCTGCTAAATCCCCTTGTGAATAAACACGGTCGATTTTTAATCCCTGATACTTTTCCTTTATAACCGGACCAACAAGCAAGCATGGAATTTTAAACGTTTCTGTTAAATAGGGAGAGGCAATTCCTGGTGAATTATGGCCGTGATCTGAAACCAACACAAACACTGTATTCTTATACCAAGACTGCGTTCTGACTTTATCAAAAAAGCGCTTTAAACAATCATCCGCATAAACCATTGAATTAAAATAGTCCGCCTCCTCGCCATGAAATGGGAATTTCTGCATAGGGCAATCATACGGGAAATGCGTACTCCCCGTGAACGTACACGAAAGAAATGGCTGCTTATTTTTATTGATTTCATCCAAGAATTTATCATACAAGTCTGAATCATAATAATTCAATTTTCCTCTCGGAAGCGTTGGATTAAAGTCGTTCTCATCCTGCAGGCGATCAAAATGGTGTTCTGTCAAAAACCCTTTAATGTTACCATATTTCAGGTCACCGCTAAATAAATAAGAAGTAGAATACCCGGCATTCTTAAGTAAATCAGATAAGGTGGTTATGTTTCGATGCTTTTCTGTGAAAAGCGGTAAAGGAGACTCCGGAACTCCGGTATAACCTGAAAAAAGTGTTGCGTTTCCAATTTCCGACGTCGTGTTTGCCGCATAAACCTTACTAAAAAGAACGCCTGATTCACTTAGTTTATCGAAAAAAGGCGTGGCTGATTTCTTGTTCGAGATCGCTCCAACTCCATGTGCACTCCACCCTTCAAAAATGATAAAAACAACATTTGGTTTTTTTACCTTAAACAGGAGTGTATCCGTAGGATGCCACCTGTAATATTCATTCACCATCTTGATTTCTTCTGATGTTAAGGTGGCCTTTACATGGTTTTGAATATCAGATTTATTGAAAAGAAAAAAACTGTTCCCGAAATAATAACTAGAGTTCACGGACAGGTCATTTAAAATCGCTTGATTCGAAAAATAAGCCGCATCTATATTAATTGGGATTTGTTGAACTCCGCCCCGCATGAACAAAAAAGAAATAACTAATCCCACCAATATTCCCGACACATTAAAAGCAAGTGAAATAAAAACAGAACGCTTTAACTGGTCCTCAGACCGACGGGTTATCCAGTGAAATATTCGGTTAAGCAGGAAATAGGTCAATACGGATTCAACAACAATAACAACAAGACTAATAATTCCTTTTGAAAAACCTGTAGTTCTAAGTACCTCATCTGGATTTAACAAATGCATAAAAACCCGTGAAGATAATTTATGCCCCCATTCACTATAAGCCGAAAGTTCCGCCGCATGAATTACACTTAATACGACAAGCTCCACCACTAGAACTCCTTTCAAAAGTTTTATAAAAATGGCATCGGAAACAAAAAACCGAACGAACAATGTTAAAAACGGCACGAGCATCAAATAACCAGCCGTAGAAAAATCCAAACGTAGACCAGCGTAGAAGGAGGTCAGAATTTCAAGCCCTTCAATGGACGAAAACCGTGCGTTATGGTATCCTAAAAAAATTAATCGTTGAACAAAAAAAACTAGGAGCCAAAACAGGAACAATGCCCCATATAGAAAAACGATACGTCTATTATTAATCACGCTCAAAATTACCGAAAGATTAATGAAATGTTACGTTTTGTTAACATCATTTTATTTTGAAACACACTTAAATCTGTACCTTTGCACCTTCATTACAATTTCTATATGCTATGGGGGGAATTAAACCGATTCAATCGGCACTTATTTCAGTTTACAACAAGCAAGGACTAGACCAACTTGTTCATGCGCTTAACGAACTTAACATAACCATTTACTCTACCGGAGGTACGCTAACTTATATTGAAGCGTTGGGTGTTCCGGTAATACCAGTTGACTCATTAACCAATTTCCCGGAAATACTTGGGGGTAGGGTTAAAACCTTACATCCTGGTGTTTTCGGGGGCATATTATATCAACGAGGACTTTCGCGTGATGAAGAGTCAATTGAAACACATGGTATCAAAGCTATTGATTTAGTTGTTGTTGATTTATACCCTTTCGAAGAGACCCTAAGAAATACAGAAAACCATAATGAAATCATTGAGAAAATAGACATCGGTGGCGTTTCATTACTTCGAGCGGCAGCGAAAAATTATGAGGATGTTGTTGTGGTTTCGGCAAAATCACAATATGAAATGCTAGCAGAAATGCTTCGATCACAAGGCGGAAAAACATCCCACAATCAGCGTCAAGGATATGCACAGGAAGCATTCTCCATAACCTCCTCCTATGACACCGCGATTGCCTCATATTTCAAAAAAATTAATGGGGCCTTACATGAAACAAGCTTGCGATATGGTGAAAACCCGCATCAACAAGCAACATTCAATGGCGATCTTTCTGAAATATTCAACAAGCTAGCCGGTAAAGAACTATCCTATAACAATTTATTAGATGTTGATGCGGCGGTGCGTCTTATGCAAGACTTTGACAGCGAAACACCAATGTTCGCAATCATAAAACACAATAATGCATGTGGCATCGCATCGGGGAGTTCCGTATTGGACGCATACAAGCGTGCATTAGCAGCTGACCCAATTAGTGCTTTTGGTGGTGTATTGATATCAAACCAATTCATAACGAATGAAGCCGCTGAACTTTTGCATGAATTATTCTTTGAGATTCTTATTGCACCTGACTTTGAGCCGGAAGCACTTAATACCTTGGTACAAAAGAAAAATAGAATACTCTTACAACAAAAACCATTTAATTCTCCGATAAAAAGCACTCGAAGTGTTTTAAACGGATCGCTTGTACAGGATTTTGATTTAAAAACGGTAACAGCAGATGAATTAAACGTAAAAACGAACATTGCTCCAAGCAATCAAGAGCTGGCGGACCTTCTATTTGCGAACACTATTGTAAAGCACACCAAATCAAATGCGATAGCGCTAGTAAAAAACAAGCAATTACTTGCGAGTGGAACTGGACAGACCTCTCGGGTGGACGCGTTAAATCAAGCGATTCAAAAAGCGAAAACGTTCGGGTTTGATTTAGATGGTGCCGTAATGGCGAGTGACGCTTTTTTTCCATTTCCTGATTGTGTCGAAATCGCACATTCCGTTGGAATTAACGCGGTGATACAGCCGGGCGGATCGGTGAAAGATCAACTCTCCATAGATTATTGCAATTCACAAGGAATGGCAATGGTTTTTAGTGGTTTTAGACATTTTAAACATTAATTTTTCTTTTGAAAGTTTTTACCTACCTTCGAAACTGTTTTAATACGAATACAAACACATGGGTTTATTTAGCTTTTTAACGCAAGAAATTGCTATAGATTTAGGTACTGCTAACACGCTTATCATTTGGAACGATAAAGTCGTAGTAGATGAGCCATCAATCGTAGCAAAAGATATTCAAACAGGTCAAATCGTTGCCATCGGAAGAAAGGCTCAACAAATGCACGGAAAAACGCACCGATTAATTGAAACGGTTCGTCCATTAAAGGATGGCGTAATTGCCGACTTTCAAAGCGCTGAGCAAATGATTCGTGGGATGATTAAAATGATTAATCCAGGAAGAACCTTGTTTAGACCAACCTTGCGAATGGTAATTTGTATACCGTCTGGTATTACCGAAGTTGAAAAACGAGCAGTACGCGATTCAGCAGAACACGCGGGTGCTAAAGAAGTATACCTTATACACGAACCCATGGCGGCAGCCATCGGAATTGGAATCGATGTAGAAGAACCAATGGGCAACATGATTATTGATATCGGTGGAGGCACATCAGAAATTGCAGTAATTGCATTAGGTGGTATAGTAGCAGATAAATCTATTCGAATTGCTGGAGATGATTTCACCAATGAAATTGAAGAATATATGCGCCGCAAACATAATATGTTGGTTGGAGAACGAACAGCCGAACAAATTAAAATAGAAGTGGGCGCCGCAATTCAAGATTTGGACGAACCACCTCCCCCATATGCGGTAAGAGGACGCGATTTAATGTCTGGAATTCCTCGGGAAATATTGATTACGCATGATGAAGTTGCATCGGCTTTGGATAAAACCATCGCAAAAATAGAAGAAGCGATATTAAGTGCACTGGCTGCTACGCCCCCAGAACTTAGTGCTGATATTTATAAAACCGGGATATATCTTGCGGGTGGCGGATCAATGCTTCGAGGCCTTGATAAACGAATTGCAGATAAAACCAAACTCCCAGTGCATATTGCAGAAAACCCATTACGTGCTGTGGCATTAGGAACGAGCATTGCCTTAAAAAACATCGATAAGTATCAGTTCTTAATTCGCGATTAATCGATATGAATTAAACAGGCACTTAGGCTAAAAAAACATGCAGAATTTATTCGCTTTTTTAAGACGATTTCGGGTGTTCATTTTTTTTGCTACCCTACAGTTTATTTGCCTGCTTTTATATATCCAATTTGTAACGTATCCCAAAAGTGTTTTCCTTTCAACCGCCTCTGGAGTGAATGGTCGAATTCAACGATGGGAAGGGGGATTAACTGATCACTTTTATTTAGAAGAAAACAACCGAAAACTTCGGCTTGAAAATTCCCAATTAAGAAAACGAATATTTAGTAATTTTTATAAGGTAGAACGCAAAACTATTCAAGTTAAAGACACTACCTATGAGCAGGAGTATAGTTTTATTCCCGCTAAAATCATTCACGCCTCAAGTGCCCGAAGAAACAACTACTTTACAATTAACATTGGTGCACTTCAAGGCATTAAAAAAAACATGGGTGTAATCTCTCCAAATGGAGTGGTAGGAATAGTTTTTAAAGTCGGGAAACACTTTTCTTTAGTGAAATCCGTATTAACCCAAGATATAAATCTTGATGTTATCGTAGGAAAAGATGGTCCACAAGGAATCCTAAAATGGGATGGGTTTAATCCCCGCGTGGGCTTTGTTACAGGAGTTTCAAGCGATTTCCCAGTAAAAAAGAACACCAAGGTATATACACTCGGAGCCTCTAAGATATTCCCAAAAGGAATAAAAATTGGAAAAATCATTGGTAAATCTAGACTTGAAGACCAGGCACTTTGGAAAATTGAATTATTATTTAGTGAGGATTACAGAACGCTGCAATCTGTTTATGTTATAAATTCACTTCTGTTAAAAGAGCTTCAAGACTTACAATTAGAAATCCCGGAGGAAGTTGAATAACATGAGGGCCATCATTACATATATCGGGTTATTTGGACTGTTTTTCTGCTTACAGGTTTTTATTTTTAATAAACTTGAGTTAGGATTTGGTGCTCAAATATTTTTACTCCCTCTCTTTTTAATGATCCTTCCGTTTGAAATGAACGTTTTTGCCTTAATGGGGCTTGGTTTTGGTCTAGGTATTTCTGTAGATGCACTTTCAAACACCTATGGATTAAATGCCTCTGCCTTGGTGTTATTCGCCTATTTAAGGCCAATCGTTTTTGAATCTTTTCGACCACGCGAAGGGTACGACCCACTCAAAATACCGACAGCTAACGATATGGGTTGGGATTGGTTTCTGATTGTTTATGGGATATTATTTACAAGTTCCCTGCTCTGGTACTTTATTTGGGAAATCTTCAGGTTTTCAGAAATCCTATTGGTGCTCCGTAATTTGCTAACATCCATTATAGCTTCTGGAATTGCTGTAAGTATTTCTCAGTTTTTCTTTTTTAACGGGAGAAGAAAACAATGAACTTAGATAACAGAAAATACCTATTATATGCGCTAGTTATCGGCACCGGATTTTTTTATTTACTTCGGTTATTTTATATGCAGGTTGTGGACGACTCTTGGACACGAAGAGCAACCGAAATTGCTGAAAAACGAAGAGAAATAATCCCGCCAAGAGGAGTGCTCGTAGATCGGAGAAACAGGAAAATTGTAATCAATAAAATTTCCTATAATTTAATGATGGTTGAAGAAAGAATTCAACACCTTGATACGGCTTCATTCGCATCACTCATTGGATGGGATGTAAAAAAAGTTAAAGCTCGTTTTAGGGAAATTATTAAAAATGAAGGCGTATATAAAAACCCTTCCACTGGTAAAACCCAGTCAAATTATAGAAAAGATCGCCCATATCCATTTGTAAAGGATTTAACACTCGAAGAAGTTACACGAATTGCCTCTAGATTAACAGATTTTCCAGGATTCTATGAAGAACCTACGGGCACGAGATTTTACCCCTATCCAAATGGAGCGAATATTTTAGGGTATATGAATGAGGTTGGGCGGAAAGAAATTGAAACCGATGCATTCTACAGACCCGGCATGAACATTGGTCGGTCAGGGTTAGAACGTTCCTATGAATCTGTGCTTCGTGGTAAAAAAGGGGTACGTTATATAGTAACCAGTGCTACGAACAACGAAATAGAGCCATATGCTGATAAAAAATTCGATACCGTAGCAACCCCTTCCCCAAAGATTAAACTAGGAATCGACATTAAACTTCAGCAGTATGGTGAAGAACTCATGAAAAATAAAAAAGGATGTATCGTGGCTATTGAACCAAAAACCGGTGAAATTCTCACCATGGTTTCAGCCCCTTGTTATGATCCAAACTTATTGGCGGGAAGAAAGAATATTCGTAAAAACTATCCTGATTTAATTACCGATGAGAACCTGCCTCTGTTTGCAAGACCCCTACAGGCGGAATACCCACCGGGATCCATTTTTAAATTATTGCAAGCCCTAATTTGTCTTCAAGAAAAAGAAATCACCCCAAACACTGGATTCCCATGTAACAAATCTGTTGTTGGTTGCCACGACCATCCGGCACCTTCTTCTGTTGCGAAAGCGGTTCAATATTCATGCAACCCCTATTTTTATGCTGCTGTAAGACGTGTGATTCAACCGAATAAAAAGAAAAATGTATTTGAAGATGCTGAAATTGGACTAAATAATTGGCATAAATACATGATGGCGTTTGGATTAGGAAATAAGCTCGGTGTTGACATCGACACCCTAGCGCAACGAAATGGGTTAATTCCAAATTCCGGATATTACGACAGATACCTTGGGCATCATCAATGGGCATTTTCAACCATTCGATCAATTTCCATCGGACAAGGAGAAATTAAACTCACTCCCATCCAAATGGCTAATATCGCAGTCATCATGGCAAATCGCGGGTGGTATTATACTCCTCATTTTGTTAAATCGATAGGCAAAAAAGGAAAGTTAAAAAAATATAGAACTAAACACATTACGCCAATTAACCGAAAACACTTTGATGCTGTGGTGGAAGGTATGAGGCGTGTGGTATATGAAGCTGGTGGTACAGGAAAGGAGGCAAAAATTGAAAACTTTGTAGTCTGTGGAAAAACTGGAACTGTACAGAATGGAAAAAACAAAAAAAACCATTCCGTATTTATCGCGTTTGCACCTATAAATAATCCAAAAATTGCATTAGCTGTCTTTGTTGAAAATGCAGGGGCTGGAGGGGCTTGGGCCGCACCTATCGCAGGGCTAATGTTAGATAAGTATTTAAATAAAAAAGTTGCCAACAAAGAAAAAGAACAGACCATTAAAAATGCCAATCTAATGTCGAGTTATTGAGATGAGAGATACTAAAGGATTAATTTCTAAAGTTGACTTGCCGTTATTAATCGGCATATTAACATTGATGTTTTTAGGTATTCTAACCGTTTATTCTGTGGCATACAATCCAGAACACCCTTCACTGTTCGATACGAGTCAAAAATATGGGAAACAGATTCTTTGGATTGGTGTTTCCCTCTTTCTGGGATTTTTAATTCTTCTCATTGAAGCAGATGTTTACAGAAAATTCGCGGAATATATTTATATCGTAACACTTTTAATGCTTGTTGTTGTTTTGTTTATGCCTCCCGTGCATGGCGCTAAGGCTTGGCTCGGTATCGGTGGTCTTGGTATACAACCCGCGGAATTTGCGAAAATATCAACCGCATTGATGTTGGCAAAATGGGTTGACGAAACCAACATTAAACTTCAAAATACACGTACAATTTCTGAGACGCTAGGGATTATCCTTTTACCCTGTATACTCGTTGCCCTGCAACCTGACGCGGGAACCTTATTAGTATTTACCTCTTTTTTCTTTGTTCTATATAGAGAAGGGATTTCATTTGACCCCATTGTACTTTCATTATTAAGGTATTTTCCGAGGCTTAAATTTAAAACCACATGGCTAGGAACTCACTTTGTGCCATTTTTCTTCTTTTTATTGATTCTTGCGTTCTTAAGTCTATTTCTTTCAGGAAGCACATTTTATCCCTTTGGGATTAGCTTAACTGGTCCTTTATTTATGATTGTAATAATTACATTGGTTGCATTAATTTTTTTAGCCTTCATTCTCTTTTTTGGATACCCCCGAAATAAATCCAAAAACTTAATCGTCCTAGTAAGCAGCTATGTGTTTTCTTTATTTTTGGTTAGTAGTATCACCTTTATTTTCAACAACCTTGCGGCACCTCATCAAAAAAGTAGAATAGAATTAGTACTTGGCTTAAAAGAAGACCCCAATGGCGCGGATTACAATAGAAACAGAGCCATGGCTGCCGTAGGAAGTGGAAAATTTCTTGGAAAGGGATTTAGAAAGGCCTCTGTTTCGAGTATGCGAACAAACCATGTACCTGAAAGTGAAACCGATTTTATTTTTTGTCCCTTTGCTGAAGAGTGGGGATTTCTTGGGAACTTGTTTTTAATCTCACTATATCTATTTATACTATTCAGGATTTTTTCTATTGCAGAGCGACAACGTTCTGTTTTCTTTCGTGTCTACGCTTACTGCGTAGGCATGGTCTTGTTCTATCACTTTGCTATTAATATCGGCATGAATATTGGCTTTGCACCTGTAATTGGAATCCCTTTACCTTTTATGAGTTATGGTGGATCTTCGATGATGGCCTTTACAATCATGGTCTTTGTATTGTTAAAACTAGATAGCCAACGGCGAGATGTACTTAGATAAATGTTAATTTTGAGATTACTATGTTGACAGAAGAACAAAAGAAAAGATTTACCCGAATCTTTTGGGGGATTTCATTATTGCCTTTCCTTATGGTTTTCGGCTTGCTCGTATTGCAATCCGAGGATGATTTGCCTCCTATTTCTATGCTAGACAATCCCCCTGAACTTCAAGCATCATTAATCCTTGGTCAAACAGGTGATACCATTGGTCGCTATTGGCAAGTGAACCGAACAAGTGCTGCATATAAAAACATCTCTCCGTTTGTCTTTGACGCTCTCATTGCAACAGAAGATGAGCGTTTCATGGAACATTCTGGGGTTGATTTCCGGTCAATCGCACGATCTTTTGGGTCATTAGGACGATCTGGAGGTGCTTCTACCATTTCCCAGCAGTTAGCCAAATTATTATTCACCTTACAACAACGACAACGAGAAGAAATTGCTCGTGCAAATGGTGAATCACTGCTTTCTAACCGAGGCGGTATAATAGGTAAATTCAGACGACTTAACGAAAAAGCGCGCGAAAATATAATTGCAACACGGTTGGAATCTAGGTATACCAAAGAAGAAATTATTACCATGTACCTCAACCAATTCGACTTCTTATATAATGCAGTAGGAATCGAAAATGCGGCTAAAGTTTATTTCAATAAACGACCAAAAGAACTTAAAAAAGAAGAAGCCGCGATGCTTGTTGGTATGTGTAAAAACCCGGCTTTATATAATCCATATACCTACCAAATTAAAAATTATCGGAAAGTAATTGCGCAAGAAGAAGGAATAACACCAAGTGCGGTTCCACTAAATAAAATTCTTGAAGCGCGCGCGAAAGATTCACTTAGGGCGCTTACTCGAAGAAACCAAGTACTATATCAATGGCTTAGAAATAGCGGAAAAAATAATGAGGCCGTTGCACATAAACTTACCAGAGAAGAATACGACGAACTCATTAAAAAACCGGTACTCGTTAGTTACCAGTCTGTTGACCACAAGGAAGGAATGGCGCCTTACTTTAGAGAAGCATTAAGACAGGAAGTCACTGATATTCTATTGAAGAAAAATGAAGATGGGACACTAAAGTACCTGCGCGAAGACGGACAGCCTTATGATATATACCGAGATGGTCTTAAAATATACACCACATTAAACACACGTCTCCAAAAATATGCGGAATCCGCCGTTGAAAAACACATTAAAGAGTCGCTTCAACCTGCGTTCAATTCAAATAATCGCGGATTAAAGAACTTTCCGTTCTCCAATGAAATATCCTCAGATGTTGTCAATGAAATAATGAGTTCTGCTCGAAGAAACTCCGGTAGGTACAAAACAATGGTTGCTGCAGGATATTCAGAAAATGAAATCACTAATGCATTTAACGCCCCGGCACAAATGCGTGTGTTTTCTTGGCGGGGAGAAATTGACACCGTTATGACACCGAATGACTCCATTCGCTATTATAAAGCGTTCTTACATGCTGGACTGGTAAGTATTGAACCTCAAACGGGCTTTGTTCGCGCATGGGTAGGTGGAGTTAACTTCAAGCATTTCTCTTATGACCATGTTAGGCAAGGTACAAGACAAGTTGGTTCTACCATTAAACCGTTCGTTTATGCGGCTGCCTTGTCTATGAAAGTTGTAAATCCATGCACATCCTTTTCATCAGGTGAATATTGTGTGGATTTAGTAGACCCAAACAATAAGGTGGTTGGACAATACTGTCCCAAAGGAGATGTGGCTAGAAATGTAAAAATGGGGCTTGCCTTGTCGTCTAATCCGACAACGGTGGCTGTTATGGCGAAAATGGGTCCGTTCAATCCCGTAAACAAAACAGGGGGGCCTTACCAAATTGAAAAGCTATTGAAAAAAACTGAAATCAATTTAAATCCAAATGATGTCGTTCCCTCTATGTGTCTGGGAAGTATGGATATGTCCCTTTTTCGCCTTGTGGCTGCGCAATGTATATTCCCAAATAATGGGGTATATGTTCGACCAACAACCATTGAACGTATCGAAGATAGAAATGGAAAAGTTATATACTCAGCCACACCGCATACAGATCAAGCATTGAATGCCACCGTTAGTTTTGAGATTTTAAAAATGATGAAGTTGGTTATTACTCAAGGTACTGGCGGTAGTCTTCGCAGCGGCAAATATGGACCAATTCCAGTAACTGCAGGTAAAACCGGGACTACACAAAATAATTCAGACGGATGGTTTATAGGCATAACGCCGGATTTAGTTACCGGTGTTTGGGTTGGGGCGGAAGATCGCTCCGTACGATTTAAATCTATGAATTGGGGACAAGGTGCTCGAATGGCATTGCCAATTTACGGGTATTACATGCAACAAGCATACAAAGACCACATTCTTGCATTGTCATCTGAAGATTTTCCGGAACCTCCAGATTATGACCCGAAAACCTATGACTGCACGGAGGCGGCAGACCCTGAAGGTGCCGATGAAACGGATGTTCCATTTGAAGAAGGAATTTAACTATGAATAAAGTTGTTGATAATGTTAGTGAAGCCCTCAAAGGCATTGAAGATGGTATGACCATTATGCTGGGAGGTTTCGGTTTGTGTGGGATTCCAGAAAACTCAATTAAGGAACTCGTAAAAATGGGTACAAAAAACTTAACCTGTATTTCAAATAATGCAGGTGTGGATGATTATGGCCTTGGGTTACTTTTACAGCGCAAGCAAATAAAAAAAATGATATCATCTTACGTCGGGGAAAACGATGAGTTTGAACGGCAAATGCTTTCTGGTGAACTTGAAGTTGATTTAATTCCTCAAGGATCCTTAGCAGAACGTTGTCGTGCCGGGGGGGCTGGAATTCCGGCATTTTTCACTCCTGCTGGATATGGAACCGAGGTGGCTGAGGGAAAAGAAGTACGTGTTTTCAACGGAAAACCACATATTCTTGAATCTGCGTTAACAGCAGATTTTGCCATTGTCAAAGCGTGGAAAGGTGACACAGAAGGGAATTTAGTATTTAAAGCAACGGCGATGAATTTCAATCCCATGATGGCTATGGCAGGAAAAATAACCATTGCTGAAGTTGAAGAATTAGTTCCTGCAGGCAGTTTAGATCCAAATTTTATTCATACCCCTGGGATTTTTGTACAACGCATTTTTAAGGGTGAAGTATTTGAAAAACGCATTGAACAACGAACCGTAAGAAAAAGAGACTAATATGGCATTGGATAAAATCGGCATTGCAAAACGAATTGCCCAAGAATTAAAAGATGGATGGTATGTTAATTTAGGAATTGGAATTCCAACCCTAGTTGCCAACTATGTTCCTGATGGAATGAATGTAGAATTTCAATCAGAAAATGGTGTATTGGGGATGGGGCCGTTTCCATTTGAAGGAGAAGAAGACGCTGATTTAATTAATGCGGGAAAACAAACGATTACGGTAAATCCAGGCGCCGCATTTTTCGACTCTGCTACCTCCTTTGCCATGATTCGCGGACAACATGTTCAACTTACCGTGTTAGGTGCCATGGAGGTGTCTCAAGACGGAGATATTGCCAACTGGAAAATTCCTGGAAAAATGGTTAAAGGAATGGGTGGTGCGATGGATTTAGTGGCGTCAGCAGAGAACATTATTGTAGCTATGATGCATAGTAATAAAGCCGGGGAATCTAAAATGTTACCGGCTTGTACCCTTCCATTAACAGGGGTTGGATGCGTTAAAAAAGTAGTAACAGAGCTTGCCGTTTTGGAAATTAAAGATGGAGCTTTTCATTTATTGGAAAGAGCTCCGGGAGTTTCAGTAGAAGAAATTATTGCCAAAACAGCGGGTAAACTCGTGGTTCCAGCACATGTTCCCGAAATGATAATTTAATGGATATAACGCGTGAATATCGCTTGGCCATTCAAGCCGTTATAGAAGCATCGCTTGCTATTAAAGAAATTTATTCGCGTGGATATGAGGCCATTCAGAAAGCAGACGGTTCTCCAGTAACAGAAGCAGATTTAAAGGCTTCAAAAATCATTAATGAAGTCTTATCCATTTCAGGACATCCAGTAATTGATGAAGAAACGGATAAAATACCATTTGAACAACGCCAACTATGGGCGAAATGCTGGTGTGTTGACCCGCTGGATGGAACCAAGGAATTTATAAAACGTAATGGTGAATTTGCCGTAAATATAGCGCTTATCGAAAATGGAAAGCCTGTGCTCGGAGTGATAGCAAGCCCAGTAAATGAAGATTTTATTGTCGGTGGGCCTAATCTTGGCGTACAATATGCCACATTTCAAGACTTTATCAATGGAGCCAAACCAGCACCCATTCAACGCAATAGCTCACCGGATTTTCTCTCCATCATTGCCTCTAACAGTCACCACACCCCATTGCTTTTAGATTATCTTAATAAACTTAGCGATGCGGGATTGAAAACGGAATTAACCAGAAAGGGATCTTCCTTAAAATTCTTTAATCTATCCAAGAATCAATCTCAAATTTATCCCAGATTTGCTCCCACAATGGAGTGGGATATCGCCGCTGGTCAGGCAATTTTAGAAGGGCTTGGAGGCGGAGTTTTTGATGTAAACACCAAATTACCACTGTCTTACAATAAAGAAAATTTATTAAATCCACATTTTATCGCCGTTTCCGACGTAAATTTATCTGTATGGATTTAAGGTGTATTTTCTTGTCACTTTGCTTAGTTCCCCTTACATTTTTTGCACAAGTATTTCAGTTTAACCAAAATCTTCATCAAGCCCCAACTACAGATATTATCGACTTTGGATATCGCCCTGCGCCTGTTGGCACTAAAAATGGATTCATAAAACGACTGGATAAAAGCTACCTTGGGCAATATACCGACTCGAACAACGCGTTCATTGCAGCTACTCCCTTATGCGGATTCAGTGTAGGAGTTGAAAACGATGAGTCAGCAATAAGATATCAGAACTCAAGAGGACTCATGGTTCTTGGAGGATACCGAAAGTTTAAATGCCATGGGTTTCTCGTAGAGAACCAAGCGGTTTTCAATACCTTTCAGCGAGAATTTATAACGCAACATGGGGAGTATTATCCAACGGCCACGGGATACAATCAACAAAACGGTATGATCCCTGGAATGGGGCGAACCAAACCATTTCATGGAGATGGGTTTGACTTTGCTTTCAGTCAAGGTGGTTTTGAATGGGGTGTATCTAACACACTAACGCTATTTGGGGGCAATCAATCCATCGATTTTTGTCCAGGAATTCGCTCTGTATTTTGGTCGCAACACAACCAAGCACTCATGGCCGGTGGAACCCTTCGTCTGGGAAAACATTTCACCTATGTAGTGACCCGAGCACGTTTATACGATTTAATCAGAAAGCCGATTTACGCAAATGTAGAGAGTCCATACTATAAAAAGAATTTTGGGTTACACGCCATGTTTTTAACCTTGAAAAAACACCGAGTGGGAGTGATTTATCAAACGATATGGCAAGCTGGAGATTCATTAAAAGAAAACGCGGTGAATCCCATGTATTGGGTGCCAATTCCAGGCCTAGACCGAACGGTAAAACAGGGGGTTTCCATGCCGCAAATAGGACTAAATTACTCGTGGAATCTCCACGAAAGCACCTTGCTTTACGGTGAATTATTTTCACGCGGATTAATTAAAAATGCATGGGCGGCACAACTAGGAATTACAAATTATTCTAAACTCACGTCCAACCTAACCCTGAGTTCATCCTTAGCATGGCTACAAACAGGCACTGGATTTTATGGAACACATTATGCACAGAACTTCACTCACCAAAACCTTCCACTGGGAACATTACTAGGTAATGGAGCTCAAGAATTTCTTCTAACTGCTCGGATTGAATATCGTCGTTTTTTCATGGATTACTTATTTCATTTAAGTACCATGAAGAATGGTATTCAACCGCTTTTATTACAAACCTATATTAGACCTGAGCAAATAATACAGCACCGAATTGATCTAGGCTTTATGGCCTCTAATATCATGCAACTAGAATTGTTTTTGGGGATAACTCTACGCCAAGCGGTCGGTTTTAAGGAGTGCAAGGCCATTTCATTCGGATTAAGGACTGCTATATTCAAACCAAATAATGTGTATTAAAGGCCTGCTTTTTCTTGGATTCGTTCTTTTGTGTCGCGTCAGCATTGCACAACGATTAGAGCTTTTGGGCCAGCTAAATCCCTATGATTCCATACAATTAAACAAAAACACCCCGATTTTACCTCGGCTAAATACCGATCAACATATTCATTCGCACCGAATTATACCGATAATAGACCTTGGGTTAAGATATAATCCATCGATCAGTGGGAAAGGCAGCGCAGGAATGCTTTGGGATCTGCAGCGCAACAAGTGGTTCACTCGAATTGGGGGGACTTTAGGGGTAAACACCGTGCTTCCGGCTGGATTTGTTTCAAATGGATTACATCTTAACAGCATTAATAACTTAGCGTTCAATGTACGTCCCATCGTTCGCCTTGGTATTACACCAACACCCTATGTTAGCGCTCAAATCGGTTTTGATCAGAATTTTTATGGTGAAGGATATCGGTCTTTATTTCTTTCTGATGTTGGCTCACCCTACCCATTTACTTCCCTGCGATTCAATCTTGGGCCTGTGACCTACCAAGCCATGGGAATGTACTTAAACACCATAGGTACTCAAAATAAATACGGGATTAATCATTATTTAAACCTCAAACTGGGTAAACACCTTAGATTGGCACTGTTTGAAGCTGTAATTTTTAATAGTGGTGACACCTTGAGTAACCGTTCTTTCGAACCGGCATATTTAAATCCGTTTATGATTATTCGGCCTACTGAATATTCCGTGGGTTCTGGTGATAATGTACTTATGGGTGGAGAATTTTCCGTTTATGCGAATAAAAGCACCTGGTATGGTCAAGTGATTATTGATGATATTTTAATGCGTGCTTTACTCCGTCGAGAACAATACTGGGGAAATAAACTTGGGGGTCAACTTGGGTGGAAATATTTTAGCCAAAAGGGAAATCGAAAACTTCATTTAAGGGCTGAGCTAAATATTGTTCGCCCATATACCTATTCCCACATTGGAAATCAATTGAGTTATACCGTAAATAACCACGCACTCGCTCATCCGAAAGGGGCAAATTTTTGGGAGGTGTTTTCACGAGTAGATTATATTACGAAACATTGGTCCTACATGGCTGAACTTGCGCTTGGACAAAAAGGATTGAATGCTCCTTATGGTGGAGATGTCTTTGCACCGTATACCTTGCGGCCATTAGATTACGGTGTATTATTATTACAGGGGAACAAAACGAACCAACTTCATATCAGAATTCAAGGCAGTCGTATATTAAAACATTGGTATAACACGCAACTGTTCATGGAACTTCTGGGGACCTTTTATTCAGATTATTCCAGTTCGAGATTCAATTGTTCACCGATCATTGGTCTTCGCTCTGCCATATGGAATGATTACCGGTTTTAATTAAAAAAGCCCGGTTTCCCGGGCTTTTAAATAAGATAACTTAGAGGCCTATAATCTGACGCAGTTCCACTTCTGTAGAACTGCGTTGTCGTCCTTCTTGGTCCAGAAACGTCCGATTCACGAGGCGGCCATGAATGGCCACCTTCTTTCCTACTTCCGCGTGATCCTGAACAAAAGACGCCATGTTACCCCAAGCAAATACGCGATGCCAATCTAACCTGGCCGCATATTTCCCATCGTTTTTCCGGTACATCTTAGGCGTGGTGACTAAAAACCGAGCTATCTTACTTCCATCGTCAAAGCGCTTAACCGTTGGATTTCGTGAAATGCTGCCGATTAAGGTTACGTAATTATTCATGTTGATATATATATAGGGGATTGGTTAGCGAATTCATGGGCGCCGCTTCCTTTCCCTCGTTAGTTTATATGATTATTAAATCGTTGATTTCAATTTCTGTAGTCTTGATAATACGGCCCTTCCAACGCGAATAACGATTTACAAGTCGTCCTTCAATGGCCACATGCAAGTTAGGCTGACCATACGTACAGATGATCTGATGCCATTTTCCCCAAGCAAAAACATCATGTGTTTCGCGCTTCGTTTTGGGAATTCCTTCAGCTGTCACGATGGTATTACTGGTAACTAACCTAAATCTTGCATGCTTCTGACCCTTGATTGTTTCAACTTCGGTTGGATGATTCGCTAAGGTTCCAATCAAAGAAACAAAATTCATTCGTTATGCTTTTACTTCCCCAGAAGGCTTGTTTAACAACATAAAATCATTGCCTTCAATAACAGTTGAATATCGCTTCTCCCCTTGCGGATTCTCGTATGTTTGATATGAAATTTTCCCTTCTAAGAGTATTTCTTGGCCTTTTTCTAGGATTTTCTCCGCACGTTCGGCCACTTTACCCCAAACCGTAACATTGTGCCATTGTACGTCTTCTTGCCACTCGCCATTTTTATTTTTATAGCGATCATTTGTAGCTAACGAAAATCGCACAAGTTTACGCCCAGTTTCGAACTTCATTATTTCAGGCTGTGCACCTAAACGTCCTATTAAATTTACTTTATTTCTTAAATTATTCATGTGTGTGTTTTAGATTATTAATTATTTCTTGAGTTTTCACCCGTTTCCTTTGCAAAGGTTGGAGCATTAACGTCGGGTGCTCGGTATTTATTCGTTTACTTTCGAATGTCAGTCGTTTGTTGTCGGATAATTCAATGTAAAAAAGGCTGTGGTTTGTCAAATTCCCTTATTTTTACACGCATAAATTAAAAGGCATGTACGAAAATATTCTCTATGAAAAAGTTGGAAAAATTGGTTGGATTACTATAAATAGGCCGTCTTTTTTAAATGCACTCAATAAACAAACCATCTCCGAATTAAATCAAGTACTGGGTACAGTATCATTGGATGAGGAAATTGGCGTGGTTTGTATAACCGGTTCCGGGGATAAAGCGTTCGTAGCTGGAGCTGATATTAAAGAATTTGCAGAATACACGGTATCGCAAGGAGGAGAATTGGCCGCTTCAGGACAGGAGAAACTTTTTAATTTACTCGAAAATCTAAGTAAACCAACGATTGCTGTTATTAATGGATTCGCCCTAGGTGGAGGGTTAGAGTTAGCGATGGCTTGTCATATTCGGATTGCATCCGCTAATGCACGCATGGGCTTGCCAGAAGTTTCCTTAGGAGTAATTCCAGGGTATGGTGGTACGCAACGTCTTCCTCAGTTAATCGGAAGGGGAAGAGCAAATCAGCTTATTTTTACTGGAGAAATGATTTCTGCTGACCAAGCAGCACAATGGGGCCTCGTAAATACGGTAGTGGAGCAGGAGGGGTTAAAAGAAGAAGCAAATGCTTTAGCGCAAAAAATGCTTAAAAATTCTCCCAACGCGATCGCTACAGCAATTAAAGCCGTAAACGCCGGATTCCAAACAAAACATGGATTAGATACAGAAATTGAACTTTTCGCTAGTTGTTTCGGTACCAAAGATTTTCAAATAGGAACACACGCGTTTTTAACTAAACAAAAAGCAAACTTTAGGGATTAATGAGTTCTCCCCTAGCAAAGTTATTCGGTCAAACTGCTATGTATGGCCTACCCAGTATTGTTGGTAGGTTGCTGAATTATTTACTCGTTCCACTTTATACCGCCATTTTTGCTAAACCTGCCGATTATGGAGTGCTTTCAGATTTATATGCCTACGTGGCCTTTTTAGTAGTGCTCCTCCCTCTAGGTATGGAAACTGCCTATTTTCGATTTATTCAACAACAAGAAGACACCGAACGTGTCTTCAATAGTAGTTTTATTCCTGTTGTACTCGTTAATGCTTGTTTTTTCTTAATACTATACATAACCAATCCGTGGATTGCTAAATGGATGCTTTACCGAGACCATACGGAGTATATTATTCTAGTTGGCAGCATTGTTTGTATTGATGCAATCGCATCATTACCCTTGGCAAAATTACGTGCCGAAAATCAGGCCAAGCGATTCATGATTATTCAAATGTCTTCTATCCTACTTAATATTCTACTCAACCTAATTTTCTTATTAGGCTATTTTAATCCGAGCAGACCGGAAGAGGGTATTATGTTTATTTTAATTGCAAACTTGCTTGCCTCTGGGTTAAAGCTTATTCTAGTGTATAATATTATAGCCAAGGTTAAATTTATATTTGATTGGGATCTCATTAAAAAAATGCTAACCTATTCGTGGCCCCTAGTCATTGCCGGCTTTGCGGGAATCATTAACGAAACCCTGGATCGTGTTTTACTAAAACAAATTCTTTATAACCCCGACATTCCTAATTCCCTTGAACAAGCAACCGCACAAGTTGGTATTTACAGTGCGTGCTACAAATTGGCCATGCTTGTCACTATTTTTCTACAAGCCTACCGCTATGCCGCGGAGCCATTTTTCTTTTCACAACTTAAAAACCAAGATAGAAATGCTGTCTTCGTGCGAACAATGAATGTCTTTATTGCGATCGTTTGCTTAGCCTTCCTTTTTGTTTCTATAAATCTCGGTGTGTTTAAATTCTTTATTCGTAAAGAGGCCTATTATGTAGGCTTGAACGTCGTTCCAATTTTACTGCTTGCCAATGTTTGTCTTGGAATTTATTACAACCAAAGTGTTTGGTATAAACTTTCTAATCAAACCAAGTTCGGGGCCTATATCGCACTAATTGGTGCGGGTATTACGATTTTGATTAATGTGCTTTTCATACCTATGTACGGATACATGGCCAGTGCATGGGCTACGTTATTGGCTTACATGGCACAAATGATAATTTCGTTTTACCTGGGTAAAAAATATTATCCAATTCCATATGATGTGCGCAAATTCTATTTGTATGTAGGTAGTGCCATCGGAATTTACTGTCTATTCAGTTTGCTTAGGATGGGGATGAATGTACCACTTAAAGGGTTCAATGGGTTACTTATATTCCTTGGAAATTTAATGGTACTTGGTTTTATTTACCTTGTTTTTAGAAACGAACGCGCATTACTTCGCATTAACAAGCGTTAAAATTTTCTTGTAAGCGTTCTACGGAACTTCGGTCATTACCTACAGAAAAAAACCCACTATAAATGATTGCAGGACGCTTTAAAAACGTGTAATCGGATAAGATTAATGACTTATAATCTTCATCGCAAGAAATACTTGCTTTTACCTCACTATAACGCTTTGCTTTCTTTGAAAAAACAGCTTCATATGTGCCATATTCAGCTTTTAACAACTCCAGTGCCTCCGCTGTAATTGCTTGCTTTTTGATATCGATGAAAGAAATATCAGCAGGCCACGTAATCGAATCAATAATCCGTTTACACGTAGAACAAGTCCCTAAGTGATAAACTACCTTCACTTACAATATTCATCGTAAGCAGCTTTCAAATTGTCCGCAATCATCGCGGCAGTAGCTCCTTCAATGTGATGACGCTCTAAAAAATGCACTAATGCACCATTATGAAACACCGCAATTGACGGCGAAGACGGAGGATAAGGTAAGAAATACTTGCGCGCTTGGTTTGTAGCCTCCGTATCAAATCCAGCAAAAACCGTATATAATTCATTTGGAACAACACTATGCTCAAGCGATTTTTTAACCCCCGGGCGCATGTTTCCCGCGGCACAGCCACACACAGAATTCACGACCATTAACATCGTTCCTTTTGAATTCGAAACGGCTTGATCAACTGCTTCAGCAGTAGTTAATTCATTAAACCCAACACTTGTTAGGTCATTCTTCATGGGTTGTACTATTTCTATTGGATACATTGTTGTGTTTTTTTGACAAAGATACGACTTAACGCAATACGTTGATATGACCCGCCGCTTGATAATCAAAGCCCTCAAGGTCTTTATATGTGACTTTCCAGGTATATGTGCCAGATTGTACGGCTACACCGTTATATGTTCCGTTCCACCCTCCTTGAATATCTTTTGTTTCAAAGATCAGTTCACCCCAACGATTAAAGATTTCAAGTTTGAAGTTCATTATTTCTTCAAAATTAGAGAATACCGGGAAGAAGAGTTCATTTAACCCATTGTCATCAATGGTAACTGTATTTGGCACATTAAGTCTAACGGTTTCCGATGAACTAATTAATAATTGTGCTTGATCACTACAGCCGTTTGTATCAGTAGCTATTAAGGTTACAATATAATCTCCCTCGGTCCATTGTGGATAATAGTAGGTTGGATTAACTTCGGTTGATCCATTAGAAAAATGTCCAAAATCCCAAGTATAGAATTGAGCATTCACCGAGTTATTAATAAATTCAACTAACCCTGAATAATAATCTATTCCTGAACCTCCAATGGTAAATGCAGCGTTTGGACTTGCATAGGAAACAATATAACCAGTCTCCACCATAGTAGAGGTACAACCAAATGCATTCGTTACCGTAAGTGTAACATCATACGGACCACCCACATCAAACGTAACCCATGGGTTTACTTCCGTGCTGGTTTGACCGTTTCCGAAAGACCAGAAATATGACAAGTTTTCTCCTAACGATAGATTCGTGAATTGAGTCAGGAATGGACCACATCCGGCTGAATCTACTGCAGTAAAGTTGGCGAAAGTAACTTCTGTGTCATCAATCTCAACTGTATCTATGATTTCGCATCCTACGTTGTCTGTAACCAAGACCTCAATTAATCCCGACGATAATCCAGTAATTAGATAGTTACCTGGGCTTTGATTTATTTCAGTTCCTGCCGGGTTTGTTATGTTAGGGTCTGTTATATTATGCCATGCCACATTATATCCCGGCGTTCCGCCCATAACTTGCACATTGAGTATACCTGCATTGTCATTACAGCCACTATTAGAAATAACATTCACCGATGGACTGAATACAGTACTTGGCTCGGTAATCGTTATTGCTGGGGTATTTGCGCTACAATTGTTCGCATCCGTGATCAAGACATAATATTGACCTGGACATAATCCGCCTAAACTAAATATACCCGATGGGTTTGCTTGAATATCTTGATCTGTAATGAGAATGGTATTTGCAGCCGGTTGACCAATAGGGAAAACACTAACTGTATATGTGGCATCACCACCCGTAGGTATAAATTCAATTTCCCCTGTACATTGTCCTTTACATAGGATATCATTATCTACCACACTGTCTAATGAAACGACAATCTCTGTCATAACATAGGTAAAGGTGCGCACACAATTTATCGCATCAGTTACGGTTAGGGTATATGTTCCTGCTACCAAATTAGAAGCCGTAGTGGTATTTCCAGTTACGGAAGTAAATAACATTGGGATATTATTCCCTGCAGGGTCTACACCAGACCAAACCATGGTATACGGAGCACCCAAGGCATTTGGCACACCACCTATAATGGTCGTGGTAATAAATCCATCACTTGAGTTGGCGCAGAATATTGAATTAAGCACTGTATTCACTGTATCGATCAAGTTGTTTTGTGTGATAACCGCTCCTCCAGCAAGCGAACATCCATTTTGGTCAACCACTTGGAAATTATACGTTCCTGCAGGTAATGAAGAAATTATATAGGTTCCTGGGTTACTTAAAATCTCAAATCCAAATGGATCACCAGCTACTGTACCAGACCAACTTACATTGTACGGTAAGGTTCCTCCTTCTGCATACACACTAATGGTGCCTGAACTATCACCAAAACAATCTACATTCGTATACGTACTTGCAATGTATAGCGGTGCAACAGGCTGAATTACCGTAGCAACTAACGATGAGGTACACCCGTTTGCGTCAGTCACAAGCAAGCTATAATCTCCAGGGATTAATCCAAACGGATGCGTTGTACTTCCAATGTTAGGCAAGGTCGATTGACCCGCAGGGATTATACCGTTTACGGTTGACCAAAGGTATGTATAACCTGCTGAAATATTTACCGTTCCGCCACTTACTTGAGTCGTGATCATTCCGCTGGCATCACCATGACAACCCACGTTTATAATGCTTGGAGTAATTACAATTGGGGTCGGCTGAATAATTGTTATTGGTGCCGTAGTCACGATACATGGTCCAGCATCGGTTATGGTTAACGTATAGGTTCCTGCAGATAAATTCGCTAAATCCTCCGTAGTCTCACCCGTATTCCACAATAAACTATATGGAGCCCCGGTGCCACCGGATACGGTAATATCTATTGCACCATTGGAACCACCAAAGCAGGTGACATCTGTAGTGTTAACCGAATATGTGAGTGCCGTTGCTGGTTGCGTGATTTCAATTTGTTCAGTCAGTAAACAACCGTTTGCATCGGTAATGTGACAAACATAAATTCCTGGGTATAAATTTGTTAATGATTGTGCGGTTGAAAATGATAAACCATTTAAATACCAATCATAATTATATGGATTCGGTCCGGCAAACGGAGTGCCCCCCGTAGCCGTAATGGAAATACTGCCACTGTTATCACCGTAACATGCAACATTCGAAGAAACAAACGTTGAAGTCAGTGCTGAACTTGGTTCAGAAACGGTAGCCACCAACGGAACAACACACCCTGCACCATCCGTTACTGTAACAGTATATTGCCCAACATATAAATTATTAATGTTTTGGAATACGGAATTATAACCGTTTGGACCCGTCCACTGGAAGGTGAAGTTCGGGGTTCCTCCATTCAGTGTTAAATTAATTGACCCTGAATTATTGCCATGACATTGTACATCACCCACCGTAGACGTTACCGTAAATCCAGGGTATTGATTCACCGTTACCTGAAGGGTACTTTGACAGCCCAATAAATCCGTAACGGTTACTGTATATACTCCAGGGTATAGGTTACTCACCGAAGGACCACCTACCGGTGTGGTTAATGGAATCGGGAATGGTGGTAAAGCAGCCGTGGTCCAATTATAACTATAGTAGCTATTTCCACCTACAACCGTTAAGTCAATTGCCCCATCAAAGGAACCAGGTACACAGGAAACATCCACCACATTGTTAAGCGTAACGATTAATGGAGCCGGTTGAGATACGATGGTGGTTAAGGTAATTGTACACCCATTTGCATCGGTAACATCGTAAAAATAGTTGCCCGCAATTAAACCGGTTTCTGTGATAGAGCCCCCAGGAAGTAAAATTGTGCCCGTAAAATTGTGCCCAACACCAGTTACGGTATACGGCCCAACACCTCCGGATGCAGTAATATCTATGCTTCCCGTGGCGTTTGAATTACAATCTACGGCGTGTGACGTCAGTGACCCAGCTACAGGTGTTGCCGGTTGGGTAATGGTAATGATCGCTTCATCATAACAACCTCCCGTATTGCCATTGGCATCGGTTACTGTTACCATATAGGTACCTGCTGGCAATCCAAATGGAGGTATTGGGCTTCCAACATTGGCATTTGTTGGAAAAGGAATTGCATAAGGTACATTGTTCCAAGTAGATATAGTGCTCCATGCATAGGTATAAGGCCCTGTTCCGCCACTTACCTGGGTATTAATTTCTCCAGAAAAATCCCCGTAACATAAAACATCGTTAACTGAAGAGGTTATATTCACTGGGTTCGCTGGTTCAAGTATGGTTTCCGAAGTTGAAAGGACACAACCATTGGCGTCAATAATGTCCATGACATAAGTTCCCGGACACATGGTGCTTGGGGTTGAAATATTCGTGCTTGTTGTGAGCGTTACAGGTAAAACGCACCCAGGACCTGTTGGACCAGAAATCCAATTTATGTTGTACGGAGCTACACCTCCTGAAGGCGCAATATTGATGGCTCCGTCGTTGTTTCCGTTACAAAGAATATTTACAGGCGTAGTGATTACCGAAAGTGCTGCCGGACTTCCAACGGTTACTGAAACCGTAGATGTACATCCATGAAAATCT
>Ga0102874_1000171_pt1 | contig 26037 bp, 20 predicted proteins | sample Colrivmet1547A02_FD_78184 | JGI IMG/M metagenome (GOLD analysis project Ga0102874, IMG submission 78184) | Estuarine microbial communities from the Columbia River estuary - metaG 1547A-02 | ecosystem: Environmental > Aquatic > Marine > Intertidal zone > Estuary | place: USA: Columbia River...
GCGAGACATCGTGAGCTTCGACGATTCTTCCACGGGGAGATCTTCGCCGAAGAGGCCAACGAAGCCGCGGATAACTTTGCCCGAGTTCGCCAAGTCCATGGCGATGCTCAGCATTAGGTTGGAAGGGATTGAAAAACCGATGCCGATGTTACCTTCGCCCCGCCCATCGGTGCGAATCATGGTGTTCATGCCGACGATACGGCCTTCAAAATCCACCAACGGGCCGCCAGAGTTGCCATGGTTGATGGCGGCGTCGGTCTGGATGAAATCCTCGTAGTTCAGGCCTAAACCAGAGCGTCCCAGGGCGGAAACGATTCCAGAGGAGACGGACATGCCGACGCCTAACGGATTGCCGATGGCGTACACCGGGTCACCCACGCGAGCCTTATCACTATCGGCGAAACGAGCATAGGGGAGGTTGCGCTCCTCGACCTTAAGGATGGCGATGTCAGTCTTGTCGTCCACCGCGAGCACACGGGCCTTAAACTCGCGGCGATCCGAAAGGGTAACGTAGGCCAACTTCGCAATCGTGTTGTCGGGCATCATAACCACGTGGCGATTAGAGATGATGTAGCCGTCGGGATTGATAATCGTGCCCGACCCAAGGCCGACGAACATCTGGACTTCACCCGTCTTGGGGTCGGTCTTGGTATTCGACTTCAGGTCATCCGGCGTAATCCGGGTCTTGAGGCGACGCAAGTAATCGGGCGGGATGGTGGCGGCGGTCCGAATGCTGACGACGGCAGGCATCACCCGGGCCAACACGTCAGCAGTACCAGCGCCCGGCTGCGCCCGGTTAATATCCCGACCATCAACCTGGAAGGAAACCGCTGCCAGCAGCAGGGCCGGCGCAAGGCAAAGCACGGCAAGAAAACGTTTCATACCTCCAGAGTTTAGGAGGCGACTGAGCCAAGGCAAGCGACCTCAGCGGGCCATCGTGAAGCCAGACCCTGGGGAGGTTGGCTCCGCTTCATCGCGTTCCTTGTTGAAACGCATGGAGAAGAGGCGGGTCACGCCCTTTTCCTGCATCGTCGCCCCGAAGATGTCGTCCGCCGCCGAAACCGTGCGCTTATTGTGGGTGATGACGACAAACTGCGGAAAACGGGTGAACTCGCGGATGATGTCGGTGAATCGGCCGACATTGGCGTCGTCGAGGGGGGCGTCGAGCTCGTCGAGCACGCACAAGGGCGAGGGTTTCACCATGTAGATGGCGAAAAGCAAGGCCACGGCGGTCATGGTACGCTGACCACCAGAAAGGAGGGAGATGCCCCGGAGCTTAGTGCCCGGAGGCTGGGCGATGATTTCAATCCCGCTTTCCAAGGGGTCTTCGGCCTGGACCATGGTCAAGTCAGCCGACCCACCCACGAACAAGCGTTCGAAGGTGAACTTAAAATTCTTCCGGACCTGCTCAAAGGTATCGGTGAAAAGCTTGAGGGAGGTCTGATTGAGTTCGTCGATCGCCTTAGTGAGCTCTTCCTTTGCCTTCCAAAGGTCATCGCTCTGCTTCGTTAAGAAGTCATGGCGATCGCGTAGGGAGGAATATTCCTCGACGGCAACTAGGTTGATGGAGCCCATGCCAGCCATGCGTTCACGGAGCTCAGCAATTTCGCGGACCAGCGGCGGCCAGTCCGTCATCGTCAAGGCAGCGAGGTCTTCCTCGGTGGGCTCACCGCGCCGAACAATGGTGGCACGTGAAGGGCGACTGCCCTCCTCTTCGGACTCTTCGAGGTCACCAAAACCGGCGGCACCTTCTGGCTCACCCTCGGACAGCCAAAGTTGCGTACGCCAATCCACTGTGACGACGTCCAATTGATGATCAGCCTGCACCTTTTCCACGATGAAGCTGCACTGCGAGGTCTGCTCGGCGAGGGTCACTTCCAGCGACTTGAGGCGGGCGTCCATCTCGCGTAAGCGATCGCGGTCGACGGTGAGGACTTTATCTTCGCTTTCTAAGAGTCCGTCCTTCTGGGCGAGCTCATCGCGCAGGGTCGCCAAGGCGTCTGCCGCCAGCTCGATTTCCGCAGCTAAACGGACCGAGGTCTCGCGGGCGGTGACGCTTTGTTCCTTTAGGTCAGCGATTAAGCGTTCGTTGCTTTGGGCTTCCTGACGGCGAGCCGCCAAGCGATGCGAGGCTTCAGATCGACGGGACTCTAGGTCGGAGACTTCGCGGCCGACCAGTTCAAGGCGCTGACGCTGCTCAGCTAACGTGAGGCGAACATCGCCCAGGGAATTACGGCGCAACTCGGATTCGGCCCGGCGAACTTCCACTTCTTTTTCGCCATCAGTGATGGCCTGCCGAAGGGTCGCCACCTGCGTGTCCTTAGTGGTCAGGGTTTCCTGCGCGCGGTTACGACGCAATAAGGCCTCGGTTTTAGAAGCCTCGATCTCGTTCAGTTGGCGCTGCTCGCGGTTGATACGCTCATCCGCGGTGACCAAGGTCGACCGGGTCGAACGTTCGTCGGCCTGCGAAACGGAAAGTTCTTGCGCGGCGAGCTGGGTCGCAGCGCGGAGGTTGGCCACCTCGACTTCATTGGCGTCAATCGAAGCCTGCAACCCCAAGGCCTGCTCGTTCAGCGTGGTAAGCTTGTCGTTCTCGCTCTCCAATTTGGCGCGGACGGTGCGGATTTCGCTCTCACGCGAGAAAACACTGGAGCCAGCCCCGGAAGCGGCTTTGCGCGGGCGGCCCGCGAAGACTAAACCACGGCGGTCCACGAGGTCTCCCTCGGTCGTCGCCACGAGGAAGAACTCGAAGCCCGGATTCGCGCGCCACCAGCCCAAGAAGTCACCAAGACTATCACAGACGTAACAACCATCGAAAAGATTGGCGACTAAGCGGGCATGGGCTGGAGCCTTCGGGGCGACCGCGGTGCTGGCGGCGCGCAACCAAGCGGGAGCGGCAGCGCCAGAACGGGAAGCCGGCGGGGCTTCGACTTGGAAGACCGCGCGGCCGAGCTGACGTTCGCCGAGCTTTGCGACGATACCCGGTAGAAATTCGGCGCTCTCGAGAGCCACGGCCTCAGAGGCTGCACCTAAGATACTCTCCAAGGGGCCAGTAATAGAAGCGTCGGTCACCGTGACAAGGTCCGCCAAGGCGGCGGCTTTGCCCGCGGGCATGCTCTCAGCGAACTCGCCCCGCAGAACAGCCTTGGCGGCATCGGAGAAACCTTCGAGGCGCGCCTGCATCTGCTCGAGTAGACCGAGTTGCGCGGAAAGCTTAGCAACTTGGCGATCCTGTTCGGAAATCGTTTGTTGTAACGCGCGGAAATCACCAAGGAGGGCCTTGGCCTTATCGGCCCCAGCTTGTTCATTGGCCCGGGCCGCCTGTGATTCTGCATGCCGAGTGGTGACGACGGCGGCGCTTTCCTGCGCCCGTCGTTCGAGGCCGTCGCGCTCGGCCTTAGCCTGAGTCAATGAGGCCGAAAGGTCGACATGACGCTGCTGGTAGCCACGGAGATCGACTTCCAGATTGGTCACGTCGGCCCGGGCGCGAGTCATCTCGCCTTCAGCGATGAGAATATCCTGGCGGGCGCGGCGTAGGCGATTCTCCGCATCTAGCAGCTGGCGCAAAGACTGGTCAACCTCAGCGGTCTTCTCTCGGAAGGTGGCATCGGCGGCGGTGACGTCGCCAGCGGCGGCCGACTTGACGTCGGACGTGCCCTGTAAACGTGTGTTAAATTCGATAATCGCCTGTTCGGCTTCAGCGGCTTCGCGGCGGATTTCGAGGAGACGAGCCGAGAGGTCATCTGAACGTAAGTCCGCCGTCCGCGCCGCGGCTTCCGCATTTTCGCGCGTGGTGCGCAGGTCAAAGAGAGCCTGCTGCGACTGTTGCACGCGTTCGGCTAGTTCCAGGCGCAAACTACGCGTAGAAGCCAAGGCCGCCTCGCGGGCCCGCAAGTCATTAGACAAGGTAGCGACTTCGGTGCGGCAGGCGGTCGCATCGAGGTCCAAGCGTTCGATTTGCGTCTTCCGGTCCAAGAACTGCTTAGATTGCCAAGCGAGGTCGAGGTGCGTGAAGCGGTGGCGGAGGCGACGATAGCGTAGCGCCTTCGCGGCCTGGCGACGCAACGTCGCGATTTGGCGGCCGACTTCACCGATGACATCCGTCACGCGGGCCAGGTTGGTGTCGACGCCGGCCAACTTATTCAACGCTTCCTTACGTTGGGACTTATAGCGGGTGATACCGGCAGCTTCTTCAAAGAGGTAGCGGCGCTCGGCAGGGTTCGCGGAGAGGATCTGGTCGATCTGGCCCTGCACCATGAACGAATAGGACATGCGGCCAATACCGGTATCCATGAAGAGGCGCTGGATATCCTTCAGGCGGGCGGGCTTACCATTCAGGAAATAGTCGCTGGTGCCTTCGCGATAAATGCGGCGCATGACCGAGACCTCGGCAAAGGCCGTGCCCAGTTCCTTTTCACAGTCCGCAAAGATTAGTTCGACCTCGCATTGCGGGAGGGGCTTGCGACGGTCCGTCCCCGAAAAGATGACGTCCTGCATGCTCGTGCCGCGGAGCGACTTGGCACTCTGCTCGCCGAGCACCCAACGGATCGCGTCGACGATGTTGGACTTACCGCAGCCATTAGGGCCAACGACAGCTGTGACGCCTGGACGGAGCTCGATACGAGTCCGGTCGGCGAAGCTTTTAAATCCGTTGGCGACGATTTCCTTGAGGTACATCGAGGGGTTGTCCCGAACGATTGCCCCGCCTACCCCCTCCCGCAAGCGTCTACTACCCCGTTTCGAGCCGAGTTATTCACGGTTTATGCGGTGATTTAAAAGCTGGTTTATGGGTTGACGAACCCCCTACCCGCCTGTTGCCTCGACCCTCCAACTGCCAACATGTCTGTAGAAATCAAGATCCGCAAGGGCGAGACCATCGACAAGGCTCTCCGCCGCCTCAAGAAGAAGATCGACCGCGAAGGCGTCATCAAGGACGCCCGTGCGAAGCGCGGCTATGAAAAGCCCTGCGAGCGCCGTCGTCGCAAGACGAAGGTTAAGAACTTCAACAGCTACCTCCGCAAGAAGTGGGATAACGCCTAAGGCTCGTCCTTAGCGCCCGCTCCAAAGGCCCGACGTCTCGACGTCGGGCCTTTTTGCTTGGCGGGCTAGGCCCCAAGCAAGCAGACAACAAAAAGGGCCGAACCCGTAGGTTCGGCCCTTGTGCGCACTCAGCGCGGCGGCTTAGCGGAGGAACAGGAGCTCCTGGTAGGACGGCAACGGCCAGTATTCGTCGGCGACGATCTCTTCGAGCGCATCAGCGGCGGCACGCACCTTGAGCATGGCCGGGAGGACCTTGTCGCAAGAGTGCTTAGCTTGGGCATGCGTGTCAGACTTGGTGACGTCGCGGGCGGTATTGAGGGCGTCAATCGCAGCGGCGAGTTCGTCGGCCAGTCCGATGACTTGCTTGCGGAGCTTACCGCCAGACTTGGTCTTCTCGACCGGGGTCAGGTCAGCCGCATACTTGAGGGCAGCTGGAAGGAGGAGTGTCTGAGCGATGTCCGAGACGAGCTTCGACTCGGTGTTGACCGTGAGCACGTAGGAGTGCGTGTAGATCTCTTCGCGGGACTCGAGTTCGGCCTTGGAGAGGACGCCCTGGCGCTCAAAGACTTCAATCGTCGACTTAGCGATGATTTCAGGGAGAGCATCGGGGGTCGTGCGGAGGTTCTTGAGGCCACGCTTAGCAGCTTCCTTGTGCCACTCTTCGGAGTAGCCGTTACCATTGAAGATCACACGACCATGCTTCGATAGGATGTTCTTCAGGACAACCTGGAGGGCGGCGTTGAAGTCACCCTTCTTGGCCTTAATCTCGTCGGCGAGCTCGTCGGCGAGCTTATCGAGGGAATCTGCCATGATCGTGTTGAGGACGGTCAGCGGGCCGGCCACCGAGAAGGCTGAACCGACGGCACGGAACTCGAACTTATTACCGGTGAAGGCAAACGGGCTGGTACGGTTACGGTCGCCAGCATCCTTCGGGAGGATTGGGAGCGTATCGACGCCGAGGGTCATGTGACCGCCCTTACGGGAGGTCGAAGCGGAACCGCTCTTCTTCACCTGCTCGATGACTTCGTTGAGCATGTCGCCCAGGTAGATCGAGATGATGGCGGGCGGAGCTTCGTTGGCACCGAGGCGGTGGTCATTGCCAGCGGAAGCCACCGAGGCGCGGAGCAGGCCTTGGTGCAGGTCGACCGCGCGAACCACGGCGGAGCAGAAGGTCAGGAACTGTGCATTCTCGTGCGGGCTGTGGCCGGGCTCGAGGAGGTTACCGACGCCAGCGCCACCGATGGACCAGTTGACGTGCTTACCGGAACCGTTAACGCCAGCGAAGGGCTTTTCGGCGAGAAGGCAGACAAAACCATGCTGGGTAGCGACGCGGCGGAGCAGCGTCATCGTGAGCATCTGGTGATCGTGCGCGACGTTAGCAGATTCGTAGATTGGAGCCACTTCGTACTGGGACGGAGCGACTTCGTTGTGGCGGGTCTTAATCGGAATCCCGAGTTTGAAGCACTCGCGCTCGGTTTCCATCATGCAGGCGAGCACGCGGTCAGGGATGGTGCCGAAATACTGGTCTTCGAACTCCTGACCCTTCGCCGGCTTCGAACCGAAGAGGGAACGACCGCAAGTGTAGAGGTCAGGACGGAGGTGGAAGAGACGCGCGTCGATCAGGAAGTACTCTTGCTCAGGGCCACATGAAGCGGAGATGAAGCCGTGCTTCTTGCCGAAGAGAGCGAGCACGCGAGCGGCGGACTTGTTGACGGCAGCCATCGAGCGGAGTAACGGGGTCTTCTTGTCGAGGGCCTCGCCCTTCCACGACACGAAGGCCGTCGGGATGCAGAGCGTGGAACCGTTTTCGGTGTCGAAGATGTAAGCTGGAGAGGTCACGTCCCAAGCCGTGTAACCACGCGCTTCAAAGGTAGAGCGGAGGCCACCGTTCGGGAACGACGAGGCGTCGGGCTCAGCCTGAATCAGGGCCTTGCCGGAGAACTGGGCGAGCGTACCGTTGCCGTTGGGCTCGAAGAAGGTGTCGTGCTTTTCGGCAGTGAAGCCAGTCAGCGGGTAGAAGACGTGCGCATAGTGCGTCGCGCCACGTTCGAGCGCCCAATCCTTAATGGCAGCAGCCACGACATCAGCGGAGGCGGCGTCCAACTTCGTCCCCGACTCGATGTTAGCCTTGAGGGACTTGAAGACGTCCTTCGGTAGGCGCTTTTCCATCTTATCGAGGGAGAAAACATTCTGGCCGTAGATCAGGTCGATCTTCTCATTGCGGAAGTCGAAGCTGCCCTGGAGGCGAGGCTGAGAAGCAATCGCCTCGATGGCGTTGCGGCGGGCTGGGTTGGTGCTCATGGATTAGGGGATGGAAAGGCGATAGGATGCACGTACTGAAAAGCACCCCTTGTGCCACGCTTCAATAGGCAACCATTCACAGGGGGTATTGCTTAATTTTAATCAGTATTGCTTAATTTACAGCAAAATGACTCTGCCTATTTCCAAGCATAGGTTAGGCGAACGAAGTAGGCCGTATCTAACTTCACCTGGCCAGCCTGCGGGTGCGAGCGAAAATCGTTAGAAATCCCTAAACGCAGAGAAAGCGGGCCTGGACCCCGCATCAGGTTAATGGAGGACTCATGCCGGACGTAGAAATCCCCAGACTTTTGGAAAGAAGGGACGAAGGAAATGGCCGAGTCCAAGGCGGCCCAACCTAATTCCCGGGTCAACACCAAGCCCAAGTCCGCCGAGGGGGCGGAGAGATTAGCCTGGCCGAAGGTCGCATAGCGCTCCGTGCGATGTGCCAGACCCACGCGAGCGTCGAGTTTGCCGGATCCATCCGTGAAGAGCCGCAAGCCAAGGCCAGCGGCATTGATTGAGAAGAAGTCGACGGCCCGCGCGTTATCGTAGCCACTATCGGTGCGTGCATACCAAAAGACGATGTTCGTCGGGTTGGTCTCGTAAGCGAGATTGAGATGCAAGTCATCAGCGGAGGTCTGCGTGCCGGCGGTCGAGCGGACGACTCGGATGCTTGCAAGGAGCGTATCAACCTCACGGACGCCCTTCGCTTGAAAGCCAGCGCTGATACCACTGCCGCGCGTCGCCCCCGAACGACCCGAAAGGTCAAAGTCTGCTTGCATGGTCCACTGACGGTGTCCGCGTGACTCCATGGGCCGGAGCTCCGGCTCACGCCATAGCTCGAACTTCCCGTTAAGGTCGCAAGTTTCAACGCCCCCGGAAGAAGCCACTCGACCCGCGGCCGCCGAGGCAATGCCACGCTGCACCACTCCGCCCACACTGACGGCGACCGCGGACTCCGTCCGGAATGACTCGACTTTCGTCAAGGGAATCCGTTGCGGTAAGCCACCGAGCGCGGGCACGCTGACCTCCAGATACCCATCGGCAGCGCGCTCAATTTTACCGCGTAGGAAAGTGCCATCCGACAAAGTCACCGTATCGGCAAGTGACCAGAGGGGGGCAAAGAGTAGCCAGAAGTGCTTCATCAAGGAATCCAGACAAACGAATGGACGCAGGGTTGCCAACCTTCGTGTGAGCCGTTGTCCTAGAAGCATGCAACTGGATGCCATCATCTTGGGCGCTGGTCCTGCCGGCTTGGCGGTGGCCAATGCCTTGGTGAGGCAAGGGGCCCAGGTGAAAGTCATCGAACCATCGAACCGTCCGGGCGGATCGATTCGGACGGTCCGCGAGGCGGGCTGGCTCGTTGAGACGGGCCCCAACACCCTCCAAATCGAAGGTGAAGCCGACCAAGCCCTCCTGGACGGCTACGGACTGGGGAAGGCTGTCCAAGAGGCGGACCATGCCTCGGCTCAACGTTTCATTTTATCTAAAGGCAAGCTGCACACGCTAACCAACAAGCCGTCGTCCCTATTCAAAGGCGACCTGCTTAGCTGGCGCGGCAAGCTTCGCTTTATTTCGGAAATCTTTCGGCCCCGCGGCGGCAGTGCCGAAGAAACGGTGCAAGCCTTCATGACGCGGCGCTTCGGAGCCGAAGCCGCGGACCTGCTCATGGACCCAGTGGTTTCAGGCGTGCACGCCGGCGACCCAAGCCGTCTGTGCATGGCGAATAGTTTCCCGTCCATTCCAGCCTTCGAGGCCAGCCACCGCTCCGTCATCCTCGGGCTCATCCGCCAACCGCCCAAGGGCCGCCGCATCATTGGCTTCCCGGCTGGCATGCAGCAACTCGCCGACGCCATGGCCGCCCCGCTCCGTGGCGAGGCGCTGCAGTTAGGTTCGATGGCGACGCTCATCCGACAAGACGCCCGGGGCTGGAACGTGGCCTGGCGTAACGCCCAAGGCCAAGACGAAGGCGCCTTCGCGAAACATCTGATTGTGACCGCCCCGCATTGGCAGTGGGCTTCCCTGCCCTTCGAAGAGGAACTAAAGAAAACTTTCCGGGAATGGGAGCGGGCGGAAGCGCCACCCGTGACCGTCGTCGCTCGCGGCTACGACCGCTCGGCCGTCGCCCATCCGCTCGATGGTTTCGGGTATCTCATCCCGGGGAACGAAAAGCGTCAAATCCTCGGGTGCCTCTTCCCTTCCACGGTACTCCCGGGCCGAACGCCCGAAGGAAAAGTCCTGCTCTGCTGCTTTATCGGTGGGGCCCGCTATCCCGCCCTCGCCCGCCAGACGGACGAACAGCTCCGCGCCTCCGTCGATCGCGAACTCGCGGAAACCCTTGGTGTCAGTGGCCCGCCAGAAAAGGAATGGATTCAACGCTGGGATCGGGCGATTCCTCAATACGGCGTCGACCAATCTCGCCGTGAAGCGGCCTTGGCGCACGCTGAAGCGAAAAATCCCGGACTCCATTTTCACGGGGCCTTCCGCGGCGGCATCGCCTTAATGCACGTCATCCGCGCCGGCGACGCCCTCGGACGCTCCTTGGCTAAAGGTTAAGCCTTTAGGCGCTCGGATTCCGGCTCAGGCAGGCCGCGGACGACCCAGATTGCAGGCAACATCAGCAACGCACCGCCGATGTAGACCCAGAAGTGAGACCCGAAGTGAAAATAAAGTAAGGCTGCCGTCACCGGACCGATGACGCGCGCCAAGGAGCCAGCGGAACGCAGGATGCCGAGGTTACGACCCTGCTCGGAAGCGTCCGAGTAGAGCGAGACGAGGGCGGATACGCTCGGCAAGATCAGGCCCGTCGCAAAGGAGATCAGGCCAAGTCCAAGATAGAAGGTCGTCTCGGCGCCATCGCCGGCGAGGGCGCGCGTCGGCGGAATCAAGGCAACGACGAAAAAGGCGACGGAGGCGATTAGCATCCCCAGCATGATAACCTTACGCTGCCCCAGTCGCTTGACGAGCTGACGGGCGAGGCCTTGGGCGAAGATCATGCAGGCGCCGTTAAAAAGGAAGAGCCACGCATTTTCGCGCGGACTGTAGAGGAATAGTGCAAAGGTCAGGAAGACGATGGTATTCTCCATGCCAGTGAAGGCGACTTGGTACACTAGATTGGCGAAGGAGGTCCGGCGAACGGCGGAAGAACGGACCGTGGCGAGGTCAAAGATCGAGGGCCGCTTGGCATCGGCGGTGGCCCGTCGGTCCTCCGGTAAGGTCTCGGGGAAATAGCGGACGACCAGGATAAAATTAAGGAGCGCCATCGACGCGGCGATGGCGGCCGGAACTGAGAAGGGATTAAGCCCGAAGGAACCGGTCACCGCTCCTTTGACGATATCCTCAGGCGCGGAGAGGCCACCGATGACGGGACCGAAGACGAAGCCGAGGCCAATCGCGATGCCGACCACTGCCATCCCTTTGGTGCGATCCTTCTCGTCGGTGACGTCCGCCGCCGCAGCGCTCGCGACCGCGATATTGCCAGCCATCATGCCGCAGACCAACCGGGTTAGCACGACGACCCAGAACTCTGCGGCAAAAATCCAAACGAGGTAAGATAACGCGTTCCCGGCCAAGGTCAGAGTAAGGACCCGACGGCGGCCGATCCGATCGGAGAGTGCGCCCCACAGCGGGGAGAATATAAACTGCAACAGTGAGTAGAGAGTGCTCAGTAACCCGCCGAAAAGTACGGTCTTCTTAAAGACCGTGTCGCCACCCATCCATTCGGCGGCCCCGTTCAAGGCTCCAATCAAGGTCCCCGCCGACCCTTCGGTCGTGATGTAGTAATCCAGTAGGTGGGGGAACAGCGGGATAACGATACTGAACCCGACGATATCCATGAAGACCGTCAGGAAAATCAGCCCGAGAATACGGCGTTGGGGTAACGGGGAACTGGCAGACATGCGGTCAAAATGGGTATGCCCCCCTGAACCGCAAACAAAAGAGCGTCCTTGCGAGCACCCCGAGATAGCCAAGAATGGTGCGATGCGTCTGATCGCCCTTCTACTTCTTCTCGCTGGTTGGGGCCAAACCATGGCGGCGACCGACCCCAAACTGTTCCTGGTCGAACAAAAGCTGAACGGCTTTAGCGACGGGGATTATGCGCCAGCCGTCGAGCGACTCCTCGCCGAGTTTGAGGCCAACACGGGGGTCGGCCTCAAGCCTGGCATCCTGCGTAAGTGCGGGCTCAAAATCTCCTCGGAGGCTGGGCTCGGGCTGGCCACACCCAAGCCGCTGATTCGAGCGCTCGGCACCGCGCTCATGAAGCGCGGCTTTACCAAGGACGCGATCATCCTCTGCGACGTCCGTCAGCAGAGCCTACAACAATCCGGCTTCCTCCCGCCCCTCAGCACGGAACGACAGGACTTTGAGGGCTTCCCTGTCGTCGCCTATGAACCTAACGCCCCCAAGTGGGCCGAAGAAAAGAAACTCTGCTTCGAAAACCAAGTCCTCCCTCGCCCGGGCGTCCCGACTCCACCGTGGGGTGATGCCCGCATCAGCGTCCTCCCCAAGACGCTGTTCGACGAGGTCGACTTCTGGATTAACCTGCCAGTCTTGAGCGACAGTAAGTCCTTGGGGGTGCATGGCGCTATCGCCGCCGCCTCGCTTGGCAACATGGCCAATGCCGAACGCTTTTTCGATAACCCAGCCAGCGCCACCAAGGCCGCCATCGAGGTCTGCGCTATTCCCGGACTAGCGAAGAAGAATGTCCTGACCATCCTCTCACTGGAACGCTACCAAATCCTCGGTGGCCCTGGGTTTGATGCTAACTGGTGCCTCTCCGAGAAGACTATTCTGGCCAGCGCTAATCCCGTGATTCTGGATTTCATCGGGCTGCAAAAAATCAATGCGGGCCGGGCAGCCAGATCCGTCGCGGCTATCCATCCCGAGCCCCCTATCTTCTCGGCGGCTAATGCTGGCGAGATCCGCCTCGGCACCTGCCGCCCGTCTGAAATTAAGTTGGTTCGTCTCGCGGCCGAATAAGGACCCAACAAAAAGGGCGACCGAGGCCTAGCCGCGATCGCCCTTGGCAAGTTAGTCGGTTACTTAGAGCTGCAGGCCGAGGGCTTCCGAAGCCGTGGCACGCTCTTCGAGTAATTCCTTCTCGGTGATGGCAATCTTCTCCTTGGAGAAGGCGTCGAGCGGGAGGCCTTGGACGATTTCCCAAGAGCCGTCGGCCTTAGTGCGCAACGGGTAGCCGAACATGATGCCAGGAGTAATGCCGTAGTCGCCCTTGGAAAGGACGGCCGCGGAATGCCAATCGCCGGTCGGCGTCGGGAAGTGCAAGCTGCGCAGGGTGTCGAGGGCGGCGTTAGCCGCCGAAGCTGCGGAGGAGGCACCACGAGCTTTGATCACAGCTGCACCGCGCTTCTGTACGTCGGGCACGAAGGTCTCCTTTAACCAAGCGTGGTCGGTAATGACCTGCGTGGCTGGTTGGCCGGCGATGGTGGCATTGGTGAAGTCCGGGTATTGGGTGGACGAGTGGTTACCCCAGATGGCGACATTCTTAACGACGGAGTTATGAACGCCGGCCTTGCCCGCGAGCTGCGACTTCGCGCGGTTCTCGTCGAGACGGGTCATAGCGAAGAAGTTTTCAGCGGGGAGGTTGCCGGCGGAACGGAGGGCGATGAGGCAGTTCGTGTTGCAGGGGTTGCCAACGACGAGGACCTTCACCGACTGCTTGGCACTGCGCGCGATGGCTTGGCCTTGGCCGATAAAAATCTTACCATTGATACCGAGGAGGTCCTTGCGCTCCATGCCTTCCTTGCGCGGGACAGCGCCGATGAGCAGGCACCAATCCGCATTCTTAAAACCCTCGTCGAGATCGCCCGTGGCAACGACATCGGCAAGCAACGGGAAAGCACAGTCCTGAAGTTCCATCACGACGCCAGCGAGGGCGTTCAGACCCGGGCCAACTTCGATCAGGTTCAGGGCGACGGGCTGGTCAGCGCCGAACACGGCGCCCGAGGCGAGGCGGAAGATTGCCGCGTAACCGATATTGCCGGCGGCGCCGGTGACCGCGACGCGGATAGGAGTCTTAGAAGCCATGGTGAAAGCCTATCTAGTTACGGACCGACCAAGGTGTGAAGCGGAAAAGTCAGAGACCCAACTCGCCCTGCGACAGGTCGTCCGCCGCCGGGGCCGAAAGGCTGTCCTTCGCCAATTGCGCCAAGGTCGCCGCCGAACGCCCTTCGACCGAGCAAAGCGCCCGTAAGATCAAGGCCGAAGCCAAGGCATCGTAGAGCGCACAATGGTATTTACGGCGATTCGGGGGACAATGCTTGGCGGCTAGGGAATCCAGCCGGGCGCCTAACCGAAAGACCGATACCAAGGCCTGCAGGCGATAATCCCCTAGGCTCGGGACCCAAGTCCGGGCGAGGCGGCAGGTATCTACCCAAGACCCCCACTCAGCGACCTCAGTCTCGGAGTCGATAAAGGAGGGGACCGCTGGCGGCCGCAACCAGGTCCCGCGGAGTAGGCCTGACTCCACCGAGGCATTATGTGCAGCCAGGAGTCCAGTCTTACGGAGCGACACCCAGTGGTCCCATTCAGACTCGAAGGGTGGTAGACCTTTGAGCTCTTTCTCCGTGAGGCCATGGCATTGGGAGTCAATCGGCGGCACCGGCGTCCGGGCGGCATGCAACCCCGTCGAGGTATTGATGATGTCGCCGCCTAATAACGTCGCGACTCCATATTCGACAACCCCAGTACGTAGACTCCCCTCGAAGTCGACGACATGAATAGGGATCTCAGTCCAGAGCAGAGACGGCCGGCGCATCGTCAGAGGGTGCGGTAATAATCCCCGAGGCCTTTTTTACGCGAAGGCTTGGGCACGGGAGCGACTTGAGCGACCAAGGTCAGGGCGAGCGAAAGTGCTGAGGCGGTGGTGAGGAAATCGCGGCGACGCATGACAGTAGACGAACGGACTATCGCCACTCGTGCTTGGGGTAGCGACCCCGAAGTTCTTTCTTCACCAATTCGTACGAGCCCTTCCAAAAGGCATCGAGGTCGCGCGTCCGCTGCTGGGTCCGGCGAGCAGGCGACTGAATGCAGATGATCATGGGCACCTTCCCCTGACAGACGCGAAGTTTACTACCCGGGAAATCATAGAGCTCCTGAACGGTGGCCTCGATTTCAGCTTCGCCATCCTCGGTATACTCGATCTTCGCGGGGTGCTTCTTGCGGGGGAGAATAATCTTCTCGGGGCAATAGGATTCCAAGGCCATGGCTTGCTCATGGGTCAACCAGCCACGGACGATCGGAAAAACGGGCTTCTCCCGGATATCCCGGTAGGCCGTAGCGCCTGCGCAGATTTCTTCGATCACCAAGCGTCGACCGGCGTCATCGAAGGGCGGGATCCCGAGATCTGGGCAATGCTTCGCCAGGAAGTTCATGCGGCGAATCCACGCATCAACCTGGCCGTCCCACCGTTCAAGTTCGAGTCGCCCGGCGCTGACTTCATCCGCCAAAATCCGGCTGCCCGCATCGGAAGAGGCATCATCACGCTCGACGGCCGCCAAGACGAGGTCACGGAAACGTCGTTCCGTACGCGTGAGCACGCGCCGCTGGGTGGCGTCATAACGGACAGAGATGACCTCCGAGAAATCGGCCGGGAAGAGCTCCTGCAACCAAGTCTCTTCGATGGCGGTGGCGAGCGACAGGTAGGTCGTTACTTCCCCGCGCGTCTGGATTTCGTCGACCTCAGCGGCGACGAGTAATTTCGCAGAGCGAATGGAGGATTCGCGACGCAGTTCACCGCGACGGCCATGGACTAAAGCACAACGTAGCGTGCCGGCGTCGAGGCGCACGGCGAGGCGGTCAGAGAAGCCGAGCAGTAGGCAGCGCCGGATGCTTTCGGGAGCGGCTGGTCGGTCGGATACGCGGAGCCCCTGCCCTTGCGCCAGGCGCAGAAACTGTCGGGTGGCCTGTTCGGCCTGACGGGCAGCTTGACCATGCACGCCGATGCGATCACAGGCGTCGGGGTCGAACTTCAACTCCGACGCCCGCTGCAGCAAAGCCAAGCGCGTGAAGAAATCGGAGCCTTCTTCGGCGGGGATGGCATCGCGCTCGCGCTCGACGCGTTCATCGACCTTACGCAGCATCAAATCCCGCCCTTGGGAAAGACCGGCGATGGCCGCTACTTCGGCGACGCAATCCAACTCATCCGCTGCCATGAGCATACGGGCATAACGTGGGTGCGCCGGGAAGATGGCCATCCGCCGACCCAACGTGGTTAACGCACCACGCCCATCTAACGCCCCTAAGTCCGTCAAAACGGTGACCGCGCGCTGCAGTGCTATCGGCTCGGGCTTTTCATACCAAGGGAAGATCGCCGGGTCGCCCCAACCAGAAGAGAGCAGGAGCAGGATGGTCTCCGCCAAGTCGACGCGCTTGATTTCCGGGACTTCCCGCAAGGGGCGGGCTTGATGATCCGTATGCGACCAGAGGCGGATGCAACGCCCGGGGCCCGTACGGCCAGCGCGGCCTGCACGCTGCTCGGCGGAAGCTTGCGAGACCGCTTCCACCATGAGCGTGTCGATGCCACGCAAGGCGTCAAAACGGGCGATGCGAGCCAAACCGGCATCAACGACCGCACGAACGCCCGGAATGGTCAGCGAGGTCTCGGCGACATTGGTCGCAACGATGACTTTACGGCGGGGACCAGGACGAACGGCGCGATCTTGTTCCTCCGGGGGTAATTCGCCATAGAGCGGCAAGATATCGACGCCGCCAGATTCGCGGAGATTACGAACCGCACCAATGGTGCGCATAATCTCATAGCCACCCGGCATGAAGACAAGGACATCGCCCTCGGGCTCCTCGTGCAGGATGCGGCCGACCTGCTCAGCCGCCAGGTCCCAGGCCGGACGCGTGGACGTACGTGCGACCGGCACATACTCGATATCAACCGGATAAGCCCGGCCATCGGCCGCTAAAGTCTCGGCATTACCCATCCAGCGAGCCACGCCTTCCGTGTCGAGGGTGGCAGACATCGCGATAATCAGTAGGTCTGGCCGACCGGACTCCTGGAGCTGACGGGCCAACGCCAAGGCGACATCAGAATGTAAGTTCCGCTCATGGAATTCATCGAAGACCACCGCGCCGACGCCCCTGAGTTGTGGGTCCGAAGCCATCTGCCGAAGCAGCAAGGCCTCGGTGACAAACTTGATGCGCGTCTCCGCAGATTCGACGCGCTCAAAACGTATCTGGTAACCGACCTCACCGCCTAGCTTAACCCCACGCTCTTGGGCAATGCGTGCAGCGAGAAGTCGGGCCGCGATTCGGCGCGGCTGGAGGACGACGATTTGTCCCTGCACTAGACCCAGATCCAAAAGCATCTGCGGAATCCGGGTCGACTTACCCGACCCCGTCGGGGCTCGGAGCACAATCCGACGGGTACGTCCACAGGCCGCGACGAGCGGCTCCTTGAGGCCATCGATGGGTAACGCCTGACTCATGCGACCGGAAGTTCGATGAGGCGGGCGGCGGGGCGGCCATCACTGATTGTGAGCCGCGCGACCGTCACCGGAAGGTTGAATCGACGTGGACCCGCACTCCCCGGGTTCACATAAAGCACCGAGCCAACCTGCTCAAACTTGGGGACGTGCGTATGGCCGGTCACCACGACATCGGGACGGAAACGGGCCACATCCACTGGCAAGTGACCATGGTGGATGAGAAAACGGACCCCGCCCACTTCCTGTTGAATGATCAGGGGTAGTTCGGGGTCCTCGTCGCAATTACCAGCCACCGCGTAACAGGGCGCCACGGTCGCCAAATTCTCTAGGACGGCCTCTCCGCAAACATCACCCGCATGAAAAATAACCGCGCAGCCTTCGAGTGCGAGTAAGGCCTCGGGGCGCATCTTCCCGTGCGTGTCAGAAATCAGGCCGACCTCGAAGACCTTGGCCACGTTTAGAGCGGCTTGCGGAGCTTGCCGGCGGCAATGGGGCGCAAGGCCGTGAACTCGGCACCCAAGGTGATGCGTAGCTTCTCGGCGAGCCCTGGCGGCAATGAGGCCACGGCATGGTCAAAATCCTCTTCGCCGGGGAAGGATGCCTTGCCGACCTCCGCAACGGTGACCGCAGGCAAAGCCTTTAAGACAAAGTTGAAGGATTCCGCTTCGCGGTTTTCCGCGATGATAGCCTCTTCCTCGGACAGTTGCGGTATCGGCAACTCTTCGGCCTCGTCTACGCGTGAAGCGGCCGCGGATACGGATACGGGCTTCGCGACCAAAATAACCGGTTCGGCCACGGGGCCGGGCATAGGCTCAGCTACTCGTGGAACCACGACCTCTGCCGCTGGTGTCGCCGGCGATGGGTTTATTTTTTTTTGGCCGGGCTCCCGAGGGAGACCGGCTGCGGCAGCGGCGATATCTTTGATGAGGCTATCTATAGATCGCGACCTACTTTGCTCGATGGCCTTTAACAACGTCACCTCAAAGTTCGCGCGGGGGGAGAGCCCTTGGCGAATACCCTGCTCGCCCGCCTGCAGGCATTCCAACAGACGCACCAACTGCTCGGTCGCCAAACTACCGCCCAACAGGGCGCTCGTGCCACCTGACTTCACCGAGTCCAAGACCGTCTGTCGGACACGACCTTGTAGGTCGGCCAGCACGCGGAGTAAGTCGCGGCCTTCGGCATGGAAGGCGTCGCACAAAGCCAAAACCGTCTTGCCGTCGCCCGTAGCGATAGCCTTCCCGAGGTCTTGGACCTGCTGGGCGGAAGCTAGGCCGTAAATCGAAAGCACATCGGCTTCGGTGACCTTCTTACCTGCGAACGAAATGACTTGGTCGAGGATGGACTGCGAGTCGCGCATCCCGCCATTGGCGAGACGGGCGATGGCGGTGAGCGCATCCTGATCGGCCGTGACGCCGTCGGCCTTGACGATACGCGTCAACTGGGCGGCGATAACCTCTTCGGAGATCGGGTGGAATTCGAGCCGCTGGCAACGCGAAGTGATGGTCGGCAGGACCTTGTCGGCCTCGGTCGTCGCCAGGATGAACTTCACCCAGGGTGGCGGCTCTTCGAGCGTCTTGAGCAAAGCATTGAAGGCCTCCTTCGTCAGCTGGTGGACTTCGTCGATGATGAAGACCTTGTAGGGACAGTTAGAGGGAGCGAACTGGCACTCCTCGCGGATCTTCTGGGCGTCCTCGAGCTTACGGTTAGAAGCCGCGTCGATTTCGATGACATCGAGGCAGCTGCCAGCTTCGATCGCCAGGCAGACTGGGTCATCCAAGGAAAAGTCGGCCTTCGGGCCACCGGAGCAATTTAAAGCCTTTGCCAGCACACGGGCCGTCGTCGTCTTACCCGTGCCACGCGGACCCACAAACAAGTAGGCGTGGGCCAGCTGCTTACTCGTCAGGGCGTTCCGGAGGGTCCGCACGATGTGCTCCTGCCCGACGAGTTCGTCGAAGCGGCGGGGGCGCCAGCGGCGCGCGATGACCTGGAAAGCGGGTTCAGCCACGAGCCTGCAAGGAAAGGGGGCGCGGCGAAGGTGTCAACGGGGCAAACCTCAGCCTATTCCCACTCGATAGTCGCCGGCGGCTTGGAAGAGACGTCGTAGACCACGCGATTGATGCCCTTCACTTCGTTGATGATACGTGTCGAGGCACGCTGGAGGACATCATAGGGCAAACGGGCCCAATCGGCCGTCATGGCATCGGAAGAAGTCACTGCGCGCAGGGCGCAAACATTGTCGTAGGTGCGACCATCGCCCATGACGCCGACACTGCGCACCGGGAGGAAGACGGCGAACGCTTGCCAGACCTTGGCGTATTGGCCCGAGGAACGCAGTTCGCTGATGAAGATGTCGTCGGCCTTCCGGAGCACTTCGAGGCGCTCCTTGGTGATGTCGCCGCAGATACGGACCGCTAGGCCAGGGCCCGGGAACGGGTGACGCCAGACCATGTCATGCGGCAGACCGAGGGCTTCGCCGAGGGCACGGACCTCGTCCTTGAAGAGCTCGCGCAACGGCTCGAGCAGCTTCAATTTCATATGCTTGGGCAGGCCGCCCACATTATGGTGACTCTTGATGGTGGCCGCGGGGCCGCCGTTAGGTGAAAGCGATTCAATGACGTCCGGGTAGAGCGTACCTTGCGCGAGGAATTCAACCTTCCCCTTCTTCTTGCCCTGGACCTCCTTGATGGAGCGCTCGAAGACCTTGATGAACTCATGGCCGATGATCTTGCGCTTGCGCTCGGGGTCGGTGACGTCCTTGAGCTTACGGAGGAAGGTCTCCGAAGCGTCGACGACGCGGAGATCGACCTTGAACTTGCCGCGGAACATCTGCTCGACTTGGGCGCGTTCGTTGAGACGGAGCAGGCCGTTGTCGACGAAGACGCAAGTCAGTTGCTTGCCAATGGCGCGTTGAATTAGGGCCGCGGCCACGGAGGAATCGACGCCGCCGGAGAGGCCGAGAATAACCTGGGCCTTACCGATCTTTTCGCGGATTTCGCGAACCGCCGTCTCGACGTAGTCGTCCATCTTCCAGGTCGGCTTGGCGGCGCAAATGCGGAACAAGAAGTTACGGAGGATGTCGATGCCGCGCTCGGAGTGGGCCACTTCCGGGTGGAACTGGATTCCGTAGAAACGACGCTTCGGGTCTTCAATCACCGCGCACTCGGAATTCTCCGTGGAAGCCACGGCCTTGAAGCCACGCGGGAGACGCGTGATCTTGTCGCCGTGCGAATTCCAGATGCGAAGCGGAGACTTAAGCCCCTGCAGCAACTGCGAACCCTTGCGGAAAGACAGGGTGCCATGGCCGTATTCGCGGTGCGAGCTGCTGGCGACGTTGCCCCCAAGCATCTGGCCCATCAACTGGACGCCGTAGCAGATACCCAAGACCGGCAGGCCCATCTCAAAAATACCAGGGTGCGGATGGGGCGAGCCCTTCGCCTTCACGCTATCCGGGCCACCGGAGAGGATGACGCCAACGACGCCATCGGCGCGCAGGGTTTCGGGGGTGACGCCGAAGGGATAAATACGGGAGTGGACGTTGCACTCGCGGATGCGGCGCGCGATGACCTTGGTCAACTGCGAGCCAAAATCGAGAATTGCGATGGACTGGGGAGCCATGGAGGGGAAGTTAAAGGGGTTCAGAACTTGAGGCGAACATTGTTCCAGCCGCAGTGGGGACAGGTAGCCTCCTCGCGGCGACGGGGCCGAACAAAGGTCAGGGAACAGCGGGTGCAGCAGAAAGCCGAATTCAAGCGACGATGATCAAACAAGAGCGCGTCCCGGCGATCATACCACGCCTGAAGGCCAAACAGCCCCAGCACGACAAGCCCAGCGACAAAGGCCAGGAAGACACTGAGATCGACGGGCTGAAGCATGGCGGGGGGGTGGGAGGGGTTAAAAAGGCGAGACGCGCCGCCAGTGAAGGCGAACGCGTCTCGGATAGGCGCCTACGCCAGAAAGGTTAGGCCTGTGCGGCCGCTTCCTTCTTAGCCTTGGGCTTACGAGCCGTCTTGGCCTTAGGCGTCATGGCCGGAGCCTTGTCGTCCTTGCCTACGAGCTCGATGAGCGCTGTTTCCGCAGCGTCACCCTTACGGTTACCGATCTTATAGATGCGGGTGAAACCGCCGTTGCGGGTAAGGAATTGCTTCACGCGCTCAGTGAAGAGCAAGTGGCAGGCGTCCTCATTGCGGATACGGGCGAGAGCGAGGCGGTAGTAGTGCAGCTTGACGCCCTTGTCGGTGGCCTGTTCAGCCTTCTTGGCGAGCGTGATGAGGCGCTCAGCATACGGACGGACAGCACGAGCGCGGGAAAGCGTGGTCGTAATGCGAGCGTTGGTGAAGAGCGCAGCCGCGAGATTCGCGACGAGGGAGCGACGGTGGGCCGTCTTGACCCCCAGGACATTGTGGTGAGTGCGGTGACGCATGAGAGGGTGTGGTGATTAGGAGTTAACGCCCTTGTCGAGCAGACGCTCGTCAATCTTCTGGCCGAGGGACAGGCCGAGTTGTTCGAGCTTAGCCTTGATTTCGTTCAACGACTTCTTGCCGAAGTTGCGGTACTTGAGCATCTCCTGCTCCGTCTTCATCGCCAGTTCACCAACGGTGTTGATGTTGGCGTTGTTGAGGCAATTAGCGGCACGAACCGAGAGCTCGATTTCGTTAACCGACATATTGAGAAGCTTACGGAGGCGATTGACCTCTTCCGTGACCTCAGACTTACCGGATTCGAATTCAACCGGCTCGGCGGAGACGGTGTCGAACACGGCGAGGTGGTGACGCAGAATGGCGGACGCTTCCTTGAGGGCCTCGTCCGGGGAGATGCGACCGTCGGTGGAGATTTCGAGGACCAGCTTATCGTAGTCGGTCATCTGGCCGACGCGGGTGCTTTCAACGGCGTACTTGACGACGGTGACGGGCGAGAAGAGGGAGTCGACAGGGATTGAACCGATCGCCTGTTCAGGCTTCTTGTTTTCCTCGGCGGAAGCCCAGCTGCGGCCGATGCTCACTTCCACTTCAGCGAAGAAGCGGCGCTTGCGATCGAGCGTGCAGATAATGGTGTCGGGATTGACGAGGGATACCGAGGCACCCTTGGTTTCAAACTTGATGTCGGAAGCTTTGATCACGCCCGTCTTATTGACGTCGATGGTACCCTTGAAAGCTTCGCGCTTGTTCGCTTCGGTGCGGATGCGGACTTTCTTGAGGTTCAGCACGATTTCGGTGACGTCTTCGACGACCCCTTCGATAGGCTGGAACTCATGCTGGACGCCTTCGATGGTGACGGCCGAGATGGCGGCACCTTCGATGGAGCTCAGGAGTACGCGACGCAGCGAATTGCCGATCGTGTGACCGAAGCCTGTCTCAAAAGGCTCGGCGCTGTAACGGGCGAAAGTACCGGAAGCGGATGCTTCCTCTTTCTTGAGGCCCTTGGGGAGTTCGAATTTTCCGAGACGCTTAGACATGACGTTGGTTCCGTGAGGATGGGCTGAGGGTTAGCGGCTGTAGAATTCGACGATGATCTGGACGTTGATGTCGCGAGGGAGTTCTTCCTTCGCGGGTTCACGAACCATCTGACCCTTGAGTTGGTCGGTCAAGGTGACCAGCCAGGCGGGGGCGGCACGACCCTGGCCTTCTTCGATGGCGCGGGTGGCGAGCTGCTTGGAGGAGGTGCGGTCGCGGATTTCAATCTCGTGGCCGGGGGCGACGGTGAAGCTGGCGACGTCCACCTTGCGACCGTCGATACGGACGTGGCCGTGGGAGACGAGCTGGCGAGCCGCGGAGCGGGAATTAGCAAAGCCGAGACGGAAGATGACGTTGTCGAGGCGGGTCTCCAGGATGCGGAGGAAGTTGTCGCCGGCGACGCCGCCTTGGCGCTTAGCGCGCTCAAAGGAAAGGCGGAATTGCTTTTCAGTCATGCCGTACATCATGCGAAGCTTTTGCTTCTCATTGAGGCCGACGCCGTATTCGGACACCTTGCGGCGCGTGGTCTTACCGTGGATACCCGGAGGGTATGGACGGCGCTCTTCACCCTTGGAGGTGGGGAAAATATTCTGGCCGAAGCGACGGTTGAGCTTCGTGGTGGGACCGGTGTAACGAGACATAGGAGTTTTTTATGAGTAGAGGTGGCGGAGGGAAGGACCCGCCCGGGTTGCCATAACCGGACGGTGATGCGGAAAGCGGGAAAGACTTAGACGCGGCGACGCTTGGGCGGGCGGCAGCCGTTGTGAGGAATCGGCGTGGTGTCGACGATCGAAGAGACGTTGAGGCCGAGGAGCTGCAAGGCACGGATGGCGCTGTCGCGACCCATACCTGGACCCTTCACGCGAACGGAGACGTCCTTGAGGCCGTGCGCCATAGCGAGCTTGGCGGCTTCTTGGCAGACGACCTGAGCGGCGTAAGCGGTGGACTTGCGGGAACCACGGAACTGGTGGCGACCGGCGCTACCCCAAGAGATCACGTTGCCGTTGGCATCGGTGATGGTAACCTTGGTGTTATTGAAAGTCGCGAGGACGTGGACGATACCAACGGTGATGTTCTTCGAGCCCTTGGCGCGACGCACCTTGATCTCGCCGATTTCTTCACCAAGGAGTTCCTTGGCGGTGATCTCCTTGCGCTCGGGGGCAGCCGCAGGGGCAGCACCCGCAGCAGCGGTGACGTCGGTCACCGGGGCGGCGGCGGCAGTAGCAGCAGCGTCAGGCGCGGTGGCCTTGGGCTTGCGTGCTTTGGGGGTCTTGGGGGCTTCTTCGCTCATCGGGAAATATATGTAGTGGTTAAATGATTACTTAGCAGGGGCCGCGGCGACGCCGACGGTCTTACGCTTACCCTTACGAGTACGAGCGTTGGTCCGGGTACGCTGACCACGGACCGGGAGGCCGCGGAAGTGGCGGAGACCGCGGTAGCACTTGATGGCCTGGAGGCGCTTCAAGTTCTGCGCGATGTCGCGGCGGAGGTCACCCTCGCACTTATAGCCCATGCGGACGATGTACTCGACAATCTTGTTGAGCTGCTCTTCCGACAGGTTCGACGCGCGCATGGCGGGGTCGAAGCCGAGGGCATCGCAAATCTCTGTGGCGCGGCAGGGGCCGATGCCATAGATGTAGCGGAGCGAGTACTCTACTTTCTTGTTATTGGGAATGTCTACGCCGAGGATTCGTGGCATGGTGTCCGTGCTGGTTGGAAGGTGGGAAAGAGGTCGGAACTTGAAGGTTCTGGGTGGATTTGGAAGCAAAAAATATAGTTTATGGCAGGGTCAGGATTTCAGCCCCTTTTTCGGTCACTAAAACAGTGTGTTCGAAGTGGGCGGAAACCTTGCCGTCAGCGGTCCGAGCGGTCCAACCGTCGGCCGCCATGATGATCTTATGGGTGCCTAAATTTACCATTGGCTCAATGGCTAAAGCCATACCAGCCAGTAGTTTAGGTCCAGTTCCCGCCTTACCAAAATTAGGGATTTGCGGCTCTTCGTGCATCTGGCGCCCAACGCCGTGGCCCACGAAGTCACGAACGATGCCGTACCCCTGGGGGCTTAAGGCCGCTTGGATAGCGGCTGAAATGTCCCCTACCCTATTCCCGGGCTTCACGGCCGCGATGCCGGCATGGAGGGCATTTTCGGTGTCCCGGCAGAGGGCGAGAGCTTCGGCGGGGGCGTTACCGACCACGATGGTCCGGGCGTTGTCGCCAATAAAGCCCTCTCGGCGGACAACGACGTCGAGCGAGACGAGGTCGCCGTCGCGGATGATGCGATCAGGGGCGCCGATCCCATGGACGATTTCGTCGTTCACGGAGATGCAGACATAACCGGGGTAGGTCAGGCGACCGACCACATAGCCATGGCAGGCGCTCTCGCAACCATGGCGAGTCATCAGGCCGCGGGCGGCCGCGTCGAGGCCAGCCGTCGAAACACCGGGCACGACTAGCGAAGAGAGATCTTGGAGTACGCGGGCGGCGGCGGTACAAGCAGCCCGCATCCGGTTTACCTCCGCCTCCGACTTAAGATCAATCATCCCGGAAAAGGCTTACTTAGCGAACGAACCCCAGTGGTTGGCAATCCAAGCAGCCACCCCGAGGACAAAGAGCACCATGCAGGTCTTCTCCATGGAACCGAGGGCGGCGGCGGAATCAGCCGGACGCTGGGCAGGAGCTGGCACCGGCAAGCTGCCGATCCGACCCTTCTTCAGGAAACCTTCGTAGTTACGTTGCAGGAGGTAGGTCTCAATCTGGCGCATCGTGTCGAGCATAACGCCAACGGTGATGAGGCCACCCGTACCGCCGAGGAAGGTCGCGAGACGCGCCGGGAAACCCAGCTGCAGCATGAACAAGTCAGGCATCAGGGCGATGATGAGCAGGAAGAGTGAACCGGCCACCGTGAGGCGCGTCATCACAAAGTCTAGGAAGGCCGCGGTGTGCTCGCCAGGACGCACGCCGAGGATGTAACCGTTATTCTTCTTAAGGTCATCCGCAATCTGCACCGGGCGGAACATGATGGAAATCCAGAAGTAGCTGAAACCGAAGATCAGGACCGCGTACGAGAGGTAGTGGAACCAACCTTGGCTCTGGAAGACGTCAGCCCAACCACGGAGGAAATCTAGCGTCGGCGAAAGGGTGCTCAATGGGTTGAGCAACATCGGCGGGAAGCTGAGAATCGCACCGGCAAAAATGACCGGCATCACGCCCGCGTAGTTCACCTTAAGCGGCAGGTAGTTGGTCTGCGCACCATACATCTTCTTCCCAACCATACGCTGGGCGTACTGAATCGGAATCTTACGAACGGCTTGATTGATGGCCACCATCGCCGCGGTCACGAGGACGAAGAGGATGATCATGCCGGCCGCCTTTTCCCAACCATGGGAGTTGACGGCGGCAGCACCAATCTTACCGCCAAAAGCCACATCGACAAAACTGGTGATCGCACCGGGGATGTCGGACAAGATACCAATAGTAATCAGAATGGAGGTGCCGTTGCCGATGCCACGTTGCGTAATTTGTTCGCCTAGCCAAAGCATGACAATCGAACCAGAGGTTAAAATCGTCACGCCGAGGCAGACGAAGAGCGTCTTGTTCTCCATGACCACAATCTCGCCGACGAAGCTCCCTAAGCCGAGGGCCTGACCCACCTTAGTGGGATTACAGAAGGCGCCCAACAACAAGGCCGACTGGACAACCGCGATGATAATGGTGAGGTAGCGGGAATACTGGGCGACCTTTTGGCGGCCGACTTCGCCTTCCTGTTGGAGCCGGGCGATGGAAGGAAC
>Ga0102874_1000192_pt1 | contig 24147 bp, 24 predicted proteins | sample Colrivmet1547A02_FD_78184 | JGI IMG/M metagenome (GOLD analysis project Ga0102874, IMG submission 78184) | Estuarine microbial communities from the Columbia River estuary - metaG 1547A-02 | ecosystem: Environmental > Aquatic > Marine > Intertidal zone > Estuary | place: USA: Columbia River...
AAATTTCAAGACCACATCTTGAGGACCACCATTGGCTGCCGTTGAAGAGAGGTAAATAGAATTCGGTGCAGAACTGGAGTTTGCACTGGTAATTTGAACATCCTCAGTACCGCCCTCAGTGCCAGACCAGGTTGACCATGTTAACGATTGAGGTCCGAGGTATTGCCCCGCTGAATATGCATCAAAATTGTCGCTAAACAACTGCGCATTTAAATTAAAAGCCGCAAGTCCTGCGACTAATAGGTATACTTTTTTCATAATATTGGTTTAATTGTAGGTAAATATACAATTATTCTTTGGCGCTTAGGTATCGGATCACTTCCGCCGCACCATGCAAGCCAAAAAGTGCCGGCATGTAACTAATGGTGCCATAGAATGACTTTTTGAATTTTGTTCCGTCCGTCATTTTAAGCGATTTTTTATCTTGGAGTTCCGAAGAAAAAACAGCTTTTATTCCCCGTAGCGAAGCTCCTTGTCGTTTCATACGCTTTTTAATATGAGCCCCTAACTTACAATTGTGCGTGTCTGCCAAGTTAACCACCTTTACAGTGGATGGATCCGATTTCCCTCCAGCACCTAGATGGCTAATGATTTTGATTTTTAATCTTTTACACGCAAGTAACCATGCTAGTTTTGGACTTACCGAGTCAATGCAATCCATCACATAATCTGGTTTGTATTCAGCTAAGAGCTCCCAAACACGTTCAGGAAGGACAAATTCTTCAATGATATGCAGCTTGATTTCTGGATTGATGTCCTTAATTCGTTCCCCAAGAACCACCGCCTTGTTTTTGCCAATCGTAGAATCTAGAGCCGTTAATTGTCGGTTTTTGTTGGTTGGATCAAACACATCTCCGTCGATTAGGGTTAGTGTACCAATTCCCGCCCGGGCGATGAATTCACCCGCAAATGATCCGATTCCACCTAAGCCAACGATCATTACGTGAGCGTTTGCCAGTTTATTAAGCTTTTCTGGACCCACCAAGAGTTCAGATCGTTCTAACCAATGACTCATGCCCCAAAAATAGCCAAAAAATTCTGTTCAATTTGAGCCTTTACCTTCTCGAGTGGTGTAGAGGTGGCTTGGGAATAGTCGCGGTAGACTTGATTAATATCTGTTGCGGTGTCATCGGTCTCAAATACGATTCGATTCAATGGGATTTGACTTAAAATGGGGAGCATATGTGGGTTTTGAAGACTAGCAGGTCCGAGACTAAAGAAAACCTTGGTTTCTAACAAACGCTGAACTTGTTTGGGTGAATTAAATCCATGAATAATCCAAGGAGTATGCTGTGATTTAAGTAACGTATAAAATTCGTCCCATGCGCGGACCAAGTGAAAGATCACCGGCTTTTGTAATTCATTTGCAAGGGTGAGTTGGGCTAAGAGCATCGCGTGTTGGATTTCTATGGAAGGTCCTTTGAGGCGATCCAATCCAACTTCGCCAAGCGCACGGCAGTTCTGATGGTGTAAGGCAGGAATTATTTCGCTAAGCGTCTTAACAGCTGCATGCCATGGATGCACGCCAACAGAAAATAGGCTCGCCGTGTATACTCCATCACTTTGGTAAATTCCAACATGATTATCAGGAATTTTGTGGGTATGGGCGTCGTAGCTTTTCATTTCAATTCAAAATTACGTGGGAATTAAGAAATATCGCTTAGTCACATGTTTTTTTGTATATTCGGCAGCAATAATCTTTAAAAATAAGCTATGAGTAACGCTGACAATAAGAATGAAATTCAAATGCTATTCGGGCATCCGAAAGGTTTGTGGTTTATGTTTGGAACCGAGATGTGGGAACGCTTTGGGTACTACCTGATGCTCGGAATCTTCTCGCTTTACATGCTTGATGGTTGGAATAATGGTGGAATGGGCTTTGATGGTCAGTTGAAATCAGATATTTATGGAACCTACCTCGGATTGGTTTACTTAACGCCGTTCATTGGTGGTTTGTTAGCCGATCGTTTATTAGGCTACAGAAGATCTATCATTATTGGTGGATTAATGATGGCAGCAGGATATTTTATGTTAGCGATGCATACCATTCCAAGTTTTTATGTCGCTTTACTATTAATTATTCTTGGTAATGGGTTCTTTAAACCTAATATTTCAACCCTCGTAGGTAATTTATACAGTGAGGAATCGCTGAAAGATAAGAAAGATGCAGGATTTAATATCTTCTACATGGGAATCAACATCGGTGCCTTTGTTTGTAATTTCGTTGCAGCCTTCATGCGCATCAATTACGGATGGGGTCATGCCTTTGCTGCTGCCGGCGTTGGGATGTTGTTGGGGGTTGTTATTTTCTCTATTGGTAACAAACACATCAAAAATTATGACGTAGTAAAACCATTACAAGAAGGAGATATGTCAACACTAAAAATCCTTGCGTTAACGGTACTTCCGATGTTTGTTTTCGGAATCATTGGATATTTGATTCCAGGGAATTTATTAGGAACCGATACGAATGATGCCTTTATTATTGGATGTTTACCGGTAATTATTTTCTTCATCTATCTTGCATTTAAATCAGAAGCGAAAGAAAGTCGAGCGATTAAAGCCTTATTGGCAGTGTTCACCTGTGTTATTTTATTCTTTGCAATCTTTCACCAAAATGGAGATGCCTTAACCATTTGGGCTGAAGATTATACCGACCGTACCATGGCTTCTGGAATTACAGGTGCTGCGGATGCAGCAGGGATGGCTCAGTTGGTTGAAAACAGTCCGTTGATTAAAGATAAAGCTACGTATGACGCATCCATGAGCTTCTTGAATGTGACGCAGAATGCACTACCGAAAGAAACAAAGCAAGATTTTAAAAATTTAAAATTGTGTGCGGAGAAAATTGAGCGGATCGATAAATCCTATAAATACTTCACGAATATCACGAAATCTGATATTCCAGCGCTAAAAGCAAATAAGGTAGATGCGATCACCGCAGCGAATATTGAGAGCGATTCTACCCTAGAAAAAACAGATAAAGCATTGCTTCTTAATTTGGCAGCTACTCCAAGCCAACAACTTCCAAGTGTGCTTACCGAGAAGAAATCTATTGCGGTTCTTGCGGCTGAAACGGCAAAGCAGATTAAAGAAACCGAGGCAGCACTTGCTAAGTCGAACGATACAGGAGAAAAAGAAGACTTGAAAGCTCAACTTACAGCACTCAATTCGGCACAGCACGTTTATGAGTATTTACAAAAGAATGAACTTATTCATAAATCAAATGCAGAAGCCCCTAATTTAAAGTTATATTCTACCGAGCTATATCAGTCCATTAATCCATTTTGGGTGGTTGTATTAACCCCAGTGATGGTTGGAATTTGGGGCTTTTTCCGAAGAAAGAAAAAAGAACCAAGTACCCCAGCTAAAATTGCCATTGGGTTGGTTATTACCGCGTTATCTGCGCTAGTAATGGTAGGAGCTGTTTTTGCTACGAATGGGTTGGATGCTAAGGCTGGTTCTATGTGGTTGTTAGCTTCTTATGGTGTAATCACCATTGGTGAGCTTTGTTTGTCTCCAATGGGATTGTCCTTAGTATCAAAATTAAGCCCTCCACGTATCACGGCATTAATGATGGGCGGATATTTCCTTGCTATATCTGTTGGTAACAAGATGTCTGGAATGCTTTCTAGTCTTTGGGAAGGATTTGATGCAAACAGCAAACAGAATTTCTTTTATTTGAATTTCGCGTTGGTGTTAGGCGCAGCGTTGTTACTGTTCTTAATGTTACGTTGGCTAAACCGTGTAATGAAAGAAAACAACGTTTTATAATCTATTAAAGGCTCTTCGGAGCCTTTTTTCATTAATCTTATGAGCATGCTTAGTTTATCCGAAATTCATGACTTCAAAGGGAAATTCCCAAAACAGATTTGGTATTTGTTTTTTACCGAAATGTGGGAACGTTTCTGCTTTTATGGCAACCGAGGAATGTTAGTCATTTTCATGACCGATATCTTATTAATTCAAGATGATGCCGCTAACCTGAAATATGGAGCGATTCAAGCCTTTGTCTATGCATTTACCTTTGTTGGAGGATTGTTTGCTGATAAAATATTAGGGTTTCAACGTTCGCTCTTATGGGGCGGTGTATTAATGGTGTTAGGTAGTATTGTTATGGGAATAGATGCAAAGCAATTCTTTTTCTATGGTATTTGCCTCATCATTGTAGGAACTGGATTCTTCAAGCCAAACATTTCAACGATGGTAGGGGAGTTGTATCGTGAAGGCGATCCACGAAGAGATGCTGGATTTAGCCTATTTTACGCCGGTATCAACATTGGCGCATTATTGGGAGGGGGACTTTGTGTCTATGTAGGGAAAACCTACAGCTGGAATATTGCCTTTTTATTATCTGGTGTTTTTATGGCCTTAGGCTTATTGAATTTTATACTAACGAGAAAGCTCTTAGGACCAATTGGAATTTCTCCAACTACAGAATCACCCGCTAAGGATCGCAGAAATCGTTGGTTTGTTTACGCGGGAACGCTCGCAGTTTTGCCACTGATTTATATCATGATTCGAAAAACAGAGTATACCGACTTATTCATGTATATCATCGGACCAGTTACCTTGGTTTATATCATTTATGAGATGACGAAATTAGATAAAGCGCAAATCAAGAAAATGGTGGCCGCGATTATCTTCATTTTATTGTCCATTATATTTTGGTCGTTTTTTGAGCAGAGCGGGGGTTCTTTGAGTTTATTTGCCCGTGATTTAGTTTCCAGTAAAATGCTAGGCATGGAAATAGACTCAAACGTGGTTAATAATTCAGCCAATTCGTTTTTTGTAATTTGTTTTAGCGCCTTAATTGGGGTGTTGTGGGTATGGTTGAATAAACGTAAGTTAGAACCTAATTACTTCGCGAAATTTGGTCTTGCCTTTCTTTTCCTTAGCCTTTCGTTTTATCTTTTCTATGTGATGCGATTTTGGCTTGATAGCGACGGGCTAACTTCCTTAGGGCTTTTCACGCTAGCTTATTTAGTAATTTCGATTGGTGAACTTTTCTTATCGCCCATTGGACTCTCCCTCATGACAAAATTATCACCTAAGCACTTATGGGGAATCATGATGGGGATGTGGTTTTTGGCCTCCGCTTACGGACAGTATGTTGCGGGAATTCTTGGTGCAGGGATGTCTAGTCCGGATGAAAAAGCTCCGTTGAGTGTTCGCTTAGATGGATATACCAATGGATATTTACAGCTGAGTATCTATGCCTTAATTACAGGGGTTGTTATCATCCTTGTGGCGCGATGGTTGAACCGATTGATGCAAGAAGATTCGAAGTAAAAAGAGGTCAATTAATTCGACCTTAGATGCGATACTTTTTGAAGAATGCCTCCCAGTTCCATATGAAGGGCGCTATTAACTCGTCTATACGTTTTAAGAATACAGGATTCGGTGTATTCATACGCTTGAAGTAATCGTCTTGGAATTCATTTAACCCGTATTTATGAAATACGGATTTAGACATGGCATATAGGGTGGTTTTAGATGGAATATTCACCCGTTTCATGTACGATTTATAATCTTGGATTAACTGACGCATTTCAAGCTCTTCCATTTTGTAAATACTCGCCAGTTTGTCGTATACCAAATTGATAACTCGGGTACCGGATTGACCGTCGAATAAGCGTTCCATTTCAATGATGTTCCCCGTAATTACGATAAGGGCAAACTCATTTACATTCTTTGTGTCGATAGAGGGAGAGCTAATAAAACACGGGTCTTCGTTAATTGCTCCTGCCACCAACTCAAATCCACGATCAATAACATCAAAAAGTCCATTGATGAATATATTCGATACCTGATCTTCGCTTAACTTTTTCTTTAAAATACTGGAAAACATCGTTTATCTAAGTATTTGAGGTTATCTACAAAAATAGCTAAGGTTTCCTGATTATTTTTTTTCTGTGTTTTATCTTATTAACGGAGTTTTCAACAGCAATCCGATGTATTTTTGTCAAAAATTTATTCAATGAAAGCGATTATTAAAACATCAAAAGGAAACATGGTGGCGGATCTTTACGATACTGATGCACCGAATACCGTAGCTAATTTTAAGAAGTTAGCAGAAGAGGGGTATTATAATAACCTAACATGGCATCGGGTTATTCCTGATTTCGTAATTCAAGGTGGATGTCCTAATTCACGTCCTGGAGCATCAGGTATGCCAGGAACTGGCGGACCAGGGTACCAAATCGATTGTGAATTAGATGGAGAGCTTCAATATCATGACCGTGGTGTTTTGTCTATGGCGCATGCCGGAAGAAACACGGGGGGATCACAGTTTTTTGTGTGTCATTCGAGAACTAACACGGCACATTTAGACAGAAATCATACGTGCTTTGGAAAAGTAACTGAAGGCTTGGATGTATTGGATGATATTCGTCAGGGCGACGAAATTATCGGTATTGAAATTCAAGCGTAATAACTAGTTAGAAGCGGCCGAATTGACCAATAATCAGTTCGGCTAATTCTTCACCGATTCGGTCTTGTGCTTCATTGGTGGCTGCACCAATGTGTGGGGTACAGGCTATATTCGGATGGCTTATTAATCGTTGATCTGGATTCGGTTCGTTGTTAAACACGTCTAAAGCCGCTGCAGCAACGGTTCCATTTGCTAAGGCATCCAATAAGGCTTGTTCATCAATTACTCCACCACGAGCTGCGTTAACCAATCGAATGCCTCGTTTCATGGCATTGAATTCTGAAGACCCAATTACTGCGGATCCATTCGCTTGTTTCGGAACGTGAATCGATAAGTAGTCAAGTAAACCGAGGGCTTCATTGGTCATCTTAACACTGTGGAGTTTAACCATTACTTGGGTGCCATTTCCAATTAATACCGGGATGTCGTATTCCTTTTCAGTGTGGGTAATTGGTACTACATTCATTCCTGCACCCAAGGCATACGACGCTAAACTTTGCCCGATTCGACCAAAGCCAAGGATTCCAATAGTTTTACCTCGTAATTCTACCCCTTTGCCGTAGTTCTTTTTCAAGGTAGAAAAATCACCGTTCTCCATGTGCTTAAAGCTATCATGTAAAAAGCGAGAAATTGCAAATAAATGACCCATTACTAATTCGGCAACCGATTGAGAAGATGATGCAGGGGTATTGATCACTGTTATTCCTTTTTCTCGGGCATAACTTACATCAATATTGTCCATTCCAACACCGCCTCTTCCGATTAATTTTAAGTTCGGACAAGCGTCAATTAGCGCAGCTCTCGCTGTGGTTGCACTACGCACCAACAGGATTTCTACTCCTTCCGTGTTGAGGTAGTTTGGAATATCATCTTGTGCTACCTTATCGGTTATAACCGTATATCCTGCGTTTTCTAGTGCCTGTTGGCCAGCAGCCGAAATCCCATCGTTTGCAAGTATTTTCATCGCTTATGCTTTTCGTTCAAATTCTTTCATTACATCTACCAAAACCTGCACGCTTTCAATGGGTAAGGCGTTGTACATCGAAGCACGATATCCCCCGACTGAACGATGTCCAGGCAGGCCAACGATTCCAGCTTCTTTCCACATCGCATCAAACATAGATGCCCGAGCTTCATCTTCGAGTAAGAAGGTGATGTTCATGTGTGATCGATCCTCACGTTCAACAGCACCTTTGAATTGTGAATTCCTGTCAATTTCAGCATATAATAACGCTGATTTAGCATTATTTCGGGCCTCCATGTCCTTAACTCCTCCATTTGCTATAAGGTTACGGAGGTTGAGCATGGCCACATAAACTGAAAATACCGGTGGTGTATTCAGCATGGATTCCTTATCGATTTGTTGTTTTAAATCTAAATAAGTAGGCATGAACGTTGAGGTAGATTTACCTAGAATTTCATCTTTTACAATATACAAGGTTGCACCCGCTGGACCAAGGTTCTTTTGAGCCCCGGCATAAATTAAATCAAACGCAGCCACATTGATTTCTTTGGAAAATATATCAGAAGACATATCGCAAACTAGCGGAAGTGTTGTTTTAGGAAAATCCTGAAATTGGGTACCGTATATGGTGTTATTCGATGTGAAATGAATATAGTCAACATCGGTCGGAATTTGATAATCTTTTGGAATGTAGGTGAAGTTACGGTCTTCTGAACTCGCGAAAACATCTACTTCTATGCCTACTTTTTTCGCTTCTTTTATCGCGCCAGAAGCCCATGTACCTGTATTGATATATCCGGCTCGTTTGGTGTCTCTCATCATATTGAGCGCAGCAATAGTAAACCCTAAGGTCGCCCCTCCTTGTAAAAAAGCGACGGAATACCCATCGGGGATATTTAAAGCTTTTTTGGTAAGCGCCATCGCTTCATCCATCACAGCCACAAAATCTTTATGTCTATGGGATACTTCTAGAATCGACAAGCCGTTAAAGTCAAGTACCGCTTCTGCGGCTTCTTTAAATACATCTTGTGGTAAAATGCAGGGACCTGCGCCAAAATTATGTTTCATGATGAATGGAATTAAATGAATAAAAAAAAGCCGTCGTTAGACAGCTTATTTAGTTTCGCTTGCAGCTTTCTTGGTGCTTGTTTTCTTCGTTGCTGTTGCTTTCTTAGCTGCAGGTTTCTTTTCTGTAGCTGGTTTTTCTGCTTTTTCTTTAGTTACTTTAGTAACCACCGCAGCGGTTGTGCTCGATTTTCTTTTACGAACGTTTCCGTATGAACCAATTACTCGCTTTCCTTTTGCCGTTTTTTTGTCTCCTTTTCCCATGTTCTATGTATTGTAGTTCAGTTATCAGTACAAAGTTAAAATTCTTTTTCTAAATGAGCGGTTCTAAATTGCTTTTCAAGTGCCTCGCCTCCATTTAGAATTCGTGTACTCCAGATAATTTGAAGCGCTCGTTGTTCTTCCATGCTTAATTTCCATGGAAATGTTTCCTTTTCTAGTCTGTTTCTTAAGGTTTGTAAAATTACAGCAACAGATACTGACAGATTAAAACTCTCCGTGAATCCATACATTGGAATGGTTAAATGATAATCAGCATTAGCAATAATTGACTCCGTTATGCCCCGTCGTTCAGTACCAAAAATTAAGGCTACAGGGTTATCAATCGGAAGGGTTTCCGGTGTATATGCATTTACGTGCGGAGATGTGGCTACAAGTTTATACCCTTTTTCTCTTAGGTGATTTAAACAATCCATGGATGCTGTATCCTTATTCGCAAATCGATGAAGGTCGATCCATCTTCCCGATCCCTTCGCAATATTCCGTTGCAACACATATTTGTTCTTATCTTCAATTGCGTATAAATCTTGAATACCAAAACAATCACAGCTTCGAATGACGGCGGATGCATTATGTTCTTGAAAAATATCCTCTAACACAACGCTCAGGTGTCGCGTACGCTGTGCTGATATTCGATTAAATAACGCTACTTTGTTCGGTGTTAGAATCTCCTGGAAACGCTGGAGAACATAGGTATTCTCTTCTGAATTCATTATTTATTGATGTGGTAATCACTCTTTTTTAACCAGCCTTTTTTAATGAAATAAAGGAAAAGCAGAACTCCTGTTATAATCATTACTCCCACAACAACAAAATAGGCATTTTTCATTTTAAGCTCAGGCATATTTTCAAAGTTCATTCCATAAACGCCAGCAATAAAAGTTAACGGGATGAAAATTGCGCTTACAATCGTTAATACTTTCATGATTTCATTCATGCGTTGACCTTGAGCTGCGTAATAAAAATTAGCCAAACCATCTAAAATTTGTATCTGACTATCAATCTCTGTGATTAGGTTATTACAATTGCTATTCAGGGTTTTAAAATACCGAGTATTTTCCTCGTGAATTAATTTGGTTTCGCTGCTGTAAAGTTGTTCAGTGATGTCTCGTATGGGGCGTGCAATTGTTCGGAGATGTATTAATTTTCTTTTCTGCGTTTCAATGTCATGTAAAATGGCCTTGTCTTCATGTTGATGCAGGCGATTTTCAATTTTTGTTGAATTTTCAGAGACATCATCAATAATAAGGTAGTAGTTATCTAAGATCGCTTCCATGCATCGATAAAGTAAAAAATCGGATTTCTGTCTTCTGATTTTACCTTTGGAATGTTCTATGCGGTCTCGAACACTGTCAAAGTATCCTTTCAACCCATGTTGCATGGTGATTAAATATTCGTCTCCAAGAAAAAATGTCACCTGGTTTTCACTGAACATATCACTATAGCGATCGTTCAAATCCGTTAACGTAACACTGAAATAAATATAGTTTGGATATTCTTCTACTTTTGGTCTGCGTTGCTTGATATATATATTTTCAATACTCAGTTTGTCAATGTGTAACTTTGTACACAACAATTTAACAGAATGTTGGTCTCGTATGTCATGGATATTCAGCCAACTTACATGATCTGCATCTAATTCTGAGTCTAAAAAATCCGACGCAAAATAGGTGATCTCATCTTTTTTAAGGGAAAAGAAACATTGGTTGTAACGATATAATTCACAATCTATCCCCATGTTTTGGTGCTGGTTTTTGTGGTCATCGTGCACGTGTTACATTTTTTGGGTTTAAAGAAGAACCTCCAACCTAAATAAATTAACGCTACCAGTACGATGCCCGAAACAATAATTGATTGTATCATTCCTCAATATTAATGTTTTTTATTAGAAAACATGGTAACAAATCCAACCGCCTAAATATGCCATAGCGCCAAATGCTACCAGTTGAAGCATGGGCCACTTCCAAGATTTTGTCTCTCGTTTTACCACGGCTAAGGTCGAAAGACATTGCATGGCATATACATAAAACACCATTAACGAAATACCTGTACGCAAGGAGAACACAAAACTTCCATCTGGATTTTTTTGATTCTTGAGCTTATTATGCAGGTTAAATTCATTATCGTTATCTCCACTTGCGTATATCGTTGATAAGGATCCCACAAATACCTCACGAGCAGCAAATGATGTAATCAGGGCAATGCCGATTTTCCAATCATACCCAATAGGTTTTATAAGGGGTTCAATTCCTTTACCAACAATCCCTATGTAGGAATTTTCTAATAGCACTGCATTCTTCAATCCTTCTTTTTCTGCTAAGGTTTTGGATTTGTATGCCGATGTTTCTTTTAAGGATTTAATCGCTGCGTTTCGTTGTTCTGATGGGCCATAACTTGCTAAAGCCCAAAGCACGATAGAGATCGCTAGAATTATCCCGCCCGCTTCGGTAGTGAATACCTTTATTTTTTCAAAAACAGTTAGGAAAATATTACGCCATAACGGACGCTTGAATTCTGGAATTTCCATTAAATAATAGGACCGTTTTTCTTGTTTCAGTAATAGATGCATAATCCATGCAATAAATAAGGCCGAAACAATTCCTAACACATATAAGCCAAATAATACGAGTCCTTGTAAGTGAATTATTCCGAACAGTTTCATTTTCGGAATAACTAATCCGATGAGTAGGGTGAATACTGGAATCCGGGCACTGCAACTCATTAAGGGTGCAACAAATATGGTGATTAAGCGCTCTTTGTAATTCGGAATTCCTCGTGTGGCCATAACCCCTGGGATGGCACATGCCATGCTTGAAAGTAAAGGCACTACACTTCTCCCATTTAATCCAAACGGACGTACCAACCGATCCATTAGGAATACTGCACGTGCCAGGTAGCCGGAATCCTCTAATAAAGCAATAAAGAAAAACAAGATGCCAATTTGTGGTATGAATACTAATACACCACTTATTCCGGGGATAATTCCATCGCAAAGTAAGGCGGATAACGGGCCATCGGCCAAAACACTCTTAATCCATTGGGTTAACCATCCAAAACCGCTTTCAATAGCATCCATTGGGTATGCTGCAAATGAAAAGACAAATTGAAAGATGATGAAAAGAATGGCGGAAAAAATGAGATACCCTGAAATTGGATGGGTTAACCATCGATCAAGGTTGTTCTTTCGAACGCTAGTTTTTGTTACGCTTACGGTGTGCTGAAGTGTTTTCCCGATATACGCTTGCCGTTGTGTTGCTTCTTCCTCTTGACCTAACAAATCGTCCAAGTTTTTCAACGAATTAGAAACCTTAATCTGTTCGTGTTTACCTTCTGCTATTTGACGTTTTATTGCAGCAAGCAAGCGGTCTTTACCTAATCCTACCCGTGCATTCATGAATACAATGGGCGTATTACTGAATGCTTGTTGAAGCGCTTTTGTATCTATACGTATCCCTTTCTTTTCCGCGATATCGTTCATGTTTATTACAAGAACTAAGGGTAAACCGCAATCAATAAGCTGACTAAAAAAGAATAAACTTCGAGCTAAATTAGAGGCATCGGCAACCATAATTCCTAGGTCGGGTCTTTGCTGTGGCGGTGAGGATACAAGAAGTTTGTATACCACTTTTTCTTCTTTATTCGAAGGATAAATACTATACACGCCCGGAACGTCAATCAGTTCATGTTCAGCTCCATCAAGTTGTAAAACACCACTTTTCTTGTCAACTGTTACGCCAGGGAAATTACCAATCTTTTGCCTTAATCCGGTGAGCAGGTTGAATATGGTACTTTTTCCTGTATTTGGGTTTCCGAATAATGCGATTTTCATTGGTGCATATTCATTTTTTCTACCAAAATACTATGGGCATCTTCGTATCGAATGGAAAGAAGGGTGTTTTCATAAGAAAAAGCAAGTGGTCCGTTAAACGGGGCTCGTAACATCAAGGTGACAGGGGTGCCTTGCATAATACCCATCTCAAGTAATTTGGTACGAAATACATCATCCGCAATTCGAATGATTTTCGCTTGATCACCTACCTTAAGTTCATTGAGCAACATGGTACAAAATTACCCCATCTATTTCAATTTTTTATACCACAAACAAGGTATTTACTTACCGAATTACGAAGCGAGCTGTTTGTCTAGAACGTTGTTCTATTAATACTTCTCGTCCTGCGGTCATTTGCATTATGGTCGCTTGGTTATAATGCCTTATCGTAACTAATTCTACCCCTTCATTGTATTTACATTTAAAGGATGGAGTAAGGTTTGCGAGTAGCGATTCTAGGTGTATTTTATCCCCATCCACAAGAACAGAAAAATTCAAGGCTGAATTTTGCATTAGATTAATCTTAATGCGGTTGCTGTAAAAAATCTCAAAAATTCGTGCTAAGGCATCCTCGTTAATAAACGAGAAATCAGCAGAGCTTATGGTAATTAATACTTGATTTTTCTTTACAATGAATGAAGGAATTAAGTGGTCATTGCCACCCTCTGACTGAATTGTTGTCCCTGGGGCTTCTGGGTCTATGAAGCTTTTTACAAATAAGGGGATTTCTTTGTTTTGTAAAGGTTTGATCGTTTTTGGGTGAATAACGCTTGCCCCAAAGTATGCCAATTCAATGGCTTCTCGATAAGAAATCTTCGTTAATAACTGGGTGTTTTCGAAATATTTTGGATCTGCGTTAAGCATCCCAGGAACATCTTTCCAAATGGTTACTTCAGATGCATTCGTGCAAAATGCGAAAATCGCGGCTGAATAATCTGAACCTTCCCTTCCGAGTGTGGTTGTGAATCCTTCTGCGGTGTGACTAATAAAACCCTGCGTAATAAAGGTATTGGTTTGTTGAATTGAACTTTCCAAACGAGCGGCTATTAGCGCTTCACTTTTCTCCCAGTTTACATTTGCTTCTTGGTAGTGGTTGTCGGTACGAATTAACCTTCGTGCGTCTAACCATTCGGATTTTAATCCAAGTTCAAGTACATATTCGTTAATAATGAAGGATGAAAGAACCTCACCCAAGGAAACCACTTGGTCGTACTCGAAAGATCGTTGCTCGGCAAAAGGTTTTTCAAATTTGTTTTTTAATTGTTCAAAAATGTCGTCGATAAATCGGAATACTTTGCTGTGTTGGTCATGAAACAATTCACCGGCAATATCAACGTGAAAATCACGCAAGCTATCAACGGTATGGTAATAATTCAGTTGATCCTGAGCGAGCAAATAGGTAAGGCATTCTTCCAGTTTGTTTGTAGTTTTTCCCATCGCAGAGACGACAACTAGCACGGGTTGGTGCTCAAATCGCAATAGAATGGATCCCACATTTTTAATGGCTTCTGCATCCTTTACCGATGCGCCTCCAAATTTAAATACCTTCATGCCTTAACTTAGTTTTTCTGCCAATTCGTGCATTGTTTTTCTTGCGGATCGATTGGCATAAATTATATGATATACAGCCGTAAGTATCGGTAAATCTACATTGAATTTTTCATTCATTTCCATGAGACTTTTGGTTGCATAATATCCTTCAGCAATCATTCCAATTTCTAAGGTGGCCGCTTTTACTGAATATCCTTTTCCAATCATAAATCCAAAGGTTCTGTTGCGTGAAAACTTTGAATATGCAGTAACCAGTAGATCGCCTAAATACGCGCTGTTCTTTACATCGCGATGCACTGGATTCACCACGTCAATAAACCGTTCGATTTCTTGGATAGCATTAGACACCAATACGGCTTGGAAATTATCGCCATAGCCAAGTCCCGCGCAAATCCCTGAAGCTAGCGCATATACATTTTTTAGGATGGCCGATATTTCTGCACCAAATAAATCTTCACTTACAGTAACTTTAATGTATCTGCATCGCAACAAACTTGCTACTTGCTCTGCGAGCTCAATATCATCGCATCCTACCGTCAAATAGGATAAACGTTCCAAAGCAACTTCCTCCGCATGACATGGCCCACAAATAATTCCGATATCAGAATATGGGATTCCGAAACTTTTGTGGAAATATCGAGCGGGAATTGCATTGAATTCAGGAATAATCCCTTTTACCGCTGAAATTACTTTTTTACCCTTAAATAAACTAGGATCTATATCTTTAAAAACTTCATGTATAAATGCAGCGGGTACAGCTACTACTAAACAATCACTCAGTGAAATCACATCGTGTAAGGAGGAACTTAATGCTAAGTTGGATACCTCAAGTTCAGCGGACTGTAGATACCTAGGGTTGTGTTTGAATGATTGAATATGGGCGATTGATTCTTCCGATCTAACCCACCAGTTCACGTTAGATTGATTGTTCGAAAATAGCTTGACAAGCGCCGTTGCCCAACTACCGCTACCAATAACCCCAATCCGCATCGGTTGTGTATTATTAACCATATACAAAGTTAATGAAACTTAAGAAATCAAACGTTTTAGATCCTGGATCAATTGAAATTGAAGATTTCTCCACCGTGAAGGGCTTCAGCAAAAGAATCCCTCATCCGTTCTAATTTTAATTTAGCGTGTGGATTTCCAGAAATCGCGTCATTTTTAGTTTTATAGTAGACATCCAAGGACTGGCCAAAGAGGTCTTGTTCTAAGCGCTTTTTTATTTCAATGATTTTAGCATTAACACCAATCAAATAGTGCTCAATTTCACCCAAACGCTTCAATTCATCGGAAGACAACGGTTCCTTTTTAAGCAAATGATGGTAATGAGGTAGTAGTTCTTCAAGCAAACGCATGAATTTCTCTAACTCTTCATCAAGTTCCTTTCTATTTGATTTGAAATCTGACATTCAAGGTAAAAATAACATTTATTCAATTTATAACACCTGAAGTTAAAAAAAGATCAATCAATGAGTTCAAATTGAGAAATATCATTACCCGCCAGAAACTCTTTATAGTTCATGCTTCGTTTGCCCTCTGGTTGAAGTGTTTGGACGCAAAAATAACCATCTAAACATGGGAATAATATACCATCTTTATTGGATGATAGTACCTGTAATGGATGTTCTTCGGGAACAAACACACCACTAAATATTTTGAAATTTACCGTGCGTTGAGACGGTTTATGACATAATAAACAATAGGCGCTCGGATAAGGATTTAAGCCATTTACGAAATGCTCGATATGGGAACCTGAATTATTAAAGCCTATGCGCGTATTGAGTTTAGTTAGTTTTGGGGCTTCTTGTATCGAATCAATGAGTACTTGTGGCACCGATTTGGCGACGTTGTTTTCAATGTCATTTAATGTTTCGTTAATCAAATGTGCTCCCGGTTCTAGCATGTTATCGTGAAGTTCCCCTGCGGTAGTGCCGGGTAATATTTCCATGGTATGCTGCTTAAGTATTGCGCCACAATCTATCGCTTCATTTATGAAAAATGTGGTTAACCCCGTTTGGGATTCCCCGTTAATGATAGCCCAATTAATTGGTGCTGCACCGCGATAATTTGGCAAAAGAGATGCATGAAGATTAATGGTTCCCCTTGATGGCATTTTCCATACCACCTCAGGTAACATTCTAAAAGCAACAACTACAAATACATCAGCATCAAATGCCTGTAAGGCTGCTAAAAAGGATTCATCTTTCAATGACATTGGCTGAAGTATTGGGATCTCTGCTTTTTTAGCAGTTTCTTTTACAGCACTTTCCTTAAGTTGTTGACCTCGTCCTGCAGGTTTGTCAGCCACCGTAACTACACCAACAACGTGATGGTTCGATGAAATCAACCCTTCAAGCATATAACTTGCGAAGGCAGGAGTCCCCATGAATACGACTTTTAATCCCATTTAGATGCGTTTATTGTTCCAAGAAAATATGTTCAAATATAAATATGACAAAAGTCCCATAGTGCCAAAATAGATGTATTCTACGGTCCAAACATGATATATATCGAAGGACCAAACTTTAATAAACAGATATACACTCAGCGTGTAAATCCCAACTGAAATTATTTCAATGGTCATTGATGCTACAGTATTTCCACTTCCGTGAATGGTTTGGAAATAAACGGATACCAAAGCAAATAAAAGGATTGAACCGGCAACAAGGCGAAGAATGGCACTGCTGTCTTTCAGGTATTCCTCATGCGGGTTGATAATAGATATCAAGGTTTCTGGATATAATACGGCACCATGGAACGTAAATAACATAAATAGGAGCGTAAGTAGTTGTATTCGGCGTTGAATTCGCGGTAGTTCCTTTTGTTTGGCGGCTCCGATATATTGGGAAATATATGTTTTCGTGGTCCCGGCAAAACCCCAAATGGGAACAAAGGCTAAAAAATAAATGGACCGAATATTTTGTGAAACGGTTAGTTGATATTTCCCCATTTGCTCTATCCATGTAAAAAACAACGTCCATGTGAATAGGGCAGAGAATCCCTGCAATAAAAGTGGAGTACCGATTTTAATTAATTCTTTAAGTTCGAACCCAATGCCTTTGATGGTCCCAAACAAGTGGTACGCGTAATTTTCTTTCGAACTCAAGGTGAAAATTACCAAAAACATCATCCCCAATCCGTCGGCAATCGATGAGGCGGTAGCGGCACCAGCAACCCCCATTTCTGGAAAAATGCCAATGCCAAAAATTAGTAAGTAATCAAAAAGTATGTTGGTACTTGCTGTAATCAGGGCGGCTACTAAAACCACCCAAGATTTCCCTCGTGCTAGATAAAACGCCTGAAATCCTAAGGTAATCATACAGAAGAATAAGGCAAATGAGCGATGCCGGATAAATTCACCTTGTAAACTTGCCACTTCTTGATTTCTGGAATACGCGCTAATCCATGAAGGAATAAATAGGGTGAGAATGGTAAAAAATATCACTGCAAGTATACCGAGTATAACCCATGTGGCGTTAAGAATCCTTCCGAGTTGGTCTTCCCTCGATTCACCAATTCTTCGCGCCATGAGGATTTGTGCGCCATCTGACATTCCAAGGAGCATCATGTAAAAAGTGATGTATGCCAGGCCTGCATTTCCAACTGCATCAAAGCCCGCAACGCTATACCTACTTATGAACGCAGAGTCTGTTATGAGTACAATGGATTGGATAAATCCAGAAACCATCATCGGTAAGGCTACCCCCAGAATGGAACGATATGTTATAGGTAGAAGACTACTCGACATAAACAACTAAGCCTTTTAAATATTCACCTTCTGGATGAAAAGCTCCAATCGGATGGTCGGCAGGTTGGTGCAGTTGATATAGAATTTTAACCTTTCGGTTTGATTCAATCGCAGCAGATATGATGGTGTGATTGAACAACGATTTGTCAACCACTTGAGAACAAGAGAAGGTAACTAAGATTCCACCAGGTTTTATCTGACGCAAAGCATGGGCATTTAACCGCTTATAGCCTTGGACAGCCTTGTGCTTTTTGTCTAAATGCTTTGCAAAAGCCGGCGGATCTAAAATGATTATATCGAATTCCTCAGGGAGCTCCTTCATGAATTCCATGGCATCAGCAACTACCGAGATGTGCCGATCCTTGAATCCATTCAACTGAACATTTTCTTCTACTAAGGTTATCGCTTTGTTTGAACTATCTAAGGAATAAACAATACGCGCTTCATTTTTTAATGCTTGTAAACTAAAGCCTCCTGAGTAACAGAATGCATTCAACACTTTTTTACCTTGGGACATTTTACCCAAAAGGGTACGGTTATCGCGCTGATCAATAAAGAAGCCCGTTTTTTGACCATTTATCCAATCAATGGCATACGTAATTCCATCTTCGATGGCATAATGTGGAGTAGGCGCCTCACCGTAGAGATAACCGTCTGTTATTGCGTGTCTTTTAGGTAAGGTATCTGATGATTTATGGTATACTGCCTTAAGTTCATCTCCCAAACTTAAGGTTAAGGCAGTGGTGATTGCAGCGAGGTGTTGGATCATTCCAATAGAGTGACATTGGATTACCGCAACACCTGTATAATAATCAATCACTAATCCAGGAACTTCGTCCCCTTCACCATGACAAATTCTAAAAATGGAATTAGTTTCAGTTAGTAGGCCTAGTTTTTTTCGCAACTCAATCATTGTAGAAATGCGAACATTCCAAAATTCTTGATTAATTGGGACTTCATTAAATGAAATGATTCGAATGGAAATAGAACCATGTTGAAAATGGCCTATCGCTAAAAAGTCACCATTCCATCGGTGAACGGAAACCAACTGACCATCTTCCAATCGTTCGCAGTTAGTAGCAATAGCCCCTGAAAAAACCCAAGGATGTTTTCTGAACAGGGAAGCTTCTTTCCCTTTCTTTAAGGTTATAATTGGAATCACAGTGCAAAAGTAGCGATTTCCTTCGGGCGCTATGGTATGATTAAAATGAATATATTTGGAAAAAACAAAAGATGGCTAATAAACGAATGTTAAAGAAACAAATCAATGCAATGATCATTGATGTTATTGATGAATGTATCTACATCCAGGAGGTGAACGATGATAAAGCGCAAGCAGCAGAAGGATTGATTGAGGAAGTAATTTCCACATATAACGAGCTATTATCTCGAATGAATTCAGGAAAAACAAAAGCAGATTTTAAAGCTATCGTTGCTGATTTTGATCAGAAATCGGATGAGCTTTTAGATAAACTAAATGGATTAAATCACTAGTTCATTTTCGTAAATTAACCGAAACTAATTAAATGTAGGCTATGCTGAATCGATTGTTTGATGTCCCGTATCATCAATTAAAGAATTTTCCACAAGCGAACATGTTTAATACGAAAGTTGAGGGCCAGTGGCAATCGCTTTCTACTCAGGAATTTTTAGCACAAGCGATGCGGCTTTCTAAAGCCTTGTTCCACATGGGAGTGCTTGCTGGTGATCGAATTGCCGTTGCTTCTACGAATCGGTATGAATGGAATATTCTTGATATTGCTGTTCAGCAAGTAGGGGCGGTCTTGGTACCATTATACCCAACAATTTCAGCAAAGGATTATGCGTACATTCTTAACGATTGCGCTGCTGCATACATGTTTGTTGGGAATCAGGAGATAGCGGATAAAATTAATGAGGTGAAACCTCAATTGTCTAGCTTGAAAGAAGTGTATTCATTCGATTCCTTGCCGAATACTACCTCGTGGAATACCTTGTTTGAATTGTCGCATGACGTGTCTGAGTTAATGGTACAAGAACGTATGGATGCCGTTAAGCCTGAAGACATGGTAACTATAATTTATACGTCCGGTACAACGGGTAATCCGAAAGGCGTTATGCTTACCCATGGAAATGTACTTTCCAATGTATTAGCTTGCGAAGAGCCAATCCCTGCAGATAAGAATTCAAAAGTTCTTTCTTTTCTTCCGGTATGCCATATCTATGAACGAATGCTTCACTATTTGTACATGTACATTGGTGCTTCGATTTATTTCGCGGAGTCTATGGATACTATAGGCGATAATATTCGAGAAGTGAAGCCTCAGGTTTTTAGTGCAGTTCCTCGATTAATCGAGAAGGTTTACGATAAAATCATCGCAAAAGGTGAAGACTTAACAGGCATCAAAAAGAAGCTTTTCTTTTGGGCTGTTGGTCTTGCTGAGGAATACGAACAAACCGGTAAAGGGTCGTGGTATTATCTTAAATTAAGCATTGCCAAGAAGTTGATTTTTAAAAAATGGCAGGAAGCGCTCGGTGGAAATGTACGAGCTATTGCCTCCGGAAGTGCGGCCTTACAGCCACGATTATCTCGAATCTTTTTAGCGGCCGGTATTCCGATTTTAGAAGGGTATGGAATGACTGAAACATCCCCCGTGATTTCGGTGAATTCATTTCAGCGCGGAATTCGTTTTGGAAGTGTGGGAGCCCTGATTGATGAGGTAGAGGTGATGATAGCATCAGATGGAGAAATTCTAGTTAAAGGACCCAATGTTATGTTGGGATATTATAACAATGAGGAAGCCACAAAAGATGTGTTTAACGAAGAAGGTTGGTTGAAGACTGGGGATATTGGTGAGTTTATAGAAGGAAAATTTCTTAAAATAACCGACCGTAAAAAGGAAATATTTAAAACTTCTGGTGGAAAATATATTGTTCCTCAAGCCATTGAAAACTCGTTGAAAGAGTCTCGTTTTATTGAACAGGCGATGGTCATAGGGGAGAATCAAAAGTTCCCGGCGGCATTCATAGTGCCAGATTTTGCTTTTGTTCGGTCTTGGGCGAATCGACATGACCTATCTTTTGAAAACTTAACGAATGAGGAAATCATCGCAGACCCTGCGTTAAGTAAACGTTTGTTTGATGAAATCGAAAAAGTAAATGCCCATCTTGGTAATTGGGAGCAAATTAAAAAAATTAAACTTTTGCCTAAGTTATTTTCAATTGAAGGCAATGAATTAACGCCAACACTCAAGTTGAAAAGGAAGGTGATTCTTGAAAAATACAGTCAGGAATTCAACGAGATTTTTGAATAATAAAAAAGGGGCCGAGGCCCCTTTTTTATTGAAATTTAATTTCTTAGTGCTTATCGCCGCAACCCGATTTTTGGGTTGACCCAGAACAACATTTCTTTTGTTCAGTTGAAGAACAACTTCCTTTCTTCTTTTTCTTTTTCTTTTTGTCGTCGTCACGAAGTTCCATTTTAACGCCAGTTTGAGCAGCGTAAACTTTTGAAGCAATTGTTCCACCCATGGTAACCAAAGCAACAGCTAAAACTAATTTTTTCATGATATATTTTTTTTATAAATGTACTAAGATTTATATTGTTGCAAGTATGTCTTCACGATTTTTAACCTTTTGACCAATAGTAACATTGATTTTTGCATCTAGCGGAAGAAATACGTCAACACGGGATCCAAATTTTATAAATCCAAATTCCTCACCCTTAGTGTATTCATGATCATTCTTTGCATAGAAACAAATTCTTCGTGCAACGGCGCCTGCTATTTGCCGCACCAAAACATGTTTTTTCGAAGGCGTTTCTATAACCATGGTTGAACGTTCGTTCTCTGTAGAACTTTTCGGGTGCCAAGCAACCAAGTATAATCCTTTATGGTATTTGGTATAGGCTACCTTGCCCGCGATAGGAACATAATTCGCATGAACATTCAGTGGAGACATGAAAATGGAAATCTGAATACAATCTTCTTTTATAAACTCAGGTTCATAAACCCGTTCAATAACAACCACTTTTCCATCTGCCGGACAAACAACTTCTGACGAATTACCAGCTATTGTTCGGTTTGGAACCCGAAAAAATTGAATGATAAGATACAGAAAAACTATTGGAATAGTTGAAAGTAATCCATTTAGCCAAGGCATTGCATCACCAAGTAAAATCCAAATTGTGGCCACAATAACACTTGTTATTATTGTCGCTGACGTCATGATGACATATCCTTCTTTATGAAATCGCATGGGGTAAATTTACCAATAAAAATAAAGCATATACCAACAATAAAAGAAGGGGATGCTAAATAAGGCTGCATCGAAACGATCTAAAACGCCTCCATGTCCTGGTAAAATGTTCCCACTGTCCTTTATTTCTAAACTACGTTTAAATAAGGATTCTAGTAAATCTCCAAAGATGGCACATGGTCCAATGATCACTGCTGAAATAACCCAAAATAAGGTCAATCCCTGGTTGATATATGTTCCAATAATGAACCCGAAAAGCAGGGTAAATATAATTCCACCTATGGTCCCTTCCCAAGTTTTCTTTGGGGAGATACGTTCGAATAACTTGTGTTTACCCCATTTTTTACCTACAAAATACGCCATGGTATCGTTCGTCCAAATTAGGATTAACATACCTGCTACTGTGGGTAGAAATTGCTTATTTCGGATATTTAAATCAATGCTCAAATAGAATGGAATGACAACGTAGATGATACCCAGAACGAGTATGGCAATATTCAATAATGGCTGGGGATGTTTCTTCCAAAGTTCTACTAAAATCAGACTGAAAAACAAAGGAAATATAACAGTGATAGAAATTATTGGTAATAATCCGATACTCATTCCAATGAGCAAAAGATATATAAAGAGTCCAATGAATAAGCCCATTTCCTTAGAAACATGAATGAACGATAATCGATCACACATGCGGTAGAATTCAAGCAATCCTACAACCATAAACCCACTGAAAACAATTCCCTGTGCCCAAGGTCCTGCAATTACAGATCCCAGTATTAAAATACCAAGTATGGTTCCTGTGATAATTCGTTGGACTAAATTACTCATGCCCTAATGAACTTATTCCTCAGAAGTTTCGGTTTCGGATTTCGGTGGTGTTGATTCTTCTGTTGGCTTTTCGGTTAATTCTTCAGATTGAATTTCATTAGATTCACCCAATGCTGTGGAAGCACTTTCCTCTCCCGATACTACTGAAGTATCTGGTGCATTCTCCTTCTCTTCAACAATTTCAGCAGGTTCCCACTGACGTTTTCCGAAAATATCTTCTAAATTCTCTTTAAATATAACCTCGTCAATTAACAGTTTTTCAGCTAATTGTTCCAATTTATCTTTGTTTTCTGTGAGGATTTTTAAGGCTCGTTGATATTGACTTTCTATTAATAAGGAGACTTCCTCATCGATAATTTTAGCCGTTTCATCGGAATATGGTTTAGTAAATGCATCTCTTCCTTGCGAGTCATAAAAAGATATGTTACCAACCCGTTTATTTAAACCATAGATGGATACCATGGCATACGCTTGTTTGGTGATTTTTTCCAAATCACTTAATGCACCCGTACTAATTTTCGAAAATATAAGTTCCTCTGCTGCTCTACCTCCAAGGGCAGAACACATCTGATCTAATAATTGCTCGGTTGTTGTGATACTGCGCTCTTCTGGTAAATACCATGCTGCACCCAATGATTGACCGCGAGGAACAATGGTAACTTTTACTAACGGATTGGCATATTCCAATAACCATGAAATAGTAGCATGTCCGGCTTCATGGATAGCAATCGTTTTCTTTTCGTCTTTGGTGATTATTTTGTTTTTCTTTTCTAATCCCCCTACAATTCGATCAACTGCATCTAGGAAGTCCTGCTTGGCTACTTTCTTTTTTTCTTTTCTTGCTGCAATTAATGCGGCTTCGTTACACAGGTTTGCAATATCTGCACCGCTAAATCCAGGCGTTTGTTTCGCTAAAAAGTCAATATCCAAGCCTTCTTCTAGTTTTAGCGGCTTTAAATGCACTTGGAATATTTCTTTACGTTCATTTAAATCGGGCATGTCTACATAAATCTGACGATCAAAACGACCTGCTCTTAAAAGCGCACTGTCTAATACATCGGCACGGTTCGTAGCAGCGATAATGATTACCCCGCTGTTAGTACCAAAGCCATCCATTTCTGTGAGCAATTGATTCAAGGTGTTTTCACGCTCATCGTTTGAATTAAACCCATTGTTTTTACCCCGAGCTCTTCCAATCGCATCTATCTCGTCAA
>Ga0102874_1000296_pt1 | contig 18955 bp, 20 predicted proteins | sample Colrivmet1547A02_FD_78184 | JGI IMG/M metagenome (GOLD analysis project Ga0102874, IMG submission 78184) | Estuarine microbial communities from the Columbia River estuary - metaG 1547A-02 | ecosystem: Environmental > Aquatic > Marine > Intertidal zone > Estuary | place: USA: Columbia River...
ATATTAGATAATGCACAGTTTGAGATATTTTTTAAAGATATTGCTTCAACAATGCCAATTCAAGAAAGAGTTTCTAATGAAATTCTTCAAAAATTATTGTTGAATGAGTTGGATGAGTTCGGCATAAAAACGCCTTTTGAATATGGAATTTACAGTAATGGTTTAGCCACCAAAATTAAATCTGAAAAATTTAATTACGACAAACACAATACGTATTCAATTCCCGTTTTTACAGACAATGAAGGCACAAGTTCTTATCAATTATTGGTTAGCTTTCCGCATAAAAAGACTTTTTTATTTTCGGAATTGTTAGGAATAACAGTATTGTCAATAATTTTTACATTGATTATCATTATTGCTTACTCCAGTGCTTTGAATCAATTAATTCGTCAAAGACAGATTTCTGAAATTAAAACAGATTTCATTAATAATATGACGCATGAATTTAAAACACCAATTGCGACTATAAATTTGGCTTTAGATGCGATTAAAAATCCTAAGATAATTGACGATAAGGATAAAGTTCAGCGCTATTTACAAATGATAAGGGATGAAAATAAGAGGATGCACGCGCAAGTTGAAAATGTTTTAAGAATTTCTAAATTAGAAAAAAGAGAATTAGAAATCAACAAGGAAAATAACAACTTACACGACATTATTGATGAAGCAGTTGAACATATCAATTTGATAATTGAAGACCGTCAAGGTACTATAACAACTCATTTTGATGCGACTAGAACATCAGTTTTATTGAATGACGTTCATTTTACAAATGTAATTGTAAATATTTTGGACAATGCAATTAAATATTCTCCAGAAACACCTTTGATAGATATTTATACTGAAAACGTAAAAGATTTCATTATAGTTAAAATAAAAGACCAAGGTGCTGGAATGAGTAAAGTAGCTCAAAAGAGAATATTTGAAAAGTTCTACAGAGAACACACTGGAGATTTACACAATGTTAAAGGCCACGGATTAGGACTGGCGTATGTTAAGAAAATTGTAGAAAATCATGAAGGTGAAGTTTATGTAGAAAGTGAAAAAGGAAAAGGAAGTACATTTATAATAAAATTACCACTAATTAATTAATAATATTATGGAAACAGACAACAAAAAAATTCTTTTAGTAGAAGACGATCAAAATTTTGGAGCCATATTAAAAGACTATTTAATGCTAAATGATTTTGATGTTACATTAGCAAAAAATGGTATGGAAGGGTTCGAAAAATTTAAAAAAGACACCTACGATTTGTGCATTCTAGACGTAATGATGCCTTATAAAGATGGATATACGCTAGCAAAAGAAATTAGAGAAAAGAATAAAGAAGTTCCTATTGTTTTTTTAACAGCTAAATCTATGAAAGAGGATGTGTTAAAAGGATACAAAGTTGGTGCTGATGATTACCTAAATAAACCTTTCGATTCAGAGGTTTTACTGATGAAAATTAGAGCTATAATTCAAAGAAAATCTACGGATACTAAAACTGATGCTTCAAAATTTGAATTCCAAGTTGGCGCATTTCATTTGAATTCTAAATTACGTTTCTTAACTTTTAAAGATCAAGAATCGATTAAATTATCTCCAAAAGAAAATGAATTACTAAAATTATTAGTACTTTATGAAAACGACTTAATGCCGAGAGAGTTAGCATTAACAAAAATATGGAGAGATGACAATTACTTCACTTCAAGAAGTATGGACGTTTACATCGCAAAACTTAGAAAATACTTAAAGCTAGATCCAAATGTTGAAATTTTGAATATTCACGGTGAAGGATTTAGATTAGTGATTAAAAATAAAGTTTCAGATAAATAAATATTAAAAACTCCGAGTGATCGGAGTTTTTTTATTTTAAGTTAATTTCTAAAGCAAAACTAGTTTTTTCTTCTTTTGTGATGGTAAATTGAATTTTATTGGAACTATTACTTTTATTGATTTGTACATTATCATATAAAGATAGTTCTTTTAAAAAATTCATTTCAAATGAAATTATTTTTTGATTCAGAATGATTTTTGGTTCAACATAATCCAAGCACCACTAAAGATATTTCACATTATTAACATGATTTACAATATCTAAATCGGATAATACTACTTCTTTTTCATTGATTGTATCCAAAGATTCGATAATATTTATCTTAGAAAAACTTATAAAAGTAGCTTTTCTTTCTGGAAATAATTCAAAATGAGAAATAGGTAACTTTAAATCTTCAGGTCTTCTAGTTTTAGTATTGAAAACTACCCAAAAAGTTTCGGAACCTATAATTTTATTACCATTTAATACTACTTCAATAGCTCTAACAGAACGAGAGTTTTCAAGACTATTAATCCAAGTATTTATAGTTATAACGTCTTTCCATTTAGGTAATTCTTTTATTTCAACACGCATCCTACTTAAAACCCAAGCTTGATTAAACTCCTGCATATCAGAAAAACTAATTCCGCCTAATTCTGAATGGGCTGCCGCAGTTAACTGAATTAAATTGCATAAATCGGTGTATTTTAAAAAACCATTTGGAGTGCATTGGGTAAAATTAATTTCCCAATCTTTGCTTAAAATAGATGTGAATTGAGTTGAAATGGGCATATTAAATTTGATTATTTATAAATTCTATGATTTCTTCTTTGTTTACATCATATTCAAACCATTTTGTTCCTGGGTTTCTCTTAAACCAAGTTAGTTGACGTTTTGAGAATCGGCGTGTATTTTTTTTAATTTCTTCTATTGCAAATTCTAAGGTTATTTCATTATCAAAATAACTAAATAATTCTTTGTAACCAACTGTTTGTAGGGCGTTTAAGTCTTTATGAGAAAATACTTTTTTGGCTTCTGCCAATAAACCTTCGTTTATCATAATATCTACACGTTGATTTATTCGGCTGTATATTTTTTCTCTTTTTGCTTCTAAACCGATTAAAATAGGAGTGAAGTTTCTTTGATTTTTTTTCTGATTAATGAAGGAAGAATAGGGTTTTCCAGATCCAATACAAACCTCCACAAAACGCATCATTCTTTGGGGATTTAATAGTGTTTGAGGATTTTTTTTAGTTAGTTCAGTATAATAATCTGGATCTAGATTTTTTAATTTTTCTTGCAAATAAACAATTCCATTAATTTCTAATTCTGACATTAAAGTATCTCTAATGCTTTTATTTATTTCTGGAATATCATCGAATCCTTTTAATATTGCATCTACGTAAAGTCCAGAGCCGCCAACAAGAATTGCAAAATCATTAGTTTTATAAAGTTCGTCAAGTTTGGAAATAGCTTCTTTTTCGAAGTCCCCTACGTTATAACTTTCAAATATTGATTTGTTATGTATAAAATGATGTTTAGCTGATGAAAGTTCTAATTCGTTAGGAACAGCAGTTCCAATTGTCATTTCTTTAAAAAATTGTCGGCTGTCACACGAAAGAATATCACAATTAAAATGCTGTGCCAAAGCAATGCTTAAGGAAGTTTTTCCTATTGCTGTTGGTCCTACGATGGTGATTAAGTACTTCATAATGTTTTAGCCCTGATAGCAGTGGAAATCCCATTTTATTGCTCGGAACGAAGCAAAAAATGGATTGCAACGAATAGCCGGAAATAGCTCCAAAAAAATTAAAATTTTATAATTTTCAATAATTTATTTTTACGAATTTGGCTTTGAATTATGTTTCTGGCATCTCTATTATTTTGCATCGGAATGATAATATTTTTGAGAATTTCAATTTTTTGAATTTGATAATTCAAATCATAAAATGCGTATCCTTTATAAATTCCATTTTCAATTAATACTACGCTACGTTCGTGAATCGTTCTACCTTTATCCTTGAGAATCATATTTTGATCTTCAAAACTATTTTTAGCGATAAACTCCGAAACCCTTGTATTATAAACTTCTGGAGTTATTTTACCAATACATGCTCCGTCACATTCTTTAATTTTATATTGAAAACAAGCCTCATTTGCGACATATAAACCCGTTAATTTTTGACATAAATTATAGTCAGATGTAATTCGGAATAGTGTGTTTTTGGCTTCCTGTAGCGTTGAAAAAGAGGTTATTTCTTTTTTTCTACCATCGGCTTTTTGAAGTTGTAGGGTTAAGTATCCGTTTTTATCTTCTTCTGCGTACAATGCAATATTGAATAAAGTTTTTCTTTGTGCTCTATTATAAATTGGCTTATGAATTTTAATTTCTTCACTTTCTTTCAACAAAGCAATTAATTCACTTCCAGTTTCTTCAAAAGTAACTTTAAAAACTTGCGATTGTATTTTAATTGATTTTTTATCTATTCCAGTAAAATGCTGATTGATTCTTTTTTTAATATTTTTACTTTTTCCAATATATATTATCTTACATTCTTCATTATGAATATAATAAACTCCAGTATTTGAAGTAACACTTTCTATTATTGAATACAATTTTGGAGTAATTCCTTTTAGCACTTCAGTTTTAATTAACTCTTGTACTATTGATTTTTCGGTGTCTTTAGCAAGCAATAATTGAAATAATTTTAATGTTGCTAATGCATCGCCGCTAGCTCGATGTCTGTCTGCCATTGGAATTCCAAGCGCTCGAACTAATTTTCCTAAGCTGTGGGAGGGTTGTTCAGGTAATAATTTTTGTGATAATTCAACCGTACATAGTGTTTGTTTATTAAAATCGAAACCTAATCTTCTGAATTCTGTTCGCAATATTCGATAATCAAAAGCGGTATTGTGGGCTACTAAAACGCAGTCATTTGTAATTTCAATTATACGTTTTGCAACTTCATAAAACTTAGGAGCACTTTTTAACATGTCATTGTTTATACCTGTTAATTTTACTACAAAGGGTTGAATTGGAATTTCAGGATTCACCAAACTGATAAATTGATCTACAATTTCGTGACCATCAAATTTATAAATGGCAATTTCTGTAATTCCTTCTTCGTTGAATTGTCCTCCGGTGGTTTCTATGTCGAGAATAGCATACATTTCAATATCAATTTCAAAAATCAATTTCAATTGCAATAGCATTACGGAACATCAATTTTTAATTGAAATTTGTATTTGTCATTGTAATTGGTATTGAATTACTTTTTATTAATTATCATTTTAGAAGCAATTGCAATTAGTTCTTCAACCTCTAGCAATAGCCATTTTCTTTCGTTTAAATCTCCAGTTTTAATATATTCCAGTACTTTAAGAGTATTTCTAGATTCTTTCAATTCTTTTACAGACAGAGAGACTTTAAAAACAAAATCCTTTCCAGTTATAGTCCCTTGAGCTTCACCATAATTTAAAGAAGAACTTCCTGAAGATCTAATTAGTTGATTTTTATAATATTCTACTTCGTAGGACTTTTCTAATTTTCTAACAAATAAATTACATTCTCCAGCAAACCTAACTAAGCGGTCTTCAAAATTGAATATTTTTTCAAAATACGGTTTATTAATTTCCATCTTGTAGTTTATTTAATTGGAGTATATTTATTATTTATTCAATTAATATTGTATTAATTTGTCATTGATATTGTCATTGATATTGTCATTGATATTGCAATTATCTCTTTATTTATCTACTATTATTATTAACGTCCTCCAAAGATACTACTTCCAATACGAACCATAGTACTTCCGCACGAAATTGCAAGTTGGTAATCGCCTGACATCCCCATGGAAAGAATTGACAAATGACAATTAACAATTGATAATGACTTATTTGTGTCAAAAATCGATTTTAAATACACAAATTCTTTCTTGATTTGGTTTTGGTTACTTGTAAATGTTGCCATTCCCATTAAACCAACTATTTTGATATTATTTAAGTTTTTAAATGATTCGGAAACTAATAAATCTTCTAGTTCATCTTCATTTAAACCAAACTTTGTTTCTTCTTCTGCAATATGTATTTGGAGTAAACAATCTATAATTCTATTGTTTTTTAACGCTTGTTTGTTGATTTCTTCCAATAATTTTAAACTGTCAACTCCATGAATCAAACTCACGTAAGGAGCCATGAATTTCACTTTATTGGTTTGAACATGCCCAATCATGTGCCATTGAATGTCTTTTGGCATTTGTTCCCATTTTTCGGTCATTTCTTGGATTTTATTTTCTCCAAACACGCGTTGACCTGCATTGTATGCTTTCGTTAAATCGGAAATAGGCTTTGTCTTTGAAACCGCAACAAGAGTTACATGTTCAGGTAATGCCGATTTTATTTTAAGTAATTTATCTTTTATTGACATTTAATATTCAATTAAGAAATAAATTGTTTCGCAATTTTCTCCGCTTTTTTACTCTCGCTATAATCGTAGAAACCTTCGCCAGATTTTGAACCTAATTTCCCCGCACGAACCATATTAACTAAGAGTGGGCAAGGAGCATATTTTGGGTTTTTAAATCCGTCATGCATTACATTTAAAATAGCTAAACATACGTCAAGTCCAATAAAATCTGCTAATTGTAGCGGACCCATTGGTTGTCCCATTCCTAATTTCATAACAGTATCAATCTCATAAACACCAGCCACTTTGTTGTATAAGGTTTCAATTGCTTCATTTATCATTGGCATCAAAATTCTATTGGCTACAAATCCAGGATAATCATTTACTTCAACAGGAGTTTTATCTAATTTTTCAGATAAATCCATGATAATTTTTGTAACTTCATCTGAAGTGTTATAACCACGAATAATTTCTACCAATTTCATAATTGGCACAGGATTCATGAAGTGCATTCCGATAACTCTTTCAGGATGAGCTACTACAGATCCTATTTGAGTAATTGAAATAGAAGAAGTGTTGGTTGCCAAAATTGTATTGTGAGAACAAACTTCATTTAGTTGTTTGAAAATATTCAATTTTAATTCTACGTTTTCTGTTGCCGCTTCAACCACTAAATCAACACCTACAACACCATCTTTAATATCAGTATAAGTAATAATATTGGAAATAGTTTTGAATTTATCCTCTTCGGTAATAGTTCCTTTAGCTACCATTCTATCTAAATTAGTAGCAATAGTTGTCATTCCTTTATCCAGAGATTTCTCAGAAATGTCAATTAATTTGACGGTGAACCCGCTTTGAGCAAAGGTGTGAGCAATTCCATTACCCATAGTTCCCGCTCCAATTACAGCTATTATTTTCATATATTATTTATTAAAGCAATCAATTATTTGATAAGCAACTCGTAACGCATTAGTCCCTTGTTCTAAAGTAACAACGGGAGTTGTGTTATTATTTATGGCATCTGCGAAGGAATCTAATTCGTCTAAAATCGCATTATTTTGTTCCACTTCAGGATTTGCAAAATAGATTTGTTTCTTGACACCTTCGGCATTTTGAAGTATCATATCAAAATCACCTGGAACTTGTGGAGCGTCTTTCATTTTTACTACTTCACATTTTTTTTCTAAGAAATCAACAGAAATATAAGCGTCCTTTTGGAAGAATCGAGATTTACGCATGTTTTTCAACGAAATTCTGCTCGCTGTTAAATTGGCAACACAACCATTTTCGAATTCAATTCTAGCATTTGCAATATCTGGAGTTTCACTAATAACAGAAACACCGCTTGCATTAATCAATTTAACTTTAGAAGGAACAACACTTAAAATAGCGTCAATATCGTGAATCATCAAATCTAAAACTACCGGCACATCTGTTCCACGAGGGTTGAATTCAGCCAATCGATGGGTTTCAATGAACATTGGATTCTCAATCATATCCTTTGTTGCAATAAATGCAGGATTGAATCTTTCCACGTGACCAACTTGCCCTTTTACATGATATTCATTTGCAAGAGCGATAATTTCTTCAGCTTCGGCAACCGTATTTGAAATGGGTTTTTCTATAAAAACATGTTTCCCAGATTTAATAGCCACTTTAGCACATTTATAATGAGAAAGAGTAGGAGTTACAATGTCAATAACATTTACTGCGTGAATTAAAGTTGCAATTGTATGAAATTGTTTGTAGCCAAATTCTTCAGCAATTTTAGCTCCGCTTTCTTGATTTTCATCATAAAAACCTACCAATTCATATTTATCTGATTGTTGTAATAATCGTAAATGTATTTTTCCAAGATGTCCTGCACCTAAAACTCCTACTTTTAACATAACTTAGTATTTTCAACAAAAATAGCAATAAATTGATAATAAATTAATGCATTTAAAATTAAATCCATCATTTGAATTATCGAATACTTTCTTAAATTTACAACATAAATAATAATTAATTTTGAAAGACACAGCCAAACATCAAGGACTTAGAAATCAGCTCGTAAAATTATTGCAAGATAAAGGAATCGTTGATAAAAACGTATTGAAAGCAATTAATACAATACCACGCCATCTTTTTTTGAATTCAAGCTTTGAAGACTATGCCTATCAAGACAAAGCTTTTCCAATTGGTGCCGGACAAACAATTTCACAGCCCTTTACAGTTGCTTTTCAAACTCAATTATTAGAAATTAAAAAAGGGGATAAAATACTAGAAATTGGGACAGGTTCTGGGTACCAAACAGCTGTATTATATTTAATGGGTGCTAAAGTTTATAGCGTAGAAAGACAAAATGAGTTATTTAAGCAGACATCAGCCTTGTTGCCAAAATTAGGAATTCGACCCAAACATCTTTCATTTGGTGATGGTTATAAAGGTTTGTCAAATCACGCTCCGTTCGATAGTATTATTGTTACGGCTGGAGCTCCAACAATACCAAAACCTTTAATGGCGCAATTAAAAATAGGAGGTAAGTTGATTATACCTGTTGGAGATGAAAACCAAATTATGATTAAGTTGATAAGAAAAAACGAAACCCAATTTGAAAAACACGAATACGGTGATTTTAAATTTGTTCCGTTATTAGAAGATAAAAAATAAAACATAAACCCCGAAATCTCGAGGTTTATTGTCCAATAATATTTAAATAACGCTCCAAACTTTCTTTCTCAATTTGAGCAATAAACATCAAAAAATCTTCTTTGTTGTTTTTAGTTTGAGCAGTTTCAAGCGAATTGTAATATTGCATTCTATTTTCGTAATCTCCTTTTATATTAGCGATTACATAACCATGTTGAAGCAAAATAAGGTTCATTACTAAACGAGAACTTCTACCATTTCCATCAATAAAAGGATGAATTGTTACCATCCTTTCATGAAGCTCTGCAGCCAAAAGAACAGGATGTAACCTCTTTTTATTGGATTCATACCAAATAAAGAAATCTTCCATTTCTTTAGCTACTAAAAAAGGTTGTGGCGGCAAATGAGAACTTCCTTTAATCATTACTTGAACTTTTCTATATTTTCCTGCATCTTCAGGTTGAATACCTCTTAGAATTAGGTTGTGAATTGAAAGTACTTCGCGCTCATTTAAAGGAGAATTTCGTTCCATTAAATGTTTAATAAATACAATAGCTTCTTGATGATTTATAACTTCAAGATGCTCTCTCATGCTTTTTCCAGAAATTGTAAGCCCTTCATTTATAACTAAATCGGTTTCACGAAGTGTTAAAGTATTTCCCTCAATTCTATTGCTTTCAAAAGTATATTCCAATTCTAAAGCTTGAGCGATTTTAAAGCTATCTAGTTTTCTAAAAGTGTCTAGTTTAGCTTTTAATGCGTCTATTTCATTGATAATTGTAGTTAAATTATTTGAAATTAGTCTTTTGGTAATACCATAATTATTTTCAACTTCTTCGCGAACAATATTCATTGCTTTTAAAGCATATTCATCGTTTCCGATTTCATATAGCAATTTCTCTTTGAACCAAGCAATCATTATCGTTTCCAAATCAATTTCTAAAAGTGATGCTAACTTTATAACTTGTTCTTTAGTGGGTTTTCTTGAACCACTTTCAAACTTGCTTATAAGTGCCTGATCGATACCAAGAAGTTGAGCTACTTCTCTAGTTTTTAATCCTTTTTTCTCTCTAGCTACTTTTAATAAAGTTTTCATTTATAATAAATTAATTGTCAAGACAAATTTAGTCATTTTTTATTAAAAAAAATACTTTTCTTAATATTCTTTTTTTATTCTTTCTAAATCTCTTTTAGTATCTTGTTCTTTTAAGGATTCTCTTTTGTCATAGGTTTTTTTACCTCTGCAAAGACCAATTTCTAATTTGGCAATCCCTTTTTCATTGGTAAATAATTTTAAAGGTACAATTGTAAGTCCTTTTGCCTGAACACTTCTTTCCAATCCTTTAAGTTCTCTCTTATTTAAAAGCAATTTCCTTTCGCTTCGAGCTTTGTGATTGAATTGATTTCCGTAGGTATATTCTTCGATGTAGGTGTTGATTGCAAACAATTCTAATCCGCTAAATTCACAAAAACTTTCTGTAATATTCGCTTTACCGAGTCGTATGGATTTTATTTCAGTTCCTGATAAAACTATTCCAGCAGTATAGGTTTCGATTATTTCATAATCAAATCTGGCTCTTTTGTTTAATATGTTTATAGTTTTTAGCATCTAAGTGCAAATGTACGATAACAATTCATTAATTTTGTTGGTATTCAAGATCTTTTTAACTTCTTAAAAAGTACATTTTTTTATTTATGTCAAACAATAATCCTGACCCACTTCATGGCGTTACTCTTCAAAAAATAATGGAGCATTTAGTTGAATATTATGGATTTGACACCTTGGGAGAGTTGATTAAAATAAAGTGTTTTACTACCAATCCAAGTATAAAATCAAGTCTTACATTTTTAAGAAAAACGGAATGGGCTAGAAAAAAAGTCGAAGAATTATATATAAAATCTTTACGATAATTTTCTGTGTTTCCAGCGCTTATGAGTCCATAGATAATATTCTGGTTGGTCATATATCTGTTGTTCAACTAATTTTAAAAATCGATCAGTAATCGCGTAATTTGGTTCTTCCTTAGCATTTTCAGAGATAACTTCTAACTCAGCTTCATAAAAACCTCTACCAAGTTTTTTTGTTCTTAAAAAAAGAACATTCATATCGTATTTTTTTGCCAACATTTCCCCTCCTGTGTGAATTGGAACTTCAATTCCCATAAATTTATTCCAATGAAAAAAGGAACCTAATCTTGGCGATTGATCACTAATTAAACCATACAAACTAAGTTTATTATTCCTATAATTCTTTCCCATTTCTGGAATTGTTTCTTTGGTAGTAATTAAGGTAGCTTTAAATTTAGATCGAATATCGCGAACCAGTTTGTCAAAATAACGGTTATTAATTTTTTTATAAACGGCATAACCTTCAAATGAAATTTTGCTATTTATTGAAATTGCCCATTCATAACTTGCATAATGAGCGCAAAGTAGAGCAATACTTTTCCCTTTTTTCTCTAAATAGTCATAAACTTCTATATTTTTAAATTTATATCTTTTTTCCATTTCACTTTTTGAAATAGTCAGTGTTTTGATCATTTCCAAAAAAACATCACACATATTTTGGTAGGATTTTTTTTCGATAATCAATCTTTCTTTATCAGATAAATGGGGAAGTGTTAACGCTAAATTTTCTCTTACAATTTTTTTTCTATAACCAATAATGTAATAGGTTAAAATATAAAATCCATCTGAAAGCAGGTATAATAATCTAAAAGGGAGCATGGAAATACACCATAAGATTGGATATAGAAATATATAAATTATTAGTTGCATTTGCCGAGTAATTTTTTGCAAATATACGTTAATATTTTTTTTTACGCTGAATGTCTAATCCTAAAAAACTATCTTTACTTTTACTGAATTTTAAATATATAGTCATGAATATTTTATTAATTATTATAATTGCTCTTACTTGTATTGTTAGTTTCAAGGGTTTTGAAGACACTGCTTTTTTTAGAAAGTTTGAATTTCATATTGGAAGTATTCGATCTGGGAAGCAATTTCGAATGATTTCCTCTGCCTTTTTACACGCCGATATTTCACATCTTGCTTTTAATATGCTGACCTTGTATTTCTTTGCGCCGGTTGTGTATGGTTATTTGGGAAATTTTTCTTTTGGACTAATTTATTTGGGCAGCTTGATTTTTGGAAGTTTACTGACGTTGTATTTTCATTCAAATGATTATTCTTATCGAGCTATTGGTGCTTCTGGAGCAGTAACCGGGGTTTTATATTCTGCCATTTTATTGCAACCTAATATGGATTTATATTTATTTTTTATACCCATTCCTATACCTGCTTATATTTTTGGAATTGGTTATTTACTGTATTCAATTTATGGCATGAAAGCCAAGAGAGACAATATTGGACATACTGCTCATTTTGGTGGAGCAATTGGAGGTTATTTGATTACGTTATTAAAAGAACCACATCTATTAATTGACAATCTTGAAATGGTAATATTACTAGCAATTCCAATTGTATTACTTTTTATTTTAGCCAAATTAGGAAAAATATAAGATTTAAATTAAATTTAAAAAGCCCAGTTTTGAACTGGGCTTTTTTGTGGGGAGAGCAGGATTCGAACCTGCGAAGTTCACACAGCAGATTTACAGTCTGCCCTCGTTGGCCGCTTGAGTATCTCCCCAATAAATCCAATATATTGAATCGGCAAAAGCTGCAAATATAACAACACTTTCCAGCTTTCCAAATTAATAAAGTACTTAATTTTGATACTTTCATTAACCTGTTGGTATTGAATTAAATAAAAAAAATCTCCAATAAGGAGATTTTAATTTATACTTAAATTTAGGCGTTTTATTTACCTAAAAGAGAAGCTATTTTAGCATTTAATTCTTCTCCACGAATGTCTTTTGCAATGATAACTCCTTTAGCATCCAATACAAAAATTGAAGGAATTGCATTTATTCCATATTGTAAAGCAATTGGATCTTCAAATTCTTTTAAATTAGAAACATGATTCCAAGTCAATTTGTCTTTTGCAATTGCAGCTTTCCAAGCGGATGCTTCTTTGTCCAAAGAAACACTTAAAATATTCAAACCTTTTGAGTGGTATTTTGCGTAAAGCGCCACTACATTTGGATTTTCAGCACGACATGGTTTGCACCAAGACGCCCAAAAATCAACAATAGTAACTTTACCTAATGATTGTTTTAAAGAAATAGATTTACCTTCAGGGTTTGGAGCAGTAAAGTCTGGAGCAATACTTCCTACATTTGCAGCAGCAGCAACAGTTACCGGTTTACCAATTTTATCTAATTTAGTTTGAATCGATTTCCCTGGTTTGTATTTTTTCAATTCAGGAGTGAAACCAGCATATATTTTTTTAGCTCTAACCAAATCAACTGCGGGGTCGTTTAACATACTATCAACAATCAAAGCTGATAATAATGCTTTTGGATTTCCCTCTGCAAATTTTACATAAAATTCCATTCCTTCTTTTTGCAGAACTTGATATTCTTTCATCAATTTATTGATAACAATAGTATCTTTTGCTTCTTGTGCCGCTTTCATTTTAGCCATATTAGCATTTTGAAAAGCCATTAACTTTTTTTGAAGTTCTTTTTGGAATTTAGTTAAATCGTCATTAAATTTTGAAAAAACATCATTATTGTAAGTCCCTGAAAATTTAGATTTTTGAAGACTGTCTTTGTCAACGATAATATTAATATCTCCATTTTCTAATACAAATGGAACTTTACCTTGTAGGGCTTCCACTTGAATTAACATAATTTCTGGCTCTTTTGCTGAACCTTTCATGGTAAATTTACCGTCTTTAACTTTTACAGTATCCATAGGAATAAATTGTCCCATTTGATCTTGTTTTTCTAGTATTACTGTTTTTCCATCAGCAATACCTTTTACAGTTCCTGAAATAAAATATTCATTTTCTCCTGCTTTCTTACACGAAAAGATAACTGTAATTACAGTTAATAGTATTAAAATTTTTTTCATTTTAAATTAGTTTTAATTTTAGGATGCAAAAGTATTTAAAAATAACATTGTTGTTACATTAAAATTACTTAATTTTTTGTTATTGTTTAAATTTTTTACTTTAAAGTTGAAGGACATACAAAAACAGTCATTGGTACATTTGTATTTTTGATGCCGCTAATTCCTTTTTCAATATTTGTAAAATGATGAAATCCTCTTGATTTTAATATAGATGCCATTATTACAGAACGATAACCGCCCGCGCAATGAATATAGAAGTTTTCCTCCTTTGGAACTAAATCCAAATGAGAATTAATGGTGTCTAAAGGTAAATTTATAGCATTTTCAACATGTTCTGCATCATATTCACTTGGCTTTCTTGCGTCTACAACGATACTTTCACTTTTCACTTCATTAGAAAATTGTTCTGGTGAAATAGAATGTACACTGTCCGTTTCAAATCCAGCATGTTTCCATGTTTCAATTCCTCCATCGAGATAGCCCAAAACATTATCAAAACCAACTCTTGAAAGTCGAGTTAACGTTTCATTTTCCATTCCGTCTGGTGTAATTAATAAAATAGGTTGCTTCGTATTCATAATTAATGAACCTACCCAAGGAGCAAAATTTCCTTGTAATCCAATAAAAATTGAACGAGGAATATGGCATTTAACAAAATCATTTTCATGACGAACATCTAAAATTACAGCATCAGTTTCATTTGCAATAGCATTAAATTCAATAGCACTCAATGGTTTTTTTGATTTTTCAATTACAGAATCTAAACTTTCATAACCTTGAATATTCATCATAACATTTTGAGGAAAATAGGCGGGAGGTGCTCCTAAACCATCCAATAATTCTTTAGTAAATTCTTCCCTAGTCATTGTTGCTCTTAAAGCATAATTGGTTTTCTTTTGATTACCCAACGTATCGGTTGTTTCCTTACTCATGTTTTTTCCACAGGCGCTTCCTGCACCGTGGCTTGGATACACAATTAAATCATCAGATAATGGCATGATTTTGTTTCGTAAAGAATCATATAAATAGGAGGCTAATTTTTCTTGAGTTAAGTCTTCAACAAAGGCTTGCGCCAAATCAGGTCTTCCTACATCTCCTATAAATAATGTATCGCCAGTGATAATTCCGTGTTCTTTTCCATTTTCATCAATCAATAAATAACACGTACTTTCTAAAGTATGACCTGGAGTATGAATTGCTTTTATTGTATAATCGCCAACTTTAAACTCTTGATTATCGGTAGCAATAATAGCATCAAATTCAGGTTTTGCAGTTGGTCCAAATACTATTTTTGCGTTTGTTTTTTTAGCTAAATCCAAATGCCCCGAAACAAAATCAGCATGGAAATGAGTTTCAAAAATGTACTTAATTTTGGCGTGATCTAAATTGGCTTTATCTATATATGGCTGAACTTCTCTCAAAGGATCAAAAATCGCGACTTCACCTTTATTTTCAAGATAATATGCAGCTTGAGCAATACATCCGGTATAAATTTGTTGAATTTTCATTTGTATGAATCTGTAATAATATTTAGAATAAAATTTCTTTTGTTAATATAAAAACAGCCATTGTTAATACAAACCAGCCGAATATTTTTTTCAGACTTTGTTCATTAAAAAACCGACTTAAATAAATCCCTAAAAATATTCCGGTCATTGCAAAACTGGCAAATTTAAATAAGAAAGACCAATCTGGATTTATATTTTGAACATCACCTGAAAAACCAATTAAAGAATTGCACGCAATAATAAATAAGGAAGTTCCAATTGCTTTTTTTATAGGTAATTTTGCAAAATGAACTAAAGCAGGAATAATTAAAAAACCTCCTCCAGCTCCAATCAAACCAATTACTATTCCAACACAAAAAATTTGAAATACAATCAAATAGATATTTGGTTTACTTTCGATAACTTCTAAAGAAAGGTTTTTAGGAGTTTTAAGCATTGATAATGCAGCAAAAAACATCACAACTGCAAATAATACCATCAAAAATAAATCCTTAGTGATAGTGAAAGAACTACTTTGAATTAAAATATCTGGAATGGAATGCACAATGTATTTCCTTGTAATATAAACGGAAATCAAAGAAGGAATTGCAAATAGTAATCCCGTTTTTAAAACTACATTCCCCTTTTTTAAATTAATTAATGTTCCAAAAGTTGATGTCATTCCAACAATAAAAAGAGAATAAGAAGATGCTATTATTGGATTAAAATTCAAGATATAAACCAGTACTGGAACTGTTAATATAGAACCTCCACCACCTGTTAATCCAAGTACAATACCAATTAATAAGGCGCAAAAATATTCTAAAAATTCAATCATGTTTACTTTAATAAATTTCAAATTTATGAAAATATATTTGAGTAAATTCAAATCGTTTAAAATACTTTAACTAAAAATTATTATTCGTTTTTTTCTTTTAAGCACAAATTATAGTAATTTTATTTTTATGAAAAATGAATTTAGAAAAGGCTTTTATTTTAAGCAATATGAAGCGCCATTTCAATCGCCATTTGATAGACTTTTTGAAGTATTTAAAGAGTTAATAACACATACCTCTGGTGATTTTGATGAGGCAATTGACTGGTTACGAGAGTTGGATAAAGAATATAAATTAACCGACTCAAGTTATACTATTGACGACTTTATAGAAGATTTAAAGAAAAAAGGATACATTCGAGAAGAACTTAAAGAAGATGGTTCGTCGGGAACGGGGATAACTGCGAAAACCGAACTTCAATTCGCCAACAAGCTTTAGATCAAATTTTTGGGAATTTGAAGCGTTCCGGTAATGGTAATCACAAAACAAAACACACTGGAATTGGTGACGAGCATACCGGCGAATTACGTGAATTTCATTTTGGTGATGGATTAGAACAAATTTCTTTGACAGAAAGCTTGCGAAATGCACAAATTAATAATGGAGTTGAAGAGTTTCAATTGACTGAAAAAGATTTGGTTGTTGAAGATACTCAATTCAAATCACAAATGAGTACCGTTTTAATGATTGACATCAGTCACAGTATGATTCTTTACGGTGAAGATCGAATTACTCCTGCAAAAAAAGTGGCAATGGCATTGGCTGAATTAATCACTACTAGATATCCAAAAGATACTCTTGATATTTTGGTTTTTGGAAATGATGCTTGGACCATTGCAATCCGTGATTTACCCTATTTGAAAGTGGGTCCATATCATACAAACACTGTTGCCGGTTTGCAATTAGCGATGGACTTACTTCGTCGAAAACGCAACACCAATAAACAGATCTTTATGATTACTGATGGAAAACCAAGTTGTATTCGTGAAAAAGATGGAGAATACTATATGAATAGCAACGGATTAGACGAATACATTGTCAATAAATGTTACAGCCAAGCGCAACAAGCTAGGAAATTACATATTCCAATTACCACTTTTATGATCGCAAACGATCCTTATTTACAAAAATTTGTCAACAGATTTACAGAAGAAAATCAAGGAAAAGCTTTTTACACAGGTTTAAAAGGATTGGGAGAAATGATATTTGAGGATTACGAAACGAATCGGAAAAAGAGAATTAAATAGAACAATAATTTACCAATATGAAAATAGATACCATTAAAACTTTAGGAGAATTAAAAGCTAAAGGTTACCAAAGTAAAAGTATAAAAGACGAATTACGAAATAATCTTAGGGAAAAAATAAAAACCGGAAAGCCAGTATTTGAAGGTGTTCATGGATTTGAAAATACGGTAATCCCAGAATTAGAACGAGCAATTTTATCACGACACAACATTAATTTATTAGGACTTCGTGGTCAAGCCAAAACAAGATTAGCACGTTTAATGATTGAATTATTAGATGAATATATGCCAATTGTTGCTGGTTCTGAAATTAACGATGATCCATTAAAACCTATCTCTCGTTTTGCAAAAGATTTAATTGAAGTTGAAGGAGATAAAACTCCAATTCAATGGATTCACAGAAGTGAAAGATTCTTCGAAAAATTAGCAACTCCAGATGTGACTGTTGCAGATTTAATTGGTGATGTGGATCCAATAAAAGCGGCAAATTTAAAGTTATCATATGCTGACGATCGTGTAATTCACTTTGGAATGATTCCAAGAGCCAATCGTTGTATTTTTGTAATCAACGAATTACCCGATTTACAAGCTCGTATTCAAGTGGCATTATTCAATATTTTGCAAGAAGGCGACATTCAAATTCGTGGATTTAAATTGAGAATGCCCTTGGATATGCAATTTGTATTTACCGCAAATCCTGAAGATTATACCAATCGAGGAAGTATTGTAACCCCTTTGAAAGATAGAATTGGTTCACAAATCCTTACACATTATCCAGAAACCATTAAAATTGCAAGAACAATTACCGAGCAAGAAGCTAAATTGGATCAGCTGCAAAGTGATGCGGTTTATGTTCCTTCATTAGCCAAAGATTTATTAGAACAAATCGTTTTTGAAGCCCGTGAAAGTGAATATATTGACAATAAAAGTGGGGTGAGTGCAAGACTGAGTATAACTGCTTTTGAAAATTTACTAAGTACTGCTGAACGTCGTGCGTTAAAATCTGGATTGGATAAAACTACCGTTAGATTGTCTGATTTTATGGGAATTATACCAGCAATTACTGGTAAAGTTGAATTGGTTTATGAAGGTGAGCAGGAAGGAGCTGCAGTTGTTGCGCAACATTTAATAGGTGATGCAATACACACTTTTTTTCCGGCTTATTTCCCGAAGATTGAAAAATTAGAAAAACAGGATGAAAAAACTGCTTATTCTGATTTAATTGAATGGTTTTTCGCTGAAAGTGGTTTTGAATTATTGGATGATGCTTCGGATGAAGAATACAAAACCATATTAGATTCAATTGCTCCGCTATCAATTTTGATAAAAAAATACCAACCGGAACTTATAAAAGAAGATGTTTATTTTATGAAAGAGTTTGTATTATGGGCCTTAGTTGAATATGATAAATTGAGTAAAGACAGAATTTCTCAGGGATATCAATTTAGTGATATTTATGGAAATTATATCAATAAATTATAATAAAAAAGGGGTTTAAATTTTAGTTTAAACCCCTTTTTTTATATTTATAAAAACTTAATCTTGGTTGATTGTTTTTCTCCAAGTAA
>Ga0102874_1000312_pt1 | contig 18268 bp, 18 predicted proteins | sample Colrivmet1547A02_FD_78184 | JGI IMG/M metagenome (GOLD analysis project Ga0102874, IMG submission 78184) | Estuarine microbial communities from the Columbia River estuary - metaG 1547A-02 | ecosystem: Environmental > Aquatic > Marine > Intertidal zone > Estuary | place: USA: Columbia River...
ACAGTCACTCCGCCTGCATTGGCCAAAATATCTGGAACTACCAAAATCCCTTTATCGTCCAAAATCGAATCCGCCTCCGCAGTTGTCGGTCCGTTTGCCCCTTCTACGATCATTTTCGCTTTGATACGACCTGCATTTTCTGGTGTGATTTGATCCTCCATTGCGGCAGGAACCAAAATATCGCATGGCAATTCCAACAATTCACCGTTGGTTACCTGACTTCCGCCTTTATAACCCTCCAAACTGCGCGATGCGCTATTGGCAACATAAGCAATGGCTTCGGCGACATCAATTCCTTCTGGATTGTAATAACCACCGGAAACATCAGAAATCGCAACGATTTTCACACCCAACTGGGCGATCAACTTGGCTGAGATACTTCCCACGTTACCAAAACCCTGCACAACGCAAGTGGTACTGGTTGGATTCAATCCCAATTTGGCCATCGCACTGCGGGTACTTACCATTACGCCTCTACCTGTTGCTTCTACGCGACCTAAGCTACCACCCAAAACCAAAGGCTTTCCCGTAACTACGGCATAAGAAGTGTGGCCAGTAATTTTGCTAAATTCATCTACGATCCAAGCCATTTCTTGGGCACTAGTACCCATGTCAGGCGCTGGAATATCCTTATCTGGACCAAATACATTGCGCATTGCCAATGTATATCCACGCGTTAAACGCTCCAATTCTCCCTTACTCATGCTGCGAGGATCACACTTGATACCCCCTTTCGCTCCTCCGTATGGAACATTAACCACCGCACACTTCCACGTCATCCAAGCCGCCAAGGCCTTAACCTCGTCCAAGTGAACATCCATACTGTAGCGGATTCCACCTTTAGAAGGACCCAAATGTACACTGTGAACTACGCGATAAGCTTCAAAAACGCGAATTGTACCGTCATCCATCGTTACTGGAATATTGGCCGCAACCACCTTATCGGGGACGCGCAAGACATTCGCAAATTGATCATCCAATCCTAATTTCTCTTTGGCTTCATCGAAGCGTCTCTGCATGCTCTCGAGTGGATTGTATCTTGGAGTTCCACCATTGTTAGGGGTTGACATATATGTACTTTCTTAAGTTAAGTGGGGCAAAAATAAGTGTAATCTTTAGAGGTTGTTCAACACATATCTCGATTGTGTTAAATACTATACAAGAAGTGCCTATTATTTGTCGAAATATCTCCGCACGAACCTCAACAATATAAACACATTAGCCCTAAATCTCAAAATGTGCTTAACCTGTCGATAATTCAAAAACAGAAGGACCAAAAAGGCCAAATTGACCGCCATGAATTTACCGACAAAGGAAACCATTCTCAAAAAGAGACCCGGTGAAAGTATGCCAGTGTCCTGAACTGCCTTGGGCATTTCAAACCGGTTGATTCCATTTATAGTTTGCCATGTAAACCAATCCACCCCGAACCATAAAACCACCAGGACAACAACAGCAGAACCATAACTCACAATCAACCCCTTGAAACGATTTTGTGCATGCAAATAATGTCCGATCGGCGCCGATATCCCTAATAAGATCACGGCGGGCGATATCATAAACAAGGTTTCTTTAAGCCCCGAAAATGTCTCCCCGAAAACGAAAATATAGAGCGCATTTGGCACTAACATCGCAGTTAGGACGGCGAGCAGGGTTCCCGTTGCGGAAATCACGACATATCTCGAAAGCAGCTTGTGGAATTTTCTCTGCTGCGATGCAGGTGCTGACACATCGCCATTATTTCGATCCCCCGAGAATGATCCCGAGGAAACCAACATCCTAGAATGTAGAATCGTACCGTAAGAATTGCCAAAAATCCAGATGGTATCGGCAATCAAAAGCGCATTCGCCAGAATACCCGCCTCTGAATTTCCAAATTGCGCGGCCATCCACCAAAGTGGCAATCGATACAATAGAAATAGTAAAATATGTCCGAACTGCGACAAGAATCCACTGTTGAACATTTCTTTGGGTGGCTTTATGGAACTCCAAAACGACCCATTATTTGATCCGGGATGGGATTGACCCATTTCTTGTGGACTTGAATCAATGGATTGCATTGCCCCGCTTTTAAATATCGACCCTCCTTTAAACAACGACCGAGACTGCCACAAAGAATACACCCAAACCAAGCCGGATGCGTAAACAAGAATCCACAGAATGGCCATTTCATTAAACCCATGGAGATAGTGCAAGGTTTGTCCATCCATCAAACGCTCGGCTATGTGCATACTTACACTGAGTTCTATGGCCGCATTTTTCGGGATTATGAAACCGTACATCGCCTCAAAGCACAATAAGAGTCCCAGCAACTTCAGAACTTCCATTGAAACCTGCAAGCGATTGCGTTGATTCACCCATCCCTGGGCCTGATAAAGATTGTACTGAATATTCAATCCGCCTAGAAACAATCCCTGAAAAAAGAGCAAATTGAGTATAATCACTTTGGGATGATCCAAACAGATAGGATATGTACCCGCATTCGGAATAACCCAAACCAACCAACCAATCAAATACGCGATACAAAGAACCAATAATAAAAACACCCACGCCGTTGGCAATATGCGTCGTACCGAGTACTTCGTGAGCAAATTCGCCAATGCCCCACCAGCCACCACCTCGCTCACCATTAATGTCAGTTGTAAATACAGCAATAAAACCGACAATGCACCCCTACCGTAAGCGCCCATGCCTCGTGAATAAATCACAACCACCAACGCCGCAATGACCGCTTTAATGAGCTGCCAGCCAAATGTCCGCATCGGACCGCCATCGCTAAAAACAGACTTCTTATTCGCTGGGTCTATTTTCCCGAGAGCATTTCGTCCGATATTTATATCCTGGTCACCCATCACCGCCTCCTTCTATTTTACAGGGAAAAGTTTCCAAAAAACATCCCATTGCCGCCCATCGAAATAACTCATCCAACAATTTCACATCACCACCACCGAAAACCAGCGGTTTTGACCCCTTCCCCAATACATTTATTCCCCAATTTTCCAAAACGTGATCCAGCGCATTTTGTCGCCGAGCGCGCGACACCAGTTCATCCAATTTCGAACTTATTACCCCCACTTCCCAGTCTTTAAGCCCCTGCAATGTCATCTCATTCTTTGGCACCGAGAACCCTTTTTTATCAACCCGCCATAAAACCTTTTTCGGAACCAATCCAACATCCATCGCCTTGCGCAAATATCCCTTGGAAAAACCATCCACCAATTTCGATGTTAGCGAACCCTCCAATCTCCAAGTATCATCGCCCCAAGCATTCAACCAAGCATCCGCCATTCGATAGTCATCGGCAAATGGATTCCTAGACTCAATCCCCGCGGCCATTCCATTCCTATCTTCAAAACGCAACAATTGCGTGAGCCTTTCACCATAATAATCCTTGCGCATCAACACATCCACACACGTCTCAAACGGACGTCCAACCCAACTACCCAAAACCGCTTTAAGCCATTGCTTTCCGGCCGCCACAAAACCCAGAGGCCATTTCCGCCTCAAAGGCCAAAGCGTATTTTTCTCATTCCAAAATGCAGCCTTGTAGTAATGAGGATAGCCGCCAAACAGTTCATCCGCACCCTGACCATTAAATAAAACCGTGACGCCAGCCGCCTTCACCGCCTCACACAAGGCAAAATGGGCCAAATTATTCCACGCCACCGGTATCCGATGCGTAGCCTTTATATACCTTTCTAAATATTTGCCGTCCAACTCGCGAACGTCCACCCTATGCCAAATTCCACCCACATGCTCCACCACCAATTTCTGATATTCGCTTTCATCGCCATCCATGCCAGGTGCAACCACCGAAAACACATGTAAATGCGCTTCTTTCCCCATGATTTCCCTTGCCATACCAACCAAGGCCGCACTGTCGATCCCGCCACTCACCGCAAATCCAATCGGGACATCGCTGCGAAGTCGTTTCTTCATCCCCAACATTAACTGCGACCGCAATAATTCGATATGATTCTTTGGCTCCTCATTCAATCCCAACTGCTGCTGCCAACCCGCACCGTCGTCCAATCTCAAATACTCGCCATTATTCCATGGCTTAATAATCACACGTCCCCAATCTGAAATGGGATTCAACTTCGAATCCAAACTCAAACATGAATATGTAAGACAGCAACCCATGCCCAACTCCAGAATTCCGTTGAACAGCATATTTCGGTCCGAGGCCCCCTCTTCCAAATGCGATTTCAATGCCTTTTCACTCAGCGAAACCTCCAACCCCTGCAACTCGAGCGCTTGCTTCAACGCAAAATCTTCACTGCCAAACGAGAGTGATTTGATGATATTTTCAGAGTTGTCGCCATCATGATCCAAATAATAATACAAAGGCTTTACCCCCGTTTTATCTCTAGCCAAGGTTAACTCCTTCAATTCCGTATCCCAAATGGCGAAAGCAAAAAAACCATCCAACAAAGCAATGCAATCAACCCCTTTCAAACTCCACAACTGCAAAAGAACCTCAGTATCGGTACCCGTATTGGTTGTCAATCCGAATTCCGATGCCAACTCCAAATAATTATAAATCTCACCGTTAAAAGATATCCAATAGCGACCGTCCAAACTGCACATGGGCTGTTTCCCTTGGTCGCCCAATCCCAGAATCGACAATCGTCGATGCATAATCATAGCGATGCTTTCTTCCTCGCCACCAAATACCTCAACCCCAAAACCGTCTGGTCCGCGATGCTTTAATCCCTCCACCAAGGACTGCCCAACGGCTTTCATTTGAGCTTCGGAATGACCACCGAAATAAACCCATCCGCCTATTCCGCACATAGATCAATTAAATTTCGATACGATGAATCCAAAACTTTAGCAACGGCATTTTGGGAGTATTTCTCTGTTGCGCGGTTGGCAATTTCGGCTCGATCCCAATGCTTATGATCTAAATATGCCTTTTCCATCGCTAGTGTCAGTGCCGCCTCATCCATAGAATCAACCAATATACCATTTTCAACATTCACCATCTCAGGAATTCCCGCAACAGCAGATGAAATCACCGGCAATCCACAACATAAAGCCTCAGAAATTACGCAAGGGGCATTCTCCATTTCCGAAAACAAAACGAATGCATCGGCTTCTTGCATTTGAAAAGCGACATCGTCCGACTTTCTGGGTCCAAAAAATGCAACGCTGGGTTGGAAAATATGCAACAGCCCTAGGCCAAAAGCATAAGTCCTGGCCTGACTCAAATACAATTCATTGGCACCGCCCAACAAACGAAACTGCATGCGCCAAGAAGGATTTTTCTGTTTGAGTGCGGCAAAGGCCCGCAAAATGCCTAATACATTTTTCCTTGGCTCCAACGACGAAACATGTAAAAAGGCAAATGGCAATGCCGGATCTTTCTCGTGTTCCTTGAATTTAAAGACCGATGTATCCACCACATTTCGGAAAAGGACAAAGGGTTTTGCGCCACCCAAATATTTATGCATGCTGGATTGAACCGACAAACTCACCGGCGCGGCCACCGTCACCCTTTCCCAAAGCCTAAAAAAATCCCTCTTAAAAACCCATCCGCGTTTGCCAAACCCATCAAACACCACCTCATTAAATATCGCCCAATGCTCCGTATACCATAGCGGCACCGCGCCCTTCCCTCCTTGCCTGAAATCCTTATATAAATCGGGAATCAATCTAGCCACCTTATCACCCGCATGGACATGAACGCCCTCGGGAATCCCATTCACTGCGGCGTACCGCCGCAGTGAATGCCCCGCAACAATCTTATAAATCCAATAATTTAAAACCCTACACACCATTCCGCCCCATGGCAACTGAACCACAGCCTTCCATACCATCTCAACCCCATCAACACCCATCGACGGCACCGGCCTCGCATCCTTCCCCAATCGGTACACCGGAAAATGAAACAATACCAAACCAAATGAATCCTTCCGCCCCTTTTGATATTGCGAAAATGCCGTTGCATGTCGACCAATAAAATTGCCCGCATCCACATCCAAACTACTTGGATACCAACCCGCTAACCACCATACTGATTTTGCAACACCCACGTAACAAAAGTAAGCACCGATAAGGAGCCCATCAAATTATTGGCAATTTTTACAAACGTTACAATCCAACTTGAAAAATTCTCAAAAAAAATCTATCTTTGCACCTCAGTAAATGGCGGTTATAGCTCAGGTGGTTAGAGCACTAGCTTGTGGCGCTAGGGGTCGCCGGTTCGAGTCCGGTTAGTCGCCCTCCTAAAGAAAAAAGCAGCGAATTCGCTGCTTTTTTCTTTTTATCATATTTCGGAATGATCAAATTACAACTCCGCATAATAGGCTATCAAATAACAGATAGGGATAAAAAATACCCATCGGCCGCCTGGCTTAACCAATATACCTTAACAACTCAGCGCGCGTGGCCGTATCTAAAAACTTGCCGTGGAAACTGCTGGTTACAGTGCTACTCGACGTATCTTTAATCCCTCTGCTGGCAACACACATATGCTTGGCATCAATCACCACTGCCACATCATCAGTTCCCAAAACCTGCTTCAATTCCTGGGCAATTTGAACCGTCATGCGCTCCTGAACCTGAGGGCGACGTGCAAAATAATCTACAATACGATTCAACTTACTCAACCCAATCACTTTACCGCTACTAAAATAAGCCACGTGTGCAAATCCATAAATTGGCACAAAATGATGCTCACAAGTGCTGTGAAATTGAATATTCTTCTCCACCAACATCTCCGCATACTTGTAACTGTTTTCGAAAAGCGTTGGCTCCGGCTTATTTTTTGGGTCTAGGCCCTTGAAATGCTCGTTGACATACATCTTGGCAACGCGCAATGGCGTTCCTTGCAAGCTCTCGTCGGTCAAATCCAATCCCAACACATGCATAATTTCCTTGAAATGCTTGGCAATCAACTCAATCTTTAACGCATCGTCCATCGCAAAGGCATCATCCCTCAACGGCGTCTCTGGCTTAATCGAAATGTGCGAATCGCCCATCTCCTCCCATTGCTTCAGCAGTTCGTTTGCTATCTTTTTATCCATTAAACTCTACAAAATTACGGGGTGTTTCATACAATCTCACACTCAAATTCATTTCCTGAGGAACGCGAGCACGCAATTTTTGCCAAATCACCCAAACAATATTCTCGGCCGTTGGATTCAAATCACGAAATTCCTCAGTATCCAAATTCAAGTTTTTGTGATCGAATTGCTCAATCACTTCTTCTTCGATGTACTGCTTAATCAGTTTCATATCAATCAAATATCCCGTCACAGGATCCACCTGACCCTCCACTTTCACCTCCAAATCATAGTTGTGACCGTGGTAATGTGCGTTATTACACAATCCAAAAAATGCCTGATTTTCTGCATCCGTCCACGAGGGAACATGCAAACGATGGGCTGCATTAAAATGTGCTGTGCGGTAAACGGAGACTCTGTGTGACATCCTTTTTGATAGAAATAGTGATAGTAAAACCAAACAAATCGCAAATGGTTTGTTTCTATACAAAACTATGATGCAATTCACATTTATCACCCACGTTGATGCCAATATCAATGAGGTTAGTCGAAATTTCAACCGAGAATTGCTCCTAAAACTCAATCCGCCGCTTATCAAGATAAATTTACTTCGATACGATGGGCAAATCACCGGCAACCAACTCTCTTTCCAAATTGGTATCGGACCCATGAAGCAACAATGGGATGGCATCATTACCGCTCACCGCTACACCCAAAGAGATTGGCTTTTCCGCGATGAAGGACTCAAACTCCCGCATCCGCTCAAAACTTGGAAACATACCCATGCGCTGAAGGCCAAAGGAGAACATACAATTATCATCGACCGCCTAAAATTCGAGGGCTTAAACCCCTTCTACACCGCGATGCTTTGCCTGCCATTCATCTTGATGTTTTGGATGCGTAAACCGCTCTACAAAAAGCATCTAGGCAAACGCTAATCGTGTTTGTGACTTCTGTAAAGTCCGTCCATCACCACCACATGGGGTAAGGTGACCAACGACAACAATACAAAGGCAAAGCCCAGATTCGATTCCAAATCAAATCGTAGCAAAAAACCCATTCCAACCAAGGCCATCAATCCAAATGGAACAAATCCCATGAGCGTTTTCTTCCTGTTTTGTTTGTAATTCACACTCACATAATCCAATTGATATTGCATCGATTGTAAGGCGTGCCAGAAGCAAAAAACAACGACAAACCCTAACAATAGTGGCGTAAACCAATACCAAACTGTCACCAAAAACCACTGCAGTAAATACGAAAGCCAGCTGCTGCGATGCGAACGATACAATACCGCGCCATACATCAGAACAAAAACTATCGAAACGACAAGCAACCCGCTATCATTTAAATGGCCGAAGCCGGAAACCTTAGACCCAGACTGACCCAACATCGTCGCAAAAACACCAAACACCTCTTCGCTGTGTTTTAACACCGGAAAACCAACCAACCAACTGCCCCACAAGAGAGAATCCAACGACCAAATCCGATTAGTATTAAAATTTGATTGACCAAAATGATGGATAGAAATCAACAAGAATAACCCCAGAGAAAGCATCGGCCAAACGAACCACAAAGCGAGATATAGTAGCATCACACCCAAGTACATCGACAAAAAACGAATACTGCCTGCGGTGTTTTTTTCTTTTCGATAAAAAAAGTCGTTGCCACCGTGCGGAATCCCCAAAAACACCAAACCCACCAAGCAGAGCACGCCTTGAAGCATCTCAAATTGAAGTAGGAACGGCACCATTAGAATAAAAAATAGCTGCAATAGCAACTGCCAACGAAACAGCATTGAACCGGTATAATTGAATTTTAGCCCTTCCATATCAACCCTTCCATTTGGCAAACAAAGTCCTTAAAAAAAGTCGCTTCGGCAACCATAAAAATATCATTACTTCTTGTAAAAGATTTGTTTTTTCATTCAAAAACCGCAGCACGGTGGATGCCCTTTGGTGTTGAAAAAGTTGATCAAAAATTTGCTTTCCCCGCGATGGATGTTTGTGTAAGATTCTCAAAAGCAAATCATCGTAAAAACGGAACCGCCTTTTTCGATACAATTTCGGAATCAATTCATTACTTTTCAATGCCGATGCGATCGACTTACCATGTTGCATCATTCGCAAAAAACCATAGCCCGTGGTGGGTTTCAAGGCCCCGGCCACAACACCCAAGGGTACAATTCGAGTATCCGGCGCATGAAATCGCTCTGAACAATCAAAAATAGAACTCATCGGAATTGCGTTTTGCTCCAATTCAGTCATTGATACATCCCAACCCCGCATTTCACAAATTTCTTGAAGCATTCGTTGCCCTTCCTCCAATCCCAAAATCTCCTTATCAAATTGCGTCACTTCAATCAAAGCCTCTTCCCCGCTGAAAGGCAGAACATATAGAAACCGCGTTTTCCTTCTCTGCTCAATCCTGAAATCCATCAACGTACACGCGGCGGAATCAAATATAGTTTCACCAGATTTACTCTTTACCCGCCAACCCACAAACGATTGCCACAAAGCAATTTCCGATGTCTTGACTGATGCGCCTCCACTGCCAAAAAACCATTCGGCAGCCACGTTGAGGTTCTCAACACCTGCGTCATTATCAATTTGGATGTCCACCGAAACCTGACTCCCGATTTGACGAGTTGCTACGACGCGACCAAAACACCAATCAATATGGCCAGATGATGCAAGTGCGTTTTTTACAAAAGCGTAAAACGCCTCGCTCCGGCAATGATGGTAAGTGTAAGGATCGATGCGCTGCGATTCACCAAACACTTGAACTTGACTCCACGAAAAATCAACAAAACCCAGATCCTGAATCAAAGCATCGCCCCAGAAACACCAAGTTCTATCGTTTTGCTTGAACTCGTCGCACTCCACAATGAGTAACGTTTTATCATCCAACAAACCCTCTTTATGCAACCAATAGGCCAACCACAAACCGGAAGCGCCAGCGCCTTGAATGATATAATTGTACCTCTTTTTCAATGACAGTAATCTGCAAATTAAACCCCTACAAACATTTAATTGTTTGAATCACAATGTATTATTATCCACTTTTTGCCCAAAAATCAATTATACCAGGGACCAAATAGTGTAAAAAATGTGCATCAAAACCCCAAAACACTATTTAAAGAAAGCCTAACTTCGTCTCTATGAAATTTTTCATCGATACCGCCAATTTGGCCCAAATCAAAGAAGCAAACGACCTCGGAATTTTAGACGGCGTAACAACCAACCCCAGCTTAATGGCAAAAGAGGGCATCTTCACCGAAGAAGCCGTATTGAACCACTACAAAACCATCTGCGAAATGGTAGATGGCGATGTGAGCGCGGAAGTCATTAGCACCGATTTCGAAGGCATGATTGCCGAAGGTGAAAAATTGGCTGCTTTGCACCCAAACATCGTAGTAAAAGTTCCGATGATCAAAGAAGGTGTGAAAGCCATCAAATATTTTTCTGATCACGGAATCCGCACCAACTGCACATTGATTTTTAGTGCAGGTCAGGCGATTTTGGCCGCAAAAGCTGGCGCTACCTATCTTTCTCCTTTCATCGGACGTATCGATGATCAAAACTGGGAAGGCATCGACTTGATCAAACAAATCGCTGAAATATACGCAGTTCAAGGCTACGACACTCAAATCCTTGCCGCTAGCGTTCGTACTTCTTTACACATCGTGCAATGTGCTACCCATGGCGCCGATGTCGTTACTTGTCCACTAAGTGCAATTCTAGGATTATTAAAACACCCTTTAACTGATTTAGGCTTGGCTCAGTTCCTTGCAGATCACGCCAAAGGAAGCAAATAATTTCATTCAAAATCATACTATTTTCAAGAGGAATGAGCCCGCTAATGCGGGCTCATTCCTCTTGAAAATAGTAATCAATAATCCGACATCATTCTTTTTGTATTTAAAACTTAATTAGTCTTTATTTGTTAGAAAACTATGGTAGTAACACTTCGACAGATGCAATACGTAATTTCGGTAGCGAAATTAGGGAGTTTCTCTAAAGCAGCCGATGAATGCGCAGCCGACCAATCTACTGTAAGTCAACAAATTAAAACATTTGAAGACCGCATGAATGTGGAAATTTTTGACCGTACATCAATTCCAATCACTGTAACACCAGCGGGTAAGGAAATTGTTGAACAATGTGAAAAGATTGTCAATCAAGTAGAAGAAATGATCGCCCCTTTCAAGAAAAAGCGCTCCCTCTAAAGACTTTTTTAACCCACAACAGAGCTTCTTCTCTCCAAAAGCACAATATCACGCCAATCGCCATTGGCCATTTTCCCAATTCTTTCTCGTTTACCCACCATTCTAAATCCAAATTTCTCGTGAAGTGCGATACTCGCTAGATTCTCAGGAAATATTCCCGATTGTAGCATCCAAATCCCATTCTCTTCCGATGAGGCGATCACCGCATTCATCAAAACATTCCCAAATCCCTGTCCCAGAAAATCAGTATCGATATAAATACTCAACTCTGCTACGCCCGAAAACACCCGCCTTGAACTCACCGGACTCAAAGCCGCCCAACCCAACACCGACTCCTCTTTTCTTGATTTTAAAACCCAGCGCGAGTGATTCAGATGTTTCGCATCCCAATCTGCCCAATCCGCCGCGGCGACATCATAAGTTGCATTACCCGTTTCAATCCCTTGGGTAAAAATCCTTGCCACCGATGAATAATCAGTAGAAAGCATCGGAAACAATGCAAAATCTATCACGCTACTTGCATCAGGCACACCCATCGCAATTTAATATTGTTCCTTTTTATTGGGAAAATCCTTGGACTTGACATCGGTAATATAATGCTCTACTGCGCCTTTCATCAAATCGTACAAATTGGCGTAACGACGTAAAAAGCGGGGCGAAAACTCATTGGTAATACCCAATAAATCATGAACCACCAATACCTGTCCGTCAACCCCGGCGCCGGCACCAATCCCAATAACAGGAATGGTTAAATTCTCCGCGACTTTCTTGGCCAATTTCGCTGGAATTTTCTCCAAGACGATGGCAAAACAACCCGCCTCCTCCAACATTTTACTGTCGCGAATGAGCTTCTCTGCTTCTACATCTTCGGTTGCACGAACCGTATACGTCCCAAATTTATAAATACTCTGAGGTGTTAATCCCAAATGACCCATCACCGGAACACCCGCCGTTAAAATCCTTTTGATACTTTCCAAAATCTCTTCCCCACCTTCCATTTTAATAGCATGGGCGCCGCTTTCCTTCATGATCCGAATGGTTGACGCCAAGGCCTCCTTACTATTTCCCTGGTAACTTCCAAATGGCAAATCCACCACCACCAAAGCACGACTCACACCCCTAACCACAGAACTGGCATGATAAATCATTTGATCCAGCGTAATTGGCAACGTGGTTTCATGTCCGGCCATAACGTTTGATGCACTATCGCCAACCAAAATCACATCGATTCCCGCTTGATCCACAACCCGAGCCATGGAAAAATCATAAGCAGTTAGCATGGAAATCTTCTCACCGCGCGCCTTCATCTCATGCAAAACGTGGGTTGTCACCTTTTTTTCTTCTTTCTTGTGTATGCTCATTGCCTTTGATTTTTAGATTCTATTCGATGGAAATTCTGCCTAAGTTCACAAAATTCGCCCCAAATGAAGCATCTTTGTATGTAAATTTTAAGCAAAAGTAGGATTATTTTTAATGAAACATTCTTCGATTCGGGTTTGGGGTATAGCGATTTTTTTGATGTTCATTTCGTCGATGTTTTTTAGTGCATGCGAAAACGAAGTCAACATCAATGCAGATTATAAAGAAACGATTGTAATCTATGCACTTTTGGACCCCGAAGACACCATTCAATACATCAAAGTTAACAAAGCCTATTTGAACGAGGGCATCGGCACATTGGAAGCGGCAAAAATATCCGACAGTTTATACCTCGATAGCACCCACGTTCAACTCAAGCGACTGAACACCGGTCAGATCATCATCTGCAACGCGGAGGAAGGACCCAAAAAAGATTCAGGGATTTTCGCAAACGATAAAAATATTCTTTGGGCAACGCGAGAAAAAATCTACCCCAACGAAGAATATGAGATTACCGTAAGCAACCCCGTAACCAAAATTAAAGCGGTTTCGGTGACAAAAACAGTGGGGCCGGCCAAAATCAGAGCACCCTTTATCGACCAAACAAATATCTTTAGCGTAGGACCAGAATACATAAACGTTTCTTATGTCGCCGCAGCCAACGCCTTTTCATACGACATACAATTCCAAGTATACTATGAAGAATTCAGCACCACAGATACCGGCAAAAAAATAATAAAAATGGCGACATGGAAGATGATTACAAACTTCCTTGTTGGCAACGTATCCTCACCGATTCGTCAAATCCCACGCCTAAGTTTCATACAGTTCTTACAAAATTCTATCACCGCATCGCCCACCCTGAAACATCGCATCAAATGGGTTGGAATTACGATGTATGGCGCCAATCAGACACTCATCGACTATATTTCGGTGAATGAGCCGAGCATAGGCATCGTCCAGAAACAAGCCGATTACACCAACATCACTGGTGGTTACGGACTATTCGCTTCTCGTTGCAAACAAACAGTCTGGGGAATTCCAATGGATCCCGCGTCCATTGTCTATTTACAAAAGCACGAACTAACGAAGGCGTTGAATTTGGTTCGCTAAATCAGAACTCGCGATCAAATCAAGACGACTTCCTGAAACGACCTCCCGCGGGGAAATATGCGATTAGGGGCTGTAAGTCACTCAAAATTTGAGAATACGGAGCGGTTTTAAGCTCATCGTAAGTATTTGCACCTGTCAACACCCCAACGTTCCATGCGCATCCTGCAGAGAACCCTTCGTACAAATCACTAATTGTATCGCCCACTTTCATTACAAAATGAGAATATTCGATATTTTCTTTTTTCATCGCCAAGCGAATCATATCTGGCTGAGGACGACCCATCGCAACCTCGTCGCTCCCGATGTAGCCATGCAACACCTTTTGCAATCCTAAATTATCTACAATGACCGTTGCGACTTCACGATTGAACCCTGTATTTAGGTATAGTTTCGCGCCATGACTCCTCACCGCTTCGAACAACTCTTCGGCATAGGGCATTAGAGCAATAGAGCCTTTGGTAGCATATTGATCCATCAATTGCTTGTTAAAGTATCCTTCCAATTTTGCAATCAAATCAACATCTGCTGTAATCTTACTCAAAGAACAAAGTTGCTCAAATGCGATTTTCTTTGGAATCCCCATCACATTATTGGCCGCTTTGATATCAATTTCTGCACCAGTTAATGCTTTCATGCTGTCAATTGCGGCTTGTTGCACCAACCCAGAGTCGTTCACCGTAGTGCCCGCCATGTCTAAAACAATCAATTTAGGATTCATCTAACAAAATTGAGTACCATACAATATTGGAATATTATCCCCAGATGAAATATCCAACCCGAATGAACATTAACAACACACTTAGTTAATACTCAAGTGTCAAATTCACAAAATACAATTAAAAACCGCATAACAATCACATGGATTTATGGCTAGAAATTGCGGTTCCATGAAAAACGTAGCAATCCTATACGCTGAAAGCCAATTCACACCTTGGCAAGAGAACATCAATCTCAATACTGTAATGAATGTAAACAAGTCTATACCTGATGAATTTAACGTTTCTATCATCCACATGATCGAACCCAATGCATCATTGGCGAGCTTACTTAAACAATTTCACTGGGTCTTTAACATGTGTTATGGCTTCGGGCGTCATTCACAAGCGGACATCGCGATGTGGTTAGATAAAAACAACATCACACACCTCAGTAGCAATGGAATTGCGCAATATATCGCACAAGACAAACTCACTGCAGAAAAACGATTGCTAGAAGCCGGAATTGATGTCCCGCAGAGCCTAGAAAGTCCACTGCATTTAACACACGAATATTACATCAGCAAACCACGCTTGGGCGGATGCCATAGAGACATTGAAATTGTCCCAAAGCAGGATGTAGCCTTAAATTGGCAGCGATGGAAAATGGAAGGAAAAATGGTACAGCCCTACCTATTCGGCAGAGAATTTAGTGTGGCTATATTGCCAACTGAAGATGGGAACGAAATGACATCCTTGCCCCCGCTGGAAGTCATCCCAACACCCGCTAGAGCAGTATTTATTGCCGGAAGTTCGATGGGAAAAACCAAACGGGACTTTTTTCCATTGGTAAACAATGTTGAATTGAATAACATCAATATAGTTGCTATGAAAGCGCACGAGACCCTGAATCTTGAATATATGTCGAGAGTAGATATAAGAATGATCGACAACATACCCTACGTACTTGATGTAAATACGATGCCGAACTTGCACCCCACACAGAGTATGTTTCCAGCACTATTGAGAATTCACAAGATTGGGATGGCTAATTTCATTGCGCGATTGATCAATTTCCATGAAAGAAAGACAATCAATAAATCCTCAAATAACCAACTCCATACCGAAAGCTTCATGGATGTCTTTGCTTAATAAAAGACATTTTTGACCTTCACTGGTTGATAGGCGATGGAAATTCTTGAAGTTCCCCAAATGGTAAAATTTGAGAATTTCCGCCGTCCACCAGATTAATGTAGGACGGTGATGACAAAAAATAGACAATTGTCCTTGGTGCAACGTCCAAGTGCATTGACCCGGATGAGAAAATTCAATAAAAATCAGATTGGATTGATTGGACAACCATTGCCACAACTCAAATTTCGATTGAATTAAATCATCTCCATCTGAAATCACTTCCCTGCCATCGTCCTCAACCGTTATGATTTGATGAATTTTAATTGGTGTGTTGATGGGCAGGACTTCAAAAACTTCCATACCCAAATGTCCTATTGAGAACAATTGTTTCGACAGGCATGCATAATATCCAGTTTTCATGATTTGATTTTCAATTCAACATTAATTATTCAATGTTTCAAAGAAGTTAACTTTCAATAAAATATCAGTTACGCACAGACAAATTACCCCACAAGATTTCCACGATTTAGCAACAAACTGACGATATGTAATTCATATTTAAAACAATTATTTACACGTGGAAAATCATTGGCCAAAGCTTGTAATCCTTGATACTATAGGTATTGCCATTGGTGATCCCGATAAAATTACCAATATCATAAACGACACCATAAAACGCAATGGTATAATTACAGAAAAATGGGTGATTCGCAAGTTGATTGGAAAGCCAATTGTAGAAATCGCAGAAATAATTACCCAACGTTGGTTGAGAGACCCCGAGCCCGAAATTGTAGCAAAAATCACCAAAGATATAATTGAACAACTCCGTGTAAGTTTTTCGGAAAAATGTAATTTACACATCCATCCAGAATTGACAAAATTCCTCAAAATTGCAAAAAATGAGAATTGCAAGATTGTTGGTGTCTCATGGCTGCCCGCTATCATTACTGATGAGATATTTACTAAGAGTGATTTGCCCCAATATTTTGACAGTTGGGTGAGCTACGACCAAACGCCAAGGTTTCAGCCATTCCCCGACATCATTCAACAAATCTCCCAAAAGGAAAATGTCAAAAACACAGAGCATGTCGCAAAAATTGGGATCTCAAAAATTGCACTCCTTGCAGGTTATCATGCCCAATGCAAATGGAATATATTAATCAATCACGTTGAAGAAGAATCTGACTGGACGGCTTATCCATTTTCACATTCGGTAAAAGACATCGCCAGTCTTGCTAAAGTATTCCAACCACCAACGAAACAAAAGAAGAAAAATTTAAAATCCATTTTCAAAAAAGATAAATCTTAATGATGAAATTTTAACCTACCGTTAATCATCGAGAAATGCACGGCCAACATCCCAACACTTCTTTTGTATAAAAACCCTAGTGAATTTACATACCCACACAACTTATTGCGACGGAACTGCCAGTTCGGCTGACTTTGTTAAAAAAGCCAAGCAATTGCAATGGGATTATTTGGGATTTAGCGCCCATGCACCGCTTCCATTTCTTTGCGATTGGGCAATAAAAGCGACCGACTTGGACAAGTATTCATCGGAAATTAGAGATTTGGCAAATCTGAATAAGGCCGACATTAAGATCCTTTGTGGATTTGAAATAGACTATCTACTTGGCCTTGGGTTTCCTGCATTAGAATACAAAGCAGTAGAAAAATCCGACTTTCTAATTGCGAGTATTCATTTTGTGAAAAATCCGGATACTGAAAATCCGAATACCCAATATTTAGAAATCGACGGTACATATTCACAGTTTCTTTTGGCTTTGAAATGGTTTGGATTCAACTTAAAAAAATTACTTCAAGCATTTTTAGATGCAACGCATCAAATGATCAACGATACAACGGTTGGGGTCACTAAAATCATTGGCCACATAGACAAAATCATCTTAAACGCGGCAAAAACCAGCGAATTCGGGGCCCTTGAAAATTGGTTCTACGATGAATTATTCCAAATTGTGCAAACCGGCTCCAACAACTATGATTTTATAGAAATAAACACCCGGGCCATATATAAAAAAGGGCTGAGCAACCCATACCCCAAACTCGAATTCATTTCACGCTTGCACAACGCAAAAATTCCACTCATCATAAATAGCGACGCCCATCACCCCTCAGAATTAAACGGGTCGTATAGTGCACTCGATCAACTACTTTCAAACTGCGGAATGGAAAGCATCGTAAAAAAACACCCAAAGTTCTGATGCAAATACAAGTCGATTCTAAACAAATTTTAAAATCCCTGGCACTAGGGGGGCTTACTTTTTCCATTTATACCTGCATGTATGCGTTGAGAAAACCTTTTTCTGGCTTAACCTTCAACGACATGATGCTATGGGGTCTAAACATCAAAATATGGATGGTTCTCTGTCAGTTGATTGGATATACACTGAGTAAAATTGTCGGCATCCGCTTTTTTGGTGGATTAAACAGGGATTATAGAGGTATTTTCCTTATTTGTTTGATGGCGGCATCACTCATCCCATTGGTCATAATAAGATTTACAAGCATCGAATTTTGGCCATTTTTGATGGTATTAAATGGATTCCCTCTTGGATTGGTATGGGGACTGGTTTTTTCTTATGTGGAAGGCCGAAAGTTCACAGAATTGATCGGGGCGATGTTGGCTTGCACTTTTGTTTTCTCATCGGGCTGGGTTAAGACAATTGCCCTTTGGTTGCAATCTTCCTTGGAATTATCAATCAAAGGGC
>Ga0102874_1000326_pt1 | contig 17916 bp, 8 predicted proteins | sample Colrivmet1547A02_FD_78184 | JGI IMG/M metagenome (GOLD analysis project Ga0102874, IMG submission 78184) | Estuarine microbial communities from the Columbia River estuary - metaG 1547A-02 | ecosystem: Environmental > Aquatic > Marine > Intertidal zone > Estuary | place: USA: Columbia River...
TATAATTTAACTTATTCCTATAAATTTACTACCCCTGGAACCTATGTTGTAACTTTATTAGGTACTAGAGTAGGTGATAAAATTTATTCAGGTGCTGGTTATATTTATAATAGTACTGCATCTGCTAGTGAATATAATTATGAAAGATATACAGCAAGAGTAACTATTGTCGTTCAATAATTTTTTTATCCTCTAAAATTTTAAATAAATAAACCTGTCATTAGACAGGTTTATTTATTTAAAATGTAAGTACTATAAATAGAATAGTCTTTAAAATAAATAGACCTAAAATCCCAGACAAACAATAAAGGTTTAAACCAATATCATAATCAAATTAAAAGTAAAGTTCTTTTTTCTGATACTTCATATCATGAAAATACTAACTATTATTATCCTTTATTTTGTTTTTCAATATATATTCTGAAGGTGACATTTTGTAATGTGATTTGAACCACTTAGAAAAATACTGTGGATTAGAATGTCCTATAGCATATGCAATCTCAGATATATTTAAATCAGATTCTAGTAAAAGTTTGGTAGCCCTTTTCAGTCTTACCGAATCAATAAACTCTTTCCCAGTAGTACCAGTTATTATCTTAACTTTTCTAAAAAAAGTGGAACGACTCATAGAAAATTCATCTGCAATATTGATAATATTCAAATTATCGTTTTCTATGTTATCATTAACATATTTTAGTAGTTTTTCAATAAATTCTTTGTCTTTACTGTTTGTGGTTAAGTCTCCAGCATCCTCATATTTATTAGACACAAATAGATTTTTAAATTTGTTTCTAGACTCTATTATATTTTTAATTGTAAGGTTTAAAATTTTAATATTAAACGGTTTAGGAACAAAGTAGTCCGCACCAGATTTTACACCCTCAAATTGAGAATTCATATCTCCTTGAGCCGTTAAAAGAATTATTGGAATATGCGAAGTTTTTATATCTCTTTTAAGCGTCTCACATAACTCAATACCATTCATTATGGGCATTACCAAGTCACTTATAACTATATCAGGCTGCAATTCATTTGCCATTTCAATACCTATTTGACCATTATAGGCTGTATAAATGTTGTAATTATCCATGAAGTATTCGGCCATATTTTCAATTAAATCTTTATTATCATCTACAAATAAAATAGTAGGCTTTTCGTTATTAAAATCGGGATTTTTAACAACTAGTTCGTTATTGCCAACTTCATTATCTTGATTATAATTAGCATTACTTAGTGCTGTAGGCATTTCATTGTTCCAAAGAAATCTGTCCGATTTTTCTTCATCAGTGTAAGCGTTTTGATCAAAAGATAAATTCAATGTAAAAGTAGTTCCGATATTTATTTCACTTCTTACAAAAATTGATCCTTTGTGAAGTTCAATTAATGATTTTGTTAAAGACAAACCTATTCCAAATCCATTTACATAGCGGTCCATATTACCTCCGTGATGGTAAAATCTATTAAATATTTTAGAAATATAATTAGGGTCAATTCCTGAGCCATTATCGATGACTTCAATTATTAAAAATCCTTCATCTGCAGAAGGGAATGCTTTAATAATAATTCTACCTCCATTTTTAGTGTGTTTTATTGCGTTGGATACTAAATTATACATAATTTTTCCAAGAGCATTTTTATCAAACCAAATAAATAATTCAGGTTCAAAGGTGTCAATTGAGATTTTAATTTCTTTAGATTTTGCCAAAGACTTAAAAATAACTTTGATATTTTTTAAAAATGAAATAATATCATTTTTCTGAACTTTTAACTGGTAATTACCCGTTTCCATTTTGTGAATCGATAATAATTCATTGGTCAATTCCAAAAGATTATTTACATGTTTGTCAATAGTTAATGCTTCTTTTTCTTGTTTTTGATTGAGCTTAAAATTAGAAATCAGTTTTTCAATTGAACATAAAATTAGGGTTAGTGGCGTTCTAATTTCATGTGAAATATTAATAAAGAATTCCAATTTCGATTTATTGATTCTCTCCATTTGTTCATTATATTGTTTTTCTAATTGCTCTTTATTTTTTTTCTCAAGTCGTTTTTTTGTAATTAATGATATTAATTTAATTAAAAAATAAAGAACAATTAAATAAAGACAAAATGCCGGAAATGTTAACCAAAATAAAGGTTTAATTTCTATTGATAATGAGGTATATTTAGCTTCCCAATTTCCATCCTCGTTCGATACTTTTATTTTAAATGTATAATTACCAGGTGGTAAATTTTTATAATTTGCTTCATAAATATTAGCTGATGCTATTAACCAATTTTTATCAAATCCTTCCAAAGTATAGGCATATTTACAATTTTTTTGATTGTAGTAATTTGGAGATAGAAAATTAATTTTTAAATTATTCTCGAAATGATTAAGTTTAAGGTTGTTAGAATCATTTTTTAGTATTCTATCATTTATATTTATACCATTAATAATTAACTCACTAATATTTACAGGTTCGTTGTATTTGACTTGTTTTGATTTATTAGGAAAAAAAGTTGAAATGCCATCAATACCCCCAAAATATAGTAATCCATTCGAATCTGAATAAGAGGAGTGTTCTGTAAACTCATAGTTTTGAATACCGTCGTTTACATCATAAATTGTTGTCTTATATGAATGATTTAATTTAACTAATCCCCTATTTGTCCCAACCCATATATTTCCTTGACTGTCGGTTTCTATAGATTGAATTAAATTACTAGGAAGACCTTCTCGAATTGTAATTTTTTTAATTTTTGAAGCAATTCCATCTTTATTTAACTTAATTTGAAACAACCCATTTTTTGTACCCACCCAAGAATTGTTATTGTTATCCAAAAGTATGTCACATATATAGTCATTATTATCCAAACTATTTTGGTTTTGATTATAATGGGAAAAGTTATTTATTGAATAATCATTATTTAATTTGGCAACAACCAGTCCTTTAGTTTGAGTTCCAATCCACAATAAATTGTGAATAGGATCATATTTAACAATACGAACGAAATTTATAGAATTTAATGAGGTTGGGATTAAATTTTTGTAATTGACTACGTTAGCTATATTAAAATCATTTGTTAGTGAAAAACTTATTAAATTATTGTCAGTTCCTAACCAATAATGATTATTTACATGTGCAATTGAAAAAACAATTGGATTAATCTTATTATTTATATTAAGTTTTTTAGTGATATAATTATTTTTGGTAAATGTAACTAGATATAACCCGTCTGAGGTACCTACAAGAATATGTTGTTTGTCGATTTTAGATAATGCAAAAATCGATTTTCCATTCAGTATTGATTTTAAAATTATTTTATTGGTTGTGTCATAAATAAAAAGACCTTCAAATAGAGTTCCAACCCACAAATTATTATAATCATCTTTAATAATTGACCTTGTATTACTAATGATTGAGTTATTTTTACTGTCTTTAATATGATAGTTTTTAAATTTTAGTCCGGAATTATTTTGAAAAAATACACCGTTACCTAATGATCCAATCCAAAGGGTTTTATCTCTAGATATATAAATACTTTTTATTTTTCTGGTAGGTAAATCAAATGCTGTAATTGTTGTAGAGGTAAAATTATTTTTTCTAAGGGCTTCATTATTTATTTTTATAGCCCCATTAGCACGGGAAACCACAATAAGATTGTTTTTATGATCTTGAATGATATTTGCTATTCTTGAAAAATTAATGGTGGAATCATTTTTAGGATAAATTTTAGAGGCTAAATAGTTTCCTTTATCTACTTTTAAATGAAATAAACCATTGTTTTGAGTACCAATCCATATATTTGAAAAGTTATCTTGAAAAAAAGCAGATATTGTAACATTTGCAGATGGTCCTATAGAGATTTTAGCTAAAATATTTAATTCATTACTACTGATTTTAGTTAAAATAACTTGGTTTTTATTAGTTAACCAATAATTTCCATTTTTATCCTTTTCATAAATTTTTAAAGATTCAAGGTCTAAACTAGCAGAAATTTTATATCGAATAATCTTTTCGCAAATTGATTTTGTATTTTCCTCCGTAAAAAGTTCTTTTCCCGAATTGATACTCCATAGACCGTTTTGACCAGTGAACATTATTTTACCGTCAATAAATTTAATGGATTGTATATTTTGACCAAAAAGACTATTCTTTGAATTGTATTTTTTTAAATTATAATATTTATGAGTAATTGGATTATAAACTGTGAGGCCTTGTTCTGTAGCAATCCAAATATTACCTGCAAGATCTTGTGTAATTGAATTTATAGTATTGTCTGAAAGATCGTTGAGAGAATTTGACGCATAAAATGTTCTAATATTCATGCCATCATAGCGGTTTAAACCATAGTGAGTACCAAACCACATATATCCATCTCTATCTTGAAATATTGTTGTTATGCCATTTTGAGACAAACCTTGCTTATTATCTATATTTTTAAAATTAATAGTATCTCTCTGAATACCATAGGAATATACATAAAAAAATAATGTAATTAATAATGTTAAAATTCTTTGCATTAATTGTTTATGTTGGTTATATAATATAATTAAAAAAAATAAAATAAAGCCTTTAAATTTAAGCATTTAGTTAATAATTCAAAGATAAATGTTTTTTTGATTTGTTGTTAATTTTATTTTTTGGTACTCATTTTGGTATCAAAGTTAATGAACTTATAAAATTGACAATGAAGTTATTTATTGATATAAACCTCAAATACTATTATGATGGAATTTTTCATTTCCTTTCATTAATTTAAATATTAAATCGAAAAACAACACTAATTAAATTTTGTATAGTAAAAGCGAAAGGATAATTTATTAAATTTTTTGATTTTAGCCAATAAAATAAGAATTAGCGTTATTTTATTACTTTATGCAGGAAAAATGGTATACGGTATACGTTTCATATTTTTCACCAGGCTCGAGAAGAAGCGTTGGAAATGATTTTTGATTTGGAGAATTAAAGTCCTGAGTTTCTAAAGCAAACGATTCTCTAAAATTAAAGGTTTTACCCGTTTTTCCAACATCGGTACCTTTAAAGAAATTGGCACTAAAAAAATGCACCCCCATATTATTGGTGAAAACTTCTAATTTACGGCCGCTATTAGGATCTACAACCGTTGCGGCTAATACAATTTTAGTACTTTGTTTTTTCTTTAAGACATAACTTTGGTCATAACCCGTGCCAATTTTCAATTGTTCGTTAGATGTTTCTAAAACGATATCCTTTCCGATGGATTTTCCTATTCTAAAATCAAATGGGGTTCCAGAAACTTTAATCAGTTCACCTGTTTTAATTTTGTTGGGATTTACGGCGCAAAAATAATTGGATGGAATCGTTAGGATATGGTTTAAAATAGAACCATTCCCCTCCCCTGCAAGATTAAAAAAAGAGTGGTTAGTTAAATTTACTATAGTTGTTTTATCAGTTGTGGCTAACAATTTCATTGTCAATTCATTATTCGAAGTCAACTGATATGTTGCTTCAACTTTTAAAGTGCCAGGATATCCCATTTCTCCATCAACAGAAATATAAGACATTACAAGAGAACTATCTGTTATCTTTTCCATATCCCAAACTTGATTATGAAACCCTTTTAATCCCCCGTGTTGATGATTGGCACCATTATTTATAGCAAGAGATAGCGTTTTTCCATCCAATTCAAAAGTTCCTTTAGCTATTCTTCCGATTACCCTTCCAATGATAGCACCATGATATACGCCGGTTGCTTTTAAATAATCGTCAATACTTTTAAAGCCCAAAACTACATCGGCCTTTTGACCGTTTTTGTCTGGAGCGCATAGACTAACAATACGACCACCATAATTAGTAATGGCGGCCGTTAAATTTCCATTTTTTAAAAGAAACAAACCCACTTGTTTTCCATCAATTACCTTATTGAATTTTTCTGGATTAAGTGTTACACATTGCTCATTATTTATATTACTTTGACTTATAACTTTCGAACAAATGAATAGTGAAATTAGTATTAAAAAAATAGATTGTTTTTTCATTATTATTTCAATTCAATTTTTTCAACATTTTTATAGCTGTTACCACGAATCAATTCGAAATTTTCCTTCAATTCTTTCAATTTTTTAGGTTGATCTTTGGCAAGGTTGTTTTTTTGACCTATATCCTTCTTTAAATTATACAATTGAAACTCTTTGTCATTTCCCATTTCAATATTAACTTCTTCCAGAATTGGATCGCCAGGATAAGGCGGAATCATCATCCAATCTCCTTGACGAAAAGCCGTTTTAGTGTTGGCTTCAATAACCAAATTCGTTCTTCCAATAGCGCTTTTACCCATAAAAACATCTAAAAGTTCTTGACTGTCTGTACTTTTAACATCAACATTGACCAACTTCGCTATAGATTCCAATAAATCGATTTGGCATACCAAAGCATCTGAAACAAGGGGCTTAATTTTCCCTTTCCAATAGGTAAAAAATGGCACTCTTGTACCTGCTTCCAATAGACTGTATTTTCCGCCTCGCAATGGCCCATTTGGTTTATGACTACCTAATTTTTCCACTGAATCATCATAATATCCATCGTTCAACACGGGACCGTTATCGCTTGAAAATACAATTAAAGTATTGTCTAAAACACCTTCTTCTTTTAAGGTTTTTATTATTTCGCCCACGCAAAAATCCGCTTCCAAAATAACATCTCCACGTGGTCCCATGCCTGATTTGCCAACAAATCTAGGATTAGGAGTTCGGGGTACGTGCGGTTGATTTAAAGCATAATACAAGAAAAAAGGATTCTCTTTATGGCTTTTTACATACGATTGTGCTTTGGCTAAAAAGTGATCTGCTAAATCAACATCGCTCCAGTTGGCACTGGCTCCACCAGAAACATAACCAATTCGAGGAATACCGTTTACAATAGAACTGTTATGGCCATGATGCCATTTCATGGAGAGTAATTCAGGATTTTCTTTTCCTGTAGGTTGTCCGGGGAAATTTTTGTCGTAATTAACGGCAATTGGATCCTTGCTATCTAGATTTACTACTTTACCATTTTCGATATAAATAGTAGGTACTCTATCTTGTGTGGCGGCCATAATATAAGAATAATCGAAACCTACATCATTTGGTCCAGCATCTAATTGTTGATTCCAATCCACAATTCCTGTTCCTAAACCCAAATGCCATTTACCCACAACGGCTGTTTGGTAACCTTTTTCTTTTAACATTTTAGGGATGGTTAGTTGCTCTTTACCAATCAATAATGGGGCTGAACCTGGAAGAATTTTGGCGTCTTTATTTCTCCAAGGATAAACACCTGTGAGAAGACCATAACGACTTGGTGTACAAGTTGCCGAAGTGGCATAACCATTTGTAAATCGAACTCCTCCATTGGCTAAAATATCAATATTAGGCGTTTTTATTGCGGTTGCTCCATAACAACTTAAATCTCCATATCCTAAATCGTCTAAATAGATGAAAACTATATTAGGTTTTACTGATTTATTTTTCGTTTGACTGCTACTTTTTAAACTAATGGTAAAAGCTAAGAAACTAAAAACTATATATTTGATTTTCATTTGCTAATGAGTTTTTACTTTAACTTTTTTTGCTTTTTTTACTAAAGGAAAAATTTCAGACTCTACTCTGGCGGTTTGAGCTAGTTTTACAAACTCTGCTTTAAGTTCTGGCAATGTTTCGGCTAAATTGTTTTTTTCAAAAGGATCTTGGGCTAGATTATAAATTTCAATATTCTGTTTTTGACTTGCCTTATCATAAACAAAATTTGCTTTCATGTCCCCTTTTCTAATGGCTTGACTTTGGCTGCGTTCCCAATACAAATAATCATGTTGTTTTTGCTTATCAGTTTTACCTAAAAGTGTAGGTAAATATGAAATTCCGTCAATATTATCAGGTGTTTTAACCTTTGCAATCTCGGCACAAGTGGGCAAGAAATCCCAAAAAGCGGAGATATGATTACTACTGCTTCCAGGAATAATTTTTCCTTTCCAAAAAGCAATTAAGGGGCTTTTTATACCGCCTTCATAGACTTCGGATTTTCTTCCTCTTAAATCTCCACCAGTACGCAGGTAACTATCTTCTTCCTTAGTAAGCGCCGATCCATTATCACTTGCAAAAATTATTAAAGTATCATCCAACAGATTCAATTCTTTTAATTTTGCAACAATTTCGCCTACTTCTTGATCTAATCTCGACGTTAATGCAGCATATTTAGGAACGCTGAAATCTTCAGAATGAGCATCTCCTATGGGAAATCCTGTCTTTTTAGAATAGTATTCTAGGGTTTTATCATCTGGTTGATGATAAGGTTCATGTGGTAAAGTAGGACAAAAATACAAGAAAAAAGGTTTGTTTTTATTAGATTCAACAAACTCTAATGCTCTATCTTTAATAATGTCTGCGCTATAAGCAGAATAAGGAGTGTCTATATTTGTATTTAATTCCACTAAGTCATTTTTACGCAAATAAGAGGTGAAATAATTATGAGCATGAATCTGTCCATTATAGCCATAAAACTGGTCAAACCCTTGATTGTTTGGAGATCCTTCTGAAGCTGGATAACCAAGCCCCCATTTCCCAAAAGCTCCAGTGGTATATCCAGCGGTCTTCATGATTTCGGCAACTGTTATTTCAGTTGCTGGAATGGGTTCGTTTCCTTCATAAGGAAGCGCCCTATTATCTCTAATATAGGCATGACCTGTATGTTTACCCGTCATTAAAGACCCTCGCGAAGGAGCGCAAATATTAGATCCACAATAATGATTGGAAAACTTCATTCCCTCTTTGGCCAATTGATCAATGTTGGGAGTTTCGATTATTTTACCACCATAACTCCCCAACTCATTGTATCCCATATCATCGGCTAAAATGAAAATTATATTGGGTTTTTTAGTGTTTTTTGTTTCTTGAGCCTGTATACCAAATGCAGCTAGTAGGATTGCAAAAGCAAGTATGTTTTTTGTATTCATTTTTGTCTTTATATTTAAATTAATTTTCTCCGTCCTTTTCAACAAAACCTGAAGGGATTGGAACTGTTTTTTTACCAAAAACCTCAAAAAACTTGTCGAACATATTATAATATTTTTCTTTATACATTTTTTTCATTTTTTCTTCTCGAGCTTGAGGGTAATAATCGAAAATATCTCCTTTTCCAAGTGCTCTAGGATCTTTTTGTCTTTTTAATTCCTGATTCATTTGTGCACTTAATTGATTTCTTAACACAGCATATTTAAAATCAGAAGCGAGATTATTAATACAATCTGGATCTATTTCCATATCATAAAGTTCCTCCATAGGCCGTTTCCCAAAAGATAGTTCATAATATTTATAATCTGGATCCTCTTTTTTTAGTTCTGTTAAATAAGATTTTGTTGGTGAATTATCCACATTATTATACCCATATTCCGGGTCTCCGGCAGGCCATCTATTATATTTGTAATTATGAATATAAAGGTATTTATCGGTTCTAATTGCTCTAGCAGGATAACCAACATTTATTTGATCTCCTTCAATGCGACCCATATCATGACGTTCTTTTCCTAATAACGAAAAAGAACGTTTTTCATCGATTCTTCCAGATTTTTCAGAAAGTAAAAGATTTAGAAAACTTTTACCTGTCATTTGTTTATCGATTTTTAATCCCGCAGCTTCCATAAGTGTTGGAGCAACATCAGGAAAATTTATAAAATCGGTCACTACTCTTCCCGGAATAATTTTGTCGCCCCAGCGTACCACAAATGCTTCATGAAAATCTTCTTCATAAATTTGTCCTTTTATTCTTGGAAATGGCATTCCCTGATCGGATGTAGCAATAATAATAGTATTGTCTAACAACCCTCGTTTTTCGAGAGAAGCCAATGCTAAACCAATTTGACGATCATGATACTCCACTTCTACTCCATAATCAGCTAAATCACCACGAACTAATTCATTGTCAGGAAAAAAGGCTTGAACCGTAACTTTACTCAAATCTTTATTCTCTTTTTTATAGGAATCTTTTTCATATTTACGGTGTGCCTCGTGGGTTCCAAACCAAAAACAGAATGGCTTTTCTGCGTCTCTTTTAGTTAAAAACGCCTCGAAGTTTGATGCATAATCTTGTTTACTTATTCCCTTATATGGTGGGATAAGTGAGATTTCATTGTATTCCCAACCAGCAGGATTGTGTTCTCCGTAGTACACTCCGGGGCCCCAACCTTTACCGGTATAGCCTATTAAATATCCACTTTCTTCTAATAATTTAGGATAAAATTTCCATTTGGGAGGTATAACAGGTATGTGATTTGCAGCTTCTTCTAATTGCCAAGAATACCTTCCAGTTAAAAAACAAGCTCTAGATGGTGAACATTTTGGATTACAAACATAGGCGTTGGTAAAAAGTGCTCCTTCATTTGCAATTCTATCAAAATTGGGTGTCTTAATATATTTTGAACCATATACTCCCATACTATTTCGTGAGATGTCGTCCCCCATAATAACTAGAATATTAGGGCGCTTATTTTGAGCTATTCCTTCTATCGTATTAAAAAAGCTTAAAAATAACAATAAGGAAAAGGCAAATAAATAACAACTTTTTTTCATTTTTTTTAAGATTTATGGTAGTAAACTAATTTATTTACGTTGAATATTTACTTCAATGCCGTTAAAAATATCATCGATTGAATCTGTATTTACCAATACAAAGTCAGACTCCATTTTTCCACTTTGGTTTAATTGCATGTCGGTAACCTCAACTGTAACAGATTTCCACTGGTTATCGCCCTTCCCTTTTACCTCAAGAGCAGTTTTCATTACTTTTCCTTTGTTGTATTGTAATGCCCAAGTTGAACCAGGGTTTTTATCCAACCAAGTGATGGTAAATTTTAAACTTTTCGGTTTAGACGTTGCAAACACCTCATCATCAAATTTAAAATACATAGTGTTTTTGCCAGTTGCATATTCAAAGGAACGAGCAAATCGATCGTATTTAGAAGAGTTTTTGTCAATTTCACCTCTAATCCTGAAAAGTCCTATAGAAGTTTCATCGGGTTTAATTTGATATAAGAAACGTTCGAAATTTCCTTCTGCAATGTCCCATCCTGCATCATTGTAACCTTTTTGTCTCTCTCGTTGATTCACTTGACCTATATCGGCTGATTCTAAATCATCCATTTTTGCCCCTCTTGATGCATAGGCATTACAAATATTAGTATAACGTTCCAGATTTTTCGACTTTGCATTTCCAAATGTTTTTACCGGAAATTTAATGGTGTCTGCAGCGTTTAGTCCTTCGTGAAAAACAGAAAAGACTGTTGTTGCAGTAGTGGGATAAACTTGTTGTGCATATATATTGTACATTTTAAAAATATCTCTAATTTCCTGATGCTCCATAGCATATTGGATTGCTCTTTTAGAGCAATTATAAGACGATAATCCTGTATTAATTCCGCTTAATGCTGACCAATAAAAAGCCAATTCTGTATTGATATTAAATATTGGTTTTCTCCAGGACTCGTCCATTTCAGAAGCGGAGAACAGTTTCATACCTTTCGGATTAATAAGATAAGGCGTCCATTGCTCCTTAAATGATTGTTCACCAGTTAAATGATGTCCTCTATTGTAGGCTCCTCCTTTTATTCCAAAACCAATTTTCGGGTCAATCGTATTCATCACCCAATTGTTAGCAACAGGGTTTTTAATAGGATCAACATTATTAAATGTTAAAACAATTTGTCGGTCAGTCACGTCATTAAAATACTTCTTAAATTGAGCAAATGCTTCTATCCGATATTCTTCCCATACCTTTTTTTTGTCAATGGAAAACTTTTCATCAGTTGGCTCTCCTTTATAAGGTTCTTCGTCACCAGTAGCTCCTGTTTTTACTTGTACAAAAGCAATGCAATCAAATTTTTCTTTGGGCTGACTTCTTAAAAAAAGTGAGAATTTTTTAATCAATTCAAAATAATATTTCTTATGATTTTCACTTAAATAGAAAGGGTAATTGGCAAATTTTATAGCATGTTTTTCTGGCTTTTTGCTAATTACTTTGACCAATGGCACACCATTATCATAGAGCCATAATGGAGAATTTGGGCCTACATTAATGCTTATTTTTACTATTTTATGGTATTTGGCTGCTTTATCTAAAACCTCTTGGAACATAGAAAAATCAAATTTTTCTGGTCCCTTAGATTGCACTTCTGCCCATGTGGCTGAAACTTCTATGCCCATAACAAAGTCAGCTTTTGGGTCAGAATAATCATCAACTCCACCTCCACGATCCCAAACACCATAAGAACTTATGGGAACCGCTATTTTTTGTGCTTGTGATTTTGTAATAAAAAAAAGAACAAAGCTAAGTAAGGCGAAGAATTTATAAAGAAATTTCATAATTATTTTTAATTTTTAATTGAGTTAAAGTTATAAGAAATAACTTTAATTTAAAACAAGTCAACAGTTAAGAATTTGAATAGAAAATTAGAAGAAAAAAATTAAAAGAGAACATCCCTGTTTATAAATAAACTTGAAAGTTCTCTTTAATAATTAATAGTACTGTTTCAAAATATTAAAAAATTATTCTTTAATAACTTTTTTTGCAATAACACTACCATTTTCTTGCACCACTTTAACAATATAAGCTCCTTTTCCTAAAGCTGCAACATTAATATCTGTAGCACTATTGTTAGACGCTACGTTTCTACCTTGCATATCGTATACTTCAATTTTAGTAATTTTATTAGTTGAACTTATATTCAAAACCTCACGTGCAGGATTTGGATATAATGAAATTGTATTATTTGCATTTCCAAAATCAGCATTTCCTAAAGCTGAAGGAATAATGTTATCAAAAACAATTGAATCTACGTATACAGAATTAGTTGAAGGATTGATATTTAATGCACCGCCAAGAATTGCACCATTAGTAGCTGGAGAAGCATCGGCCACAGCTCCTGAAGCATTCACTATTACCCAATTCACAATATCTGTATGTGGTACTCCAGGTGAAACACTATTTGCACCTGATGTGTTTTTACAATAGGTATTTCCTGAAATTACAATGTCACCAATTGCATAAGTTGCTGTTGCTAGCCAAGTATTCAACATACCAAAGTTTAATTCTGGAAATTGATAACCATTATCCCAAGTACTTAAATTAAAATCATACGTTTTGTAGTTAGCATCAGAAGTAGTATAGGTTTGAATTGGATTAAAAACAGTTCCTATTCCGGCTACTTTTCCATTTAATTGAAATAATGTATTGGTCGAGGTATTTTTTAAAGTAATATGGGCATACTTATTTGTACCTTCAACATGGGCAAGTAATGATGATAAAGCTACCTTACCATTTGTAGAGGCTGCAGTTGTACAGTTAATCATTAAAGTTCCTCTTGACGATTCAGTTGCTTGAACAGCTGTTGATCTTGTAAGATTAGTAAAACTTTCAGTTGTTGTATCAAAATTAAAAACATTAACTTCTGGTGTTACAAGATAAGCTAAGGGCTTAATGTAATCAATTAAAATGTATTCGCCTGATACTGGTGTATAGGCCGAACCAGCTGTTGTGCTATTATTCTTTTTACACATTATATCAATACCAATGGGGTTACCTGTCCATGCCGTTACATCAACAATATAGGTTTGGTAGGCCGTATCAGCAGTGGAAATTACAACATTCCCATAATTACTAGTAGTTGATGCTGGACATAATCTTAAATAGCTTATCGTACTAAAGTTTTTCAATCGTATTTCAATAAAGTTTACATTTGTATCTGCATCAATATTGGCATCTGCCTTTCTTATTAAGGGATTATTACCCTGACCAACAACAAAATCAACCCTTAAATCTCCTGCTGACTGTGTCACTGTATGCGCTCCTAAAGTTCCAGCAGAAGAATTGCAAGTAAATCCTTCAGTTGTGGAGATAAAATTCCACGGACCTTGAGCAAAAGTTAAAAGGGGTAGGATTAAAAATAAATAAGTAATTTTTGTTTTCATATTAGTAGTTTTTTAAAGTTATGTATTTTGTAAAATTAACTAATAACCATAATTAATCTTGGCGAAAAAGTGTCATATATAAAGCTAATTTGTTTCAATTGTAGCTTAAAATCAAGAAGCTGTTATTCATAAAGCCAGTCTAATTTATGTAAAATATTAAATCTCAGTAACATTAATAAAACTTTTGTTATTAAACAAAAAAAAACTTCAACAATCAAAATCTACTGAAGTCCTAATTTAAAGTCTTTAAAAACCTCAAATTAATTCTAGCCAAAAGGAGTTGATAAAATAGAAGTTTTTATAAAAATAAAAAATTACAAAAAAGCGTAAAAAAATAAAATCCTTATAATCAAACGACTAAAAGGTTTGGGAACCCTATTGACTTATTTTCAAACCAAATGTTAGAATTTCTAACTCATTTTGTTGAAAATATGCCTTAACGAAAAACTATATTATTTCTCTCTATCTTAAGTAGAATTATTAAACCATTAGGTTTTTATTTTAAAAGGTTAAGAGGCAATTTTAGGGGAATTAAAAAACCCTCAAGAGATAACTAGAGGGTTTTGGTTTAAATTGTGAACCCTATTGACTTATTTTCAAACCAAATGTTAGAATTTCTAACTCATTTTGTTGAAAATATGCCTTAACAAAAAACTTTAAATTAATAAAAAGTGTTTTGGTTCGACTGTGAACTCTATTGACTTATTTTCAAATCAAATGTTAGAATTTCTAACTCATTTTGTTGAAAATATGCCTTAACAAAAAACTTTAAATTACTCAAAAGTGTTTTGGTTCGACTGTGAACTCTATTGACTTATTTTCAAACCAAATGTTAGAATTTCTAGCTGATTTTGTGGAGAAAATGCCATATTAAGTAACTTAATTCTCAAAAAATATTAATAAAATCTGTTTAACTATAATAAAATCTATATTAGTTTGAAAAGAGGAAATTTAACTAACTAAAAATAGTATAATCTACTAAAATTCTTTTTCCCCAATTTCACTTGTAGGCATTTTATTTTTATTTGATATTTTATTAAAATTATAACTGAAATTCAATAGTAAAACGTTTGTTTCGTATATGTAGTTCGTTGTGGTATAAAAATCAGCCCCAAAAGTTGTAATTCGTTGTTGGTTAGAGCCCATATTGCCAAAATTGATATTTTGCCATTGCATTCCAATGGTTCCATTACCATTTAAAAGAGTTTTCTTTATTGATAAATTAGGTGATAAAAAGCGAGAGTCTTCGCCTTGAGCTGTTGGTTTTGCAGATGTGTAATTTAAATTAGTAGTAATATTCCAGTTTTTTTCTAAATTGAAAGTGCTGTTAACATTATATGAATAAGCCCAATTAGAATTGTTTACTATTGAGGTTGTTCCTAAAACATTCAATTTGCCTGTGATTTTATAATTATAAAAATTACCTCCAACAAAAATCGAGAACCATTTAACAGGTTTAAAATTTGATCCAAATTCTACCCCAACGAGTCTTGCCTTCTCAGCATTTGTAAAAACTCTATTCAAAATGGTATCGGCATAAACACTATTAACTCTTTGTATAGGGTTTTTGATATTCTGATAATATAAAGTTGTAAATAAATTTCCTTTTTTAAAAATATGGTTCATACCTAATTCTAGTAAATCTACAAATTGCGGTTTTAAATCGGGGTCGCCTTGTTCTAAAGTTTCTGAATGTTCTCTTTCTGGTATTGGATTTAGCTCAAAATTATTATTACGTTGCACTCTTTTGCTATAACCTAATTTGGCATTCCACGATGAATTGAAAGTATACAATAAATTTGCCGATGGAAATAAATTACTCAAGTTTAATAGATGAGGATTGGTATCTGTGGACAATATAACTTCTCTGGCTGAATATTCATATCGAATTCCTGCAACATAATTCAATTTATTTACTTTGCCACTAAATTGGGAATATAATCCATTACTATGATTTAAAGATTTTGCTGTTCCTCGAAAATTAGCAGCGTCAGGTTGAGCAGATATTGGGGTAACGAAATAATCGAATTTTCCATTTTGTTTATCGTATCGATATTGATATCCACTTTCTAATTTTCCAGCACCAATTTCAATTACATAATCTAATTTAAATCGGAAACCATCAATTGGATTTGTATAGGGATTGTTTACTTCTTGCAAAACAATTGATTTTGTTATTAAATCTAAATTTTTATTGATTGTATTGCCATATAAATCAGCATTTTCGTATAATAATGAAGCGGTAATATCCGACTTATTTGCAAAAGTGTGTGTATAATCAAGATTGGTTAAAGTGAAAGTTCCTTCTTTCGTTTGTACATTCGAATTAAAATAAGCATTTTGACTTAATAACGCATCAGTGGACAAATTGGAAGTTGAATTATTGTATATAATATCTGCACGTCGGGCTTGAAATTTTTTGCCAATAAAAAACCCAAAGTTAAATACATCATTTTTATTTGCTCTATAAGAAATTGCGGTTTTGGTTCCGTAGTTGTATTTGTCGAAACTTCGCTCTCCATTTGACGGAAATCTTGTAATGGTGTTGTTTGTAAAGTTTTTAGTAAATACATCCCCTTCCCGCGAACCATTAACATCGTTTCGCAAGTAGTTTGCACTAATTGTGATGTCTAATTTTTTGATTTTATAATTGAAAGTTATATCTCCACCAAACCGCTTAGGCTCTTCTAAATTATTATAATTTTCAATACTTGGAAAACCACCTGTTAGATTTGTAGAAAAGGCGATTCCATCAGCAGTACCTTTTTTAGTAATAATATTAATGATTCCACCTTTGCCATCAGGGTCGTATTTTGCTGAAGGTGCTGTAATTAGATCAATATTTTCAATTGTATTAGCTGGTAATTGACTCAACACTGTTTGCGCATCAGTTAAAATAGGTTTTCCATTTAATAAGACCATAAACCCATTAGAACCGCGAAGACTAATTTCACCTTGTCCATTAACTGTAACCGAAGGTAGATTCTTTATAATGTCAATTGCAGTTCCTCCTTTTGATGTTTCAAATTGGTCTGATTTGTATTGTTGTTTGTCAATTTTATTATAAGAATTTGATTTTTCTTTAGTTATTATTACTTCTTCAAGTGATTGGCTAATTCGTTGTAATTTGACAGTATCCAAATTAAAAATTTGATTTTCTTCAATAAGAATATTTTCAACATAATAATTTGCATATCCTACAAAGTAAATTTTGATTTTGTATTTACCTCTTTGAATAGATTGAAATGTAAAAGTTCCATTCTTTTTTGCTAACTCTCCTGCAAGAATAGAATTGTCATTTTGATTTAATAAAACAATACTAGCATATTCAACAGGTTGAGAATTTAAATTATCTAAAACAACACCATTTATTAAACTTTTTTGAGCAAAAGCTGAAGCAATAGATAGTAATAAAATAAAACAAAACAATTTTTTTATAAAAATCATATATAAATATTAAAGTTAATCCTTTTTCAATATTTTTATTAATTATTCAAACAAAGAAATTATAATTTTTTGATGCCTTAATTATTTTTTCTTCTACTGGTGTCAAACTAAAAATATGAAGCTTGCAAATTTAAGATTTGTTTTTTTAACATGGGTTTTTAAAATTAGTTTTTAGTACCAATTTTAACATCTAAATAATTAAAATGAATTAAAATTAATTGGTTGGTTTATTTAATAAGACTAAGATTTATTATTTATGTTATAAAGTTGATTTAAATGGGTTTGAAAAAATAATAAAAAAGTGAGAGATTTAAGTAACTAAATGATTTGTTTTTCAAATTAAATCTTAGAATTTTGTTGAAAATTTTGTTGAAAAAATGCCACAAAAAAACCTCTAGATTTCTCTAAAGGTTTTTGGTTCAAGTGAACTCTATTGACTTATTTTCAAACCAAATGTTAGATTTTCTAACTCATTTTGTTGAAAATATGCCTTAACCAAAAACTCTAAA
>Ga0102874_1000335_pt1 | contig 17561 bp, 17 predicted proteins | sample Colrivmet1547A02_FD_78184 | JGI IMG/M metagenome (GOLD analysis project Ga0102874, IMG submission 78184) | Estuarine microbial communities from the Columbia River estuary - metaG 1547A-02 | ecosystem: Environmental > Aquatic > Marine > Intertidal zone > Estuary | place: USA: Columbia River...
AACGTGTATCAAATTTGATTTTATAGATTATTTAGGTACGTATCATGGGGGTTCCATATCACCCGGATTATCCTTACGATACCAAAGTTTACATGAGCATACCACACAATTGCCTTTGTTGAGTCCCACTTTAGCTTGGGAGATTATCGGAACCAGCAGCGAAGGCAGCATTCACAGCGGGGTCATGGGAAGCGCTATCGCTGAAATCAACTGGCGAATTGAAGAATTTAACAATCGTTATGAGGATTTGATAATTTATCTCACGGGGGGTGACCTACATTATTTTGATTTGGGCCAAAAAAATGACATCTTTGTGGATGAAAATTTAACCCTAAAAGGGATTTATGCGTTACACCACTTTCAACATACTTTTAACCGTTCTACTTAGTGTAACCTGCGGATTCACGTATAGCCAACAATCCACAAGCCATCCCCTATCTTCATACGGCATTGGTGATCATCAACTCAACGACCATGGTATCTATTCTGGGTTAGGTAATGTGTATACTCCATTTCTTGATTCTGGACAATTAAACTACTTAAACCCTGCTTCCTATGCCACAATGAGTAGAGGAAATACGTTATTTTCTGTTGGAATTGGACAGCGGATATCCTTTTACAAACAAGGTGAGGCAAGCGATATCCGTCCGAATGGAAACTTAAACCACATTGCGTTAGGATTTCGATTAAAAAAACACTTCGGAATGGCCTTCGGGTTAAAACCCCTATCAGCCAGCGGGTATTACTTATCAGAATCTACATTTACCGGATTAGATTCTATTCGCAATACCTACCAAGGCAGCGGATACATTAACCAAGTATTTCTAGGTGGCACCTATGCCCCGATACATATCAAAGGAACGTATCTAGGTTTCGGAGCGAATTTCGGATACAATTTCGGATCAATTAAAAACCAACGCATTAGTCAACTCATTCAAGGCACGAATGCCTCTGGAGGATTGATGGAAGAACTCATGGCCGTTAATGATATAAGTTTCGAGTTGGGAACTGCCTTCTATCAGCAACTCGGACAAAAAGTCGATGTCACCTTAGGTGCTACGTGGAAGCCAAATCAATCCTTAAATAGCACCTACGAACGCGCATTTTTCAGCGCCAATAACCTAAATAGCCCGTCAACCTATGATACCCTATTTACAGACGCTTACCGTGGCACAGTGAATCAAGGACAAGCCCTAGCGGCCGGTTTCTCTTTAAGAATGTTCTTAAATCCATACAAGCGAAAGACAAAAACGCTACACCCTGAACTGGTGATTGCCGGTCAGTTTTCCTCAACCGAACATAACACGTATGCCTATGAAGGGTATACCTACGATTCACTCGCTCAGCAATTGACGAATGCCAATCGATATGGTTTTGGTATTTCGTTTCGACCGGAGAGGTTCTTATATGAGAACATTGCCACCCTTGGTTTTTTCGATAAATTCACCTATCGAATTGGTGGATATGTGGGGCAACTACCCTATGTAGATCAAGCAAAAAATTCATTTCGTGAGCAAGGCATTACCCTTGGACTTGGTATTCCAATTCTTGCACAACAGTCGTTTTCATCGATTAACTTTTCCTGTACACTTGGACAGCGAGGGACCTTTGTAACGAATGGGTTACAGGAAAATTTCGTCGCGTTTCAATTGAATGCCATCTTGTCTCCTGCAAGCTTCGAACGTTGGTTTCGAAAACGTAAAATGGACTAAATGTTCAGGTATTTATACTTTTTCATTGGTGTGGTCGCGATGTTATCCTGTGAAAACAATATGGATGATGTGCAACGGGTTTCATTCAACCCTAAATCCCCCGACGAGGTTATAGTGAAATTCCATATGATTTACAGTGATTCAGGATTTGCAAGGGTAGCGTTAATGGCTGGATTTGCTGAAACGTTTCATCAGCCTGAACACATAACACACCTAAGGGATAGTTTACGCGTTAACTTTTACGCAAAAAACGGCGAAATTATCTCGACTTTAACTGCGAAATATGGAAAGATAAATCACAGTAAAAACCAACTTTATGTTCAAGATTCTGTGCGTTTATACAACTATAAGAAAAAACAAACCTTGAAAACGGAGGTATTGTATTGGCGTCAACGAGACAGTTTAATATACACCCCTAAAAAGGTGTACATCTTTTCACCAAAAGGTAGATTTACCGGAGAAGGACTTAAAACCAAACAAGATTTTAGTACGTATGAAGTATTAAAACCAGAAGGAAATATAGTAATAGAAAAAGAAGAAGAATTATAATATGAAAACATACAACCTCATTATGGGATACTTCTGGATCGCCGTTGCGATCGTTAGTTTTACCGTAGTAACATACAATTGCTTTACGCTTGGTTTTGAGAAATGGGCCGGATATTACATTTTTACACTTGTCGCGGTTGGGATGTTTTTCATGAAGAAATGGATGATGGCACGGGTAAATCGTCATGAAACTTTTTTAAAAGATCAACAAAACAAATCAGAAAAATTGTAACAAAACCGACGATTAATTGTCTATATATATGGTGCGTATTCATTTCTTTATTCTTGTTTTGTTTATTGGGTTTTCGGGCCTAAGCCAGCGATTTCTGAAAGGAACTGTGGTTGATGAAAAGCAGCAACCGATACCTTACGCTAAACTTTATGTAAAGAATGACCCGTCGCTGCGCACGGTATGCGATGTGGCTGGATACTTTGAAATGGGCTTAATGCCTGGAGAATATTACTTGGTTATTACTGCAACTGGGTACGAAGACAGGGAATACTATCTAGGGATGCGAGATGCAGATGTGTTAAAAACCTTCAAACTCTTCCCTCCGAATGTTAAAGAAGTAGAAGACGTCGTCGTTTCTGCAAAAAAGTCAAATCCCGGAAGAGAGATCATGTTAAAGGTGGTTAACAAAAGAGACACCATTAATCCATGGAATTATCCTCATACGGTTGATGTTTATATCAAGGCGAGTGAAAAATTGGATTTTCCAAAACAGAAGGAAAAAGATAAGGAAGAAACCGAGGAGCCCACATTTGATGCCCCAAAGGACACCTTAAGCAACCGAATGAACTTGGTAGAGGTTCAAATGAATCGTTCCTATGCACCGCCAAACAAAGTAAAAGAAATTCGAAACGCTTATGATTTATATGGCAATGCACAGAATTTATATTATACCACCACGGTAAAAAGCAACTTTAACTTTTTTGAGAACCTACTTCATTTGGACGATCTTCATCAAACTCCGGTAAGCTCTCCCATCTCGATTCCAGGGATATTGTCCTATAAATATCGACTCGAAGAAAAATATGAAGAAAATGGTCGAATGATCTCACGGATTAAAATAATCCCAAGGAATACAGCAACAACCACCATAGAAGGATACATTTGGGTTATAGATTCCGTGTGGCTGGTTCAAAAATTATCCCTTACGATGAACAAAGGCAATTTGTTGATTTATGATCATTTTCAAATTGATCAAGAATTCACGCATCCCGGAGATACCTTGTGTGTTTTAACCAAGCAGACATTAACCTATGGTGTTAAATATAAATCAGAAACTTCCAACGCAAGCACGATTGCCTTATTTAGTAAATATAACTTCAACCCAAATTTTCCAGCCAAGTTTTTCAATACGGAAGTTGCTGTAACAGAACAATCCGCGTATGAAAAAGACACTTCGTATTGGGTTCAAACGCGTTCAATTAGCCTGAGTGAGGAAGAGAAGCGTTTCATCTTCTTGAAGGACAGTGTAGCGGAGGCACACAGCAAAAAAGAATACTTGGATTCTGTGGATGCGGTATTCAATAAGATTACTGCCTTAAAAATACTTTGGTTTGGTGTCGATCACCGGAATCGGGTAAAACGTCAACAATTATCATTCGGATCGCTCGCAACCATGGTTCAACCCATCGGTATTGGAGGTCCACGGGTAGCTCCTAGTTTCTATTATTTTAAGAAATGGGAAAACCAACGAACCTATGACTTTTACACCAGAATTTCCTATGGTTTTCTGAATCGAGACCCGAAAGGGGTTATCTGGAATAAATATCGGTTCGATCCGTTTCATCAAGGTGATATTTCAGCGTCAATAAGTCATGAATTCGATGTAATCCGTGGCTACGATGCCATCACTCAAATTTATCGCAGAAATAATTTTATTGAAGCAACCCAATTGAACGTAGGACTTAATTATGAATTGGTAAATGGCCTATACGCTGGCGCAAACATAAATATAGCTGAGCGCAGAAGTTTATCCGATTTTAAATTTTTGGAAATCGCTGATAATTTTATCCCAAACGATAGCGCCATGGTGTTTGACCCGTATCAAGCCTCCATCGTTTCGTTTGATTTATCCTTTGTCCCCCAGCAACGCTACATGCGAGAACCCTATCGAAAAGTTGTTCTTGGATCAGCTTGGCCCACGTTTAGTATCTACTATAAAAAAGGGGTTTCTGGGTTATTTGGCAGTGATGTAAACTACGATTACATAAGCTTTGCGGTACAACAAAATTTCAAATTAGGTTTACTTGGCAACACAAGTTACAGAATTCTAACCGGCACTTTTCTTTCCATGAAGGATGTGCGCGAGCCCGATTTAAGGTACCAACGCAGGTCAGATCCTATTTGGTTTTCAAATCCCTTATATTCATTTCAAGGCCTAGACACCACACTTCCAACGAAACGTTGGGTTCATGAAGCCCATTTTGTTCACCATGACAATGGGGCGATTTTAAATAAAATCCCATTCATGAAAAAAACACGCATCGGTTTAGTAGTTGGTGGTGGAGCGATGTACGTTCAAGAGCACAACTACCAACATTATGAATTACTTGCGGGATTAGAACGAAGCTTTAAGTTATCGAGAAGACGCTTAAGAGTCGGCATCTACGGATGTGTTTCAGATGGCAACCAAACGACGCCTCACTTGAATTATAAAGTATCATTTGCGTTGCTAGATGACAGGAATATGAAATGGAATTTCTAATTAGTCTCTGAAGCAGACTGATCCTTTTTGAAAGAAAACAAATTCTTACGATTTATTAGAATCATTAATCCGACACCAACGGATATACAAGAATCTGCTACATTCCAAATGGCAGGGAAAACCGGCTCGCCACCTAGCCATGGCATCCAACTTGGCCAATAGGCATCAAACTGAAACATATCAACGACGTTGCCAAACAGAAAGCCTTTGTTTCGTACTTCAACTGGAAAAGAAATACCGTATTGACTACAATTCATTTTATTTCCTGAACCCTGTAATTGATTAAAACTCTCACATGCATTAAACGGGAAGATGTAATCATAACACATGGAATCAATTAAATTTCCGGTAGCGCCTGCTAGAATCATTGTTAATGCAATCAATTGAGGCCACGCGATGTGCTTTTTAATTTCTCTAAGAATATAATATGCTATGCCCCCAATGGCAATAATGCGAAAAATACTCAAGGCTAATTTCCCGTATATTGAACCTCCTAGGGTGGTTCCAAAGGCCATTCCTTGATTTTCAATATAGTGTAGCGCAAACCAGTTCCCGAAAATGTATCGAGTTTCATTTGGTTCAAAGGTTGATTTAATATAAATCTTAACCCATTGATCTACTGCCAATAAAATCAATAAGGTTGCTAACGCAATCCAATGTTTTTTACTCACGAATTCTTTTGTGCATTTTTGGCATCAATACTCATGGTTGCATGGGGAACCAACCGCAAACGCTCTTTCGGGATAAGTTGACCAGAAACCCTACAAATTCCGTAAGTTTTATTTTGAATCCGTACTAAGGCAGCTTGTAAACTTTGAATAAATTTTTCTTGGCGAGCGGCTAATTGCGCTACTTCTTCACGCGATAAGGTTTCCGAACCATCTTCCATCATGTTAAATGTTCGTCCAGTATCATCCGTTCCATGATCATCATTATGCGAAAGCGACCCTTTGAGCAACTTATAATCTTCCTGTGCCTCCTCTAATTTTTTGTGAATTAAGGCCTTGAATTCATCAAGTTCTGCATCTGTATATCGCGTTTTATCGTTTGCCATAGTTTCTCAATTTTGAAAGGTAACAAATATATAATTTTATTCAATTTAGAAGATGGATTCTTATAAAGTTAAAATAAATGGTTCAATAAGAAATGATTAATTTCGTACTATGATTCGATTTTTTGGAGATAATCGACCCTTAGTTCTCTTTTTTCTCCCACTGATTTTAGTTGTTTTTCATGTGGCATTTCACCTGGGAGGTGTTTCTGGGGAAGAACATGCGGTGAACTTATCATTTGGATGGTGGGGGAATTTTCAAGTAAATGAATGGAGAAATAGCATCAGCTATGAATTACTCGTTGGCAGCTGGATTTTAGTGAATGCAGTTACCCTAAACTATACCTTTAATTCCGGGGAATTCAATGATAAAAACACGTACCTGCCATCATTAATTTTCATTGTACTTTCTTCCGTGTCTGAAACATTTTATGAATTAAGTGGATTTCATCTTGCCATAAGCATGCTGATTCTTATGATAAATCAATTTCTGCGGCTAGACCAAAATCATGACGGCTCAAAACGAATTTTCAACGGTGCTTTTTTTCTAGGAATAGCCATCACGGCCTATCCTTCTTTGTTAATCCTCGCCCCATTTGCAATACTCATGTATCTTGGTTTTAGACCATTTACCGGAAGAGAATTATGGTTTTTTATCATGGGGCTTTTAACCCCAGCGAGTTACTTATATAGCTATTGCTATTTATTTAATGTCCCTTTTCCAAGTATATCCTTTGGATGGAATGCATACGTACAGCAGGTAACTATTCAGGGGATAGCGGTGGGGATTTTATTAGTAATTGCATTTATCATCGGACAAATCGGCTTGTATCATAAAATATCGACCGCTGGAAATCGATTTAAAAAAGAAGTGCAAGTAATCAATTCCATGGGTATTGCGTTGTTATTTATGCAGATTTTTAATGTTTTTATTAAATCCCCTATCCTTAGAATTGAATTCTTTATCATTCCCTTAAGTTTCTTATTTACTTTTCCCCTACTATCTAAAAGGTTCAATTTAGTCGCCTCACTTTTTTTCTATTTAATCTTCTTTTTTGGGGTTTTAAAGTTTTTTATTCTCCGCTAACATCCCCAAGAATTAATACCTTTGTAATCTAAATTAAGCGTATGAAATTTGGTGTTGTCACATTCCCAGGTTCTAATTGTGACCAGGACATGATATATGTGTTATCGGACTTATTGCAGCAGGAAGTCGTTTCCCTTTGGCATAAAGACACCGATTTAAAAGGAGCAGACATGGTAATCCTTCCCGGTGGATTTTCTTATGGTGATTACCTGAGATCAGGTGCCATTGCGAAGTTTTCTCCAATTATGAATGAGGTTATAAACCATGCGAACCGTGGTGGATATGTTCTTGGAGTGTGTAACGGATTCCAAATTCTAACAGAAAGTGGATTATTACCAGGAGCCTTACTACATAATACAGATCGGAAGTTTATCTGTAAAAATGTTTATATAACTCCAGCTACAACCAATACTCCCATTACATCCGGTCTTTCCACTGAAGAAGTTTACAAAATCCCTATTGCGCATGGTGAAGGAAGGTTTTATGCCGACGAGGATACGCTTGCTCACTTGCAAGACAACGAACAAATTACGTTTCAATACTGCAGAGTTGACGGGAAAATTGACACTGAACATAATCCCAACGGATCCTTATTAAATATTGCAGGGATCACGAACAAAACAAAAAATGTATTTGGAATGATGCCTCACCCAGAGCGTGCTGCCGATTCAGATCTATCCAATCGTGACGGGCTAGCCTTGTTCGAATCACTATTAACATTCTGCAAGGCATGAGGGTATTACTAATTGGATCCGGAGGTCGTGAATCTGCTTTATCCTGGAAAATAGCTCAAAGTTCAATTTTAGAAACGCTTTATATCGCACCCGGAAATGCCGGAACAAAGCAGTACGGAAAAAATATAGACCTGAATGTACTGGATTTTGAAGCGGTAAAAGCCTTCGTATTAGAACACAAGATTGAAATGGTAATTGTAGGTCCAGAGGAACCACTGGTGCTTGGAATTGCAGATTTTTTCAAAAAAGACCCCTTGCTTTCTTCTGTTGCATTAATTGGACCAACGCAAGCGGGAGCTGCCTTGGAAGGCAGTAAAACCTTTGCAAAAGAATTCATGCAAAGACACAAAATTCCAACCGCAAAATACGGTTCTTTTACGCTTGACACCCTCCGCGAAGGAATAAACTTTTTGCGAACCATGAAGGCCCCTTATGTACTTAAAGCAGATGGGTTAGCTGCAGGTAAAGGTGTCTTGATTTTAGATGATTTAAAAACAGCCGAAGACGAATTAACACAAATCTTATTGGATGAAAAGTTTGGTGCTGCAGGACAAAAAGTAGTTATTGAACAATTTTTAAAAGGTATTGAACTTTCTGTGTTTGTGGTCACTGATGGGGAGTCTTTTAAATTATTACCAGAAGCTAAAGATTATAAGCGAATTGGCGAAAAAGACCAAGGTGAAAACACAGGTGGTATGGGTGCGGTTTCTCCTGTTCCATTTGCTGATGCAGGATTTATGGATAAGGTTCTTAATCAAGTAATTATCCCTACCATAAAAGGTATTAAAAAAGAACAAATTGACTATCGAGGCTTTGTATTTTTCGGATTGATCAATGTTAAAGGTGATCCCTACGTGATTGAATACAATTGTCGAATGGGTGATCCTGAAACGGAAGTTGTCATCCCGCGAATTAAATCCGACTTGCTTGATTTATTAGAAGGAGTAGCTACAAAAACATTATCTGAACGGGATGTTCAATTTTCAGAACATTGTGCATCTACGGTTATGATGGTATCCGGCGGGTATCCGGCAGCCTATCAAAAAGGTAAAATTATTTATGGATTAAATGCCGTGACCGATGCCTTAGTTTTCCATGCTGGGACTACCTCAGACGGTCCACAAGTAGTTACAAATGGCGGCAGAGTACTGGCGGTAACCTCTTTTGGAAAGACCCTGGAACAAGCCCTTGAAAGATCCTACGCAGGAATCGCTAAAATATCCTATGAGAATGCCTATTTTCGAAGAGATATTGGTAAAGATGTTATCTAATGGGTGAAAATCTATACATCATACTTTTTATTCTTTCTTTAATTGGTTCGGCATTTTTTTCCGGAATGGAACAAGCCTACTTATCTTCCAATCGCCTTCGTATTGAAGTAGAACGAACCAGAGGGAGTTTGAGAGGACGTATTAACGCTATTTTTTATCGAAATCAATCTACCATGATTGCGATGATGCTGTTAGGAAACAACATCTCCTTAGTGGTTTATGGAATCACCTTCGGTCATTTGTTGATTGGGGAATCGAACGAACTTTGGGGTATCAAAAGCGAAATTCTAATCCTTTCAATACAAACCATTTTGTCAACGCTTTTGGTATTAATCGGTGCCGAATTCTTTCCAAAAGCCATTGCTTCGATTAACCCGAATCGTTTCCTGAATCTTGGGACTTACCCGCTGCTATTAATCTATGTGATTCTATATCTCCCCACCCAATTTATTCTTTTTTTAAGTCTATTACTACTAAAAGCAACAGGTTCAAAAATGAAGTCCTCCGAAAAGGTGTTCTCGAAGATTGATTTGGAACATTATGTGGAAGACCTCAATTCTCGGATTTCTCCGGAACAAGAATTAAAGCATGAAATGACAATTCTACAAAATGCCTTAGAATTCAACAATGTAAAGGCGCGTGATTGTATGATTCCGCGAACAGAAATCATTGCCGTGGATGTTAATGAGACTGTGGAAGCCACCCTGTCACTTTTTCAACAAAAAGGATTATCAAAAATTGTCATCTATCGCAATTCCATTGACAATATTATTGGATATGTTCATTCATTTGACTTTTTCAGTAGCCCAAATTCAATAACTCAAATTTTGAAACCGATAGGTTTTGTTCCCGGGGTACTTTCAGGCAAGGAATTACTTGAAACATTTTCAAAACAAACCGGAAATATTGCAGTAGTTACGGATGAATATGGAGGTACGGCCGGTATCATCACCATAGAAGATGTTATTGAGGAGATTTTTGGCGACATCGAAGACGAACATGATAAAGAGGATTGGTTAGAGGAACAACTATCTGATTCTGAGTACATATTCTCTGCCCGTGTTGATATTGATTATATCAATGAGAATTATCCGATCTCGCTTCCTGAATCCGAAGAGTACGATACCTTAGGCGGACTAATCACCTACCGATTGGAGCGTATCCCAACCAAAAATACTACACTTGAACTAAGCAACGACATCCGAATTGTAATTGAAGAAGTGAGTGAACGAAGAATTGAAAAAGTACGCTTATTTATTCGCTAATGTCCTTTAACGAACGTACATTCCAAGCAGTAATTTTTGATATGGACGGGGTTCTAATTGATTCGGAACCGCTGTGGAAAATCGCCATGTTGGAGGTGTTTTCCTCCTTAGGCAGCACCTTAAGCTCGCATGATTTTCAACGAACTGTTGGGTTGCGAATTGACCAGGTGGTTGAATACTGGAATCAGGAAGACCAATGGGGAATTAATGACTGTAACCTTGTGGTAGATCAAATCATCGATCGAATGGTTGTCTTAATTGGAGAAAATCCATTTCCTTTACCCGGTGTTTTAGATACGCTACATTACCTCAGCCAAAGCAGTCTAAAAATTGGATTAGCAACTTCATCACCCCAACGATTAATCGATGCCGTGCTTAAACACCTGAATGTTTCGCATTTTTTTGATGCCGTTCACTCTGCAGAATTCGAACGGTTTGGAAAACCTCATCCCGATGTATACCTTAAAACGGCTGAATCCCTTGGAATTAATCCAACAAAGTGCTTAGTGATAGAAGATTCCTTGAACGGCGTGATTTCTGGAAAGGCGGCAATGATGAGCGTTGTGTGTATTCCCGAAAAAACCCATGTCCCAAATCCTAAATTAATCGTAGCGGATTATCACTTTGATAACATGGGTGATTTTCTACGTGATTTTCGTGCAAGGAGGTAGGTCTACAATTCAAATGGAATGGTAATTTTGTAGACAAAGTACACCCATTGGAAGATTCATTTGATTATAGAGAGCAAGCAGAAAACCAAGAGCAAGATTACGATAAGGTCTTACGGCCTAAAACCCTTGCTGATTTTGCTGGACAACCCGCCGTGGTTGAGAATCTCCATGTATTTGTAAAAGCCGCTAAACTTAGAAACGAACCCCTTGATCACGTCTTATTACACGGCCCTCCGGGCTTAGGGAAAACCACCCTAGCCAACATCATCGCCAATGAAATGGGAGTGGGCTTTAAGGTGACGAGTGGACCCGTACTAGATAAACCGGGTGATCTAGCTGGACTGCTAACCAACCTTAGCGAAGGGGATGTACTGTTTATTGATGAAATACATCGCTTAAGTCCGGTTGTAGAGGAATACCTGTACTCGGCAATGGAGGACTATGTGATTGATATCTTATTGGATTCCGGGCCTAATGCGCGAACCATTCAAATCACCCTAAATCCCTTTACATTAATCGGGGCAACCACACGCTCAGGATTACTTACCTCTCCCTTGCGGGCACGCTTTGGCATTAATTCGAGGCTTGAATATTATGACGCACAAACACTTACGCACATTGTAGAACGTTCATCGAGTTTATTGAATATTCCCATCGATGAAACGGCAGCGTATATGATCGCCAGCAGAAGTCGTGGAACCCCGCGAATTGCAAATGCCTTGTTGCGAAGGGCACGTGATTTCGCGCAAATTAAAGGAACTGGAACCATCGACGACGCCATTACAGAAATTGCATTAAAAGCATTGAATGTAGACGAAAACGGCCTCGATGAAATGGATATTCGGATACTTAAAGTCATCATGGATAAATTCAGTGGAGGTCCCGTTGGATTATCAACGATAGCAACAGCAATTGGTGAAAACGCAGGAACCTTGGAAGAGGTATATGAACCCTTTCTAATCCAAGAAGGATTCCTAATGCGCACCCCACGCGGTAGAAAAGTTACGGAAAAAACATACAAACACCTCGGACGAGATATGGGGTATTTTCAAGGTGGATTATTCTAAGCATGAATGCCGATCGATACAAATCGTTCATTAAACAAAAAGCAAACGAGCTCGGATTTTTTTATTGTGGTTTTTCAACGGCGGGTTTCTTAGCCGACGAAGCACCAAAATTAGAACGGTGGTTATCGGAAGGCCTACATGGAAAGATGTCCTATATGGAAAATCATTTCGATAAGCGCTTAGACCCCACCAAGTTAGTTGAAGGTTCAAATAGCGTAATCTCCTTGCTGCTGAATTATTATCCCTCCGAATCGCAAACGGAAAACGCCCCAAAAATCTCAAAATATGCCTATGGGGAAGATTATCATCTGGTAATAAAAGACAAATTAAAATTGCTGGTTGAATCGATGAAAGAAGAAATCGGTGATATACAAGGTAGAGTCTTTGTGGATTCGGCACCCGTGATGGACAAGGCGTGGGCCAAAAAGGCAGGCTTGGGTTGGCTGGGGAAAAACACCAATTTAATTCATCCAAAAGAAGGTAGTTTCTTTTTTATTGCGGAGATTATTTCAGATTTGTCCTTCACCCAAGACCCTCCCATGCGCGACTATTGCGGTACGTGTTCGAAATGCTTAGATGCTTGTCCAACGAACGCCTTAGCTACCCCGTATCAAATCGATGCGTCCCGCTGTATTTCCTATTTGACCATAGAATTAAAAGATCAACTCATCCCCCAACAATTCAATGAGTCTATGGAAAATTGGATGTTTGGTTGTGACATTTGTCAAGATGTTTGCCCATGGAATCGGTTTTCAAAAGCGCACAAAGAAGCACGTTTCAATCCCGATTTCGAACTTTTAAACCTCAACACGAACGATTGGCATGCCTTGACCTCCGATCATTTTGAAATCCTATTTAAAAACAGTGCAATCAAACGTACTGGGTTTCAGGGATTGAAACGAAACATCAATTTTTTGAAACCCATTGAAAAGCCGTAACTTTGAGCCATGTCAGGGTCAACCTTCGGAAAGCTATTTCAATTAACCACCTTTGGTGAATCACATGGTGCTGCGTTGGGCGGAATTATTCAGGGATGCCCACCGAACGTTACCTTGGATTTTGAACAAATACAAGCCGTATTAAATCGACGGAGACCTGGTCAATCGGCACTCGTATCACCGCGCAATGAAGGCGATGTAGTTGAATTTCTATCCGGAATATATCACGGCAAAACTACCGGAACCCCGATTGGATTCATCCTTCGAAATCATGACCAACGCCCGGAAGATTACGAACAACTAAATACCGCATATCGGCCATCTCACGCTGATTTTACCTACGACAAGAAATATGGTATCCGTGATCCACGCGGAGGTGGAAGATCAAGCGCTAGAGAAACAGTATGTCGAGTGGTAGCTGGAGCAATTGCGGAACAACTATTGGCACATGTAGGAATAACATTCTCAACCTATGTGGATCAAATAGGAAGTTGTCGGTTCAATTCAACAGACTTTTTTAGTATGGCTCACATTGATCAATCCTTAGTTCGTTGTCCGGATAGTATAACAACTGAACAGATGGTTGATTTGATTGAACAAACCAGAGCGCAAGGCAATACCTTAGGTGGAGCGATTCGTGGTGTTATTCATGGCGTTCCCGCTGGTTTAGGGGAACCAGTTTTTGATAAATTACATGCAGAATTAGGTAAAGCGTTGTTATCGATTAATGCAGTAAAAGGTGTGGAATTCGGAAGTGGTTTTGATGCCATTGAAATGACCGGAAGTATGCATAATGATTCATTTACAGAAGATTTTAATACCACAACCAATCATTCCGGAGGAATTCAGGGAGGAATTTCAAATGGAATGCCTATTACCTATCGCCTTGCATTTAAACCTGTTGCAACCATCATGCAAACTCAAACAACCATAAACTCAGAGGGAGAACGCATTTCGTTAGCTCCGCGGGGCAGGCATGATGTATGTGTAGTTCCTCGAGCAGTACCTATTGTACAAGCCATGGCAGCTTTGGTCCTACTTGATGCCTATTTATTAAATAAGCGCTTATCTTTGTAAAAATAACTGTATGTTACAACGAATTCAATCTGTACATTTCTTGATTTCCATGCTGCTGTTTGGATCCTTATTTGCCGGAATTAACTTTCTAAAATTCGAAACAAACGGTGGAAAAGAAGTTAGCACCATTGATTTATTTGGCCGTTCATCCTATTACATTTCAAACCACGAAGAGAAATTTGTTTCAAGTGAAATGATCCCCTTGTTTCTATTAGCGTTAGGAATGATTTTTTTACTGTTCATAACCCTTATGTCTTACAAGAAATTAAGTCGACAACTGAGCCTAGCACGGCTTACCTTAATGATAAATGCGCTGCTTGTTTTTCTTTTCGTGATTTGGAGTACCTACTTATTTTTTGATGCACCATCAGCGTATAACAATTCAGTTCGAATTGGATTTTACCTATTAAGCTGTACTTTACCCTTTACCTATTTTGGGTACAAAGGCGTATTAAGAGACAAAATGTTACTTGACTCGATCGATCGCTTGCGTTAAGCACCCAAACCATGAATGTACTCTCCGTTGAAAACCTCTCCAAATCGTTTGGAGAACGTATCCTATTTGAACAACTTACTTTTGGAATCGATCAAGGGCAAAAGGTAGCGCTTGTTGCGAAAAACGGCGCCGGTAAAACCACGTTATTGCGCTGCTTATATGGCAAAGAATCAGCTGATTCAGGCACTGTTGTTTTTCGTAAAGAAATACGCATCGCGTGGATGGATCAAACAGATGCATACACCCCGGAATCGACTGTTTGGGATATCGTTTCAGATAATTATAACGAGAGTCATGGCTTGCTTTCTGCCTACAATAAAGCCTTAGAGGCAGAAGACAATGATGAAGTTGAACGACTCAGCAATGAAATAACGGCCATTGACGGCTGGGGAACGGAAGCAGAAATTTCAAGAATCCTAGGGATATTAAAATTAGATGCTGATGCGCTGATTAAAACCCTATCGGGTGGACAAAAAAAACGTATCTCCTTAGCAAAAGTATTGCTCGCCGGAGCCGACTTCTTGGTATTGGATGAGCCAACCAATCACTTGGATTTAGACATGATCGAATGGCTTGAATCCTATCTATCGGCAAGCAAAGCCACCGTGTTTATGGTTACGCACGACCGATATTTTCTTGAAGCCGTGTGTGATGTAATTCTTGAACTTGAAGACAAGACACTCTATAAATACAATGGGAATTTCTCCTATTACCTCTTTAAAAAAGCAGAGCGTCAAGAGCAACTCGCATCCAGCATTGAGAAGGCTAAAAATACGTTCCGAACGGAATTAGAATGGATTAGAAGACAACCAAAAGCACGTGGAACGAAACAAAAAGCGCGTATTGACGCATTTTTAGATGTCAAGAACGCAGCCTCCAGAAAGGTAGGTTCAGAAGAATTACAGCTTGGAATTAAAATGGAGCGATTAGGAACGAAAATCGTAGAATTCCATAACGTGAAGAAATCCTATGGTTCAAAGAAAATTTTGGATGGATTCTCTTATAACTTTCAGCGACGAGAACGGCTTGGAATCGTTGGAAATAACGGTACGGGAAAAACCACGTTCATCAAATTACTTCTGGGTGAGATAGCGCCTGAAGGCGGGAAAATCGTAGTGGGCGACACCTTGTTTTTTGGTCACTACACACAAGATATTATTGAATTCAAGGCGGATGCCAAAGTGATAGATATTGTAAAAGAAGTCGCTGAATTCATCCCCTTAGAAAAAGGGAGGCAATTGTCGGCCGCACATTTACTTGAGCGCTTTCTATTCCCAAGAGACATGCATTATCAATTTGTCTCAAAATTGAGCGGTGGTGAAAAACGTCGATTGAAGTTACTGCGTGTATTGATGGCAAACCCCAATTTCTTGGTGCTGGATGAACCTACCAATGACTTGGATATTTTCTCCATGGCGGCGCTGGAAAGTTATTTATCCTTGTTTGAAGGAAGTTTAGTGGTGATTTCGCATGACCGCTACTTCATGGATAAGATAACAGATCATTTATTCGTATTTGAAGGCGAAGGTAAAATTGTAGATATTACAGGAAATTATTCCGCTTATCGGATTGAACAACGCAAACCAAAAACAGCTGAAGTTCACGTAGAAAAACCGAAAGAAAACAAACAAAGTTCCGAAAAGAAACGAATGAGTTATAAGGAACAAATTGAATTCAATCAACTAGAAAAAGACATTGCCTTACTTGAAACCGAAAAAGAAGAACTAACGGCTGCTTTATCCAAAGGTGATTTATCTAATGAGGACCTCATTAGCTTGGGGCAACGCATCGGAGTGGTGGTAGAACACCTAGACACCAAGACAAATCGGTGGATTGAATTGGCCGAATTAGCATAAAAAAAGGGCCCGAAGGCCCTTTAAATGTGATAAGCTTTATCTTATGCTTGCTTTACGAACTGTGCTTCACTCATTAAGGTGATTTCATCACCAAGAACAACATTACCAGCTTCAGTTACAGCAGACCATGTTAATCCAAAATCAGATCGCTTAATTTTACCAGTAATGGTTAATCCTGCTTTAGTCTGTCCGTAAGGATCCACAGCGATTCCTGCGAATTCTGCGGTCAAGGTAAGCGGATGTGTAACTCCTTTAATGGTCATATCCCCGTTAATTTTCCACTCCCCACCGTGTTGAATTACTTCAGTCGATTTAAACGATAAGGTTGGATGAGCAGCCGCATCAAAGAAATCTCCTGACTTTAAGTGACCGTCTCTATCCGCAACGCCGGTTTGAATGCTATCGATAGCTGCAGAAAAATCAAAGGACGCATCTGCTAAGTTCTCATCCGCTGCATTTAAGGTTGCATCAAAGGAAGCAAAACTTCCAGATACGTTTGAAATCATCATGTGTCGCACTTTGAAGCCTACTTCACTGTGCATGGTGTCAATTTTCCAAGTTGTCATAATTCTTATTTATTTTTAGAATACAAAGGTAGGGCCGAATTAGCAATATCCCATTGATATAGGTTAAGCATTCTTTCGTAAATTTACTCCATGATTAGATATCTCTTATTGTGCTACATTATCCTTACTGTTGCATGTCAGTCAAGCTTTGGGCAACTTGAAATCAAGCAGCAGCCAAAGAAAAAAAGTGGATGGAAACAAGAGAAAATGCCAACCCAAGTAGCTATGGAATTCACGCGAAATCAATCGTTTCGCACCTTGGTTCCCAATGCCGAATTTCTAAATACTCCCTTGGGTGAACGAGCCAATGAAACCCCGTCGACCTTATGGAGTTATGGCCTTGGAATTCAAACCGGCTTGGGAAAATGGGTGCGCTTTGAATCCGGATTGCTATGGTTACAGCAAGGCGAGCAATATGCATTTAATGACCCTAACAGCGACAGCAGTTTAAATTATACGAATCGATACCGATACCTTGGATTGCCCTTGGCACTCAACCTACAATAC
>Ga0102874_1000337_pt1 | contig 17459 bp, 12 predicted proteins | sample Colrivmet1547A02_FD_78184 | JGI IMG/M metagenome (GOLD analysis project Ga0102874, IMG submission 78184) | Estuarine microbial communities from the Columbia River estuary - metaG 1547A-02 | ecosystem: Environmental > Aquatic > Marine > Intertidal zone > Estuary | place: USA: Columbia River...
AAAATAGCAGGGCGGCGAACTGTCGCAGGTGTCTGCCGCGGCGTTTTAGGGTGACTCTTGTGTGCATGGGTTTACTCATCGCTGTTTGGTTCACCAGCGCTGCTGCTGGTCGCTAGGTGGTGCGGGTCGCCGCGGGTCCATGGCGCGCTGACGCGACTGGTAGCGGAACTTTTCACGAAGCAGGCCGCCTGGATCGTCGGGTACGCGTCGCAGCCACTGCTCGAGTTCTTGTTGGGCCTGCTTCTCTGCATCGCTTTGTTCCGAGGTGGCCTCACCTTCGGTGGGTTGTTCGGCGTTGTCAGAGGTGTCGCTCTGTTGCTTTTCCTCTTGGGCTGCTGGATCTTTTCCTGCTTGGCCTTTTTCTACTTGGTCCTGCTCTGTCTGATCTTGTTCGGACTTTGCCTGCTCACTGGGCTGCTCTTGCCCGGGCGAGTTGTCAGCGGGCTGGCTCTGGCTCTGAGAATCTGACCCGTCGCTCGACTGTTGCTGATTTTGCGACTGGTTCTGAGAGTCCTGATTTTGCTCTGACTCTTGGTTCTGATCTGATTTTTGCTGCTGATCTTGCTGCTGTTTGAGTTGCTCAACAAGGTCGCGATTGGCCTGTGCATCGTCCATATCGGGCTGTCGTTTCAAAGCTTCATCATAGGCGTCGAGAGCACCCTGTAAGTCACCGGATTTGGCTAGGGCATTGCCGCGATTGTAGTGGCTATCAGCGCTGTCTGACTGAATAAAATCATCGAGAGCGGCGGTGTAATCGCCTGCTTTATAGGCTGCGCTGCCGCGCCATTGGGGTTCGTCGAAGAGGCTCTGGGCCTTGGCGTTGTCACCGCCGGCGAGAGCGGCGCTGGCCTGTTGATCGGGTGTGCGCCAGAGGTCTTGCCACTCGAAAGCATCCGCTGGCTGGGGAAGTAACAGCGGTGCGAGCACGATTACCGCGAGGGTGCCTTTGCGAAAGGTTGCGAGGATAATCGGCAGCAGTAGCAAAATAAGCCAGAAGCCTTGGTCGTCCCAGAGATCGAAACTGCGCTCAAGTTCACGGCCTGGGTCGGGGAAGCGCTGTTCTGTGGTGGCCAGTAGAGTATCGATATCGCTGTCGTCGGGGCTCAGGGTGGCATAGCTGCCGCCCGCGCTCTGGGCGAGCATTTGTAATTCTTCGGCATTGAGCTTGGGGATCAAAATCGCGCCATTGTAGTCTTTGGCAAAGCCTCCCGCGCCGGTTGGAATCGGCGCGCCTTGCGCCGTGCCGACGCCCAGTACGGACAGTCTAAATCCGCTGCGCTTCCCCAGCAGCGATTGAATTTGCGCAAATGCTGGGCGAGCGACTTCGTCTGTAATAAGAAGTAGATCCCCCTGTTGGTAGCCGCCGTTCACCGCCAGCTCTAGGGCCATTTCGATGGCCGCTTCAATATTGCTGCCGTACTCGGGCAGCAGCGCGGGCTGTAAAACCGGCACAAGGCTGATAATGGTGTTGCTGTCCTCGGTGAGGGGCGATAGTGCGAAGGCATCGCCGCCATAGACCACCAGCGCGCTGTAGCCCTCGCGGCGCTTTTTGAGGATGTCGATGAGTTTGAAGCGCGCCCGCGCCAAGCGAGAGGGTTTGATATCTTCGGCGAGCATGGAGGGCGAGAGGTCCATGATCAGAATCAACGCACTGTCCTGTTTGTGCACGGGCTGCGGCAGTTGTTGCCAGGTGGGTCCGGCGAGGGCAATGCATACGGTGATCCACGCCAGAAACAACCAGATAAGACCGAGCCGTGACGGGTTTTTGCCCTGCAGTAAATAGGGCAGCAGGGCGGGGTTGATCACCTGTTGCCAGTTGCCTGCACTGTTTTTACGCCACTGTAAAAGGCCGATCAAAACGGCTGTGGGAACCATTGCCCACAACGCCGCGGGGCGGAGAAAATGAAACTGGCTGAAATCTATGCCAAGTAGCTCAGTCACGTGATCTCCTTGGCCCGCTGAGCAGTGCGATCAAAAGACTAAAGATAAAGGCGACCGCGAGAGGCCAGTAATACAGCGCGGCAACGGGACGAATGGTTTCGGCATCTTGTTCGATGGGTTCAAGTCTGTTTAATTCTTCGTAGATCGCGCGCAGTTCTTCAGGATTGCGCGCGCGAAAATAGCGTCCACCCGTGGCTTCGGCAATACCGGTGAGAGTGGTTTCGTCGAGGTCGGCGGAGGGGTTGGTGACGCGCTTGCCAAACAATCCCCAGCTCTCCTGAGTTTCCGCACCAATGCCAATGGTATAAATTTTTACCGAGGCGCGCTCAGCCAGCGCCGCTGCCTGCAGAGGGTCAAGCTCACCGGCATTGTTGGCGCCGTCGGTGAGTAGAATAAGGACGCGATGGTTTTCGGGCCTGTCTTGCAGGCGTTTTACCGACAAACCGATAGCGTCGCCGATTGCCGTGCCATTGCCCGCGAAACCGAGCTGGGCCTCATTAAGCAGTGTCTGCAAGGTGTTTCGGTCGAAGGTTAGTGGCGTTTGTAGATAGGCTTTTTCGCCAAAGAGAATAAGTCCGAGACGATCGCCGGTGCGCTCGGTGACAAAATTGCCGACAACGGCTTTCACCGCGACAAGCCGATTGACGGAGGTACCCGCCAACTGCATATCTTCTCGCTCCATGCTGCCTGAAATATCTACGGCTAATAAAATATCGCGGCCGTTGGTCGGCAATGCGACAGGTTCGCCTATGTAAATAGGACGCGCCAATGCCAGCAGTGCGCTCAGCCAGACGACACCTAGGGCGACCAGCAGGAAGGATTTTCGCCAAGAGCCTGCGCTGGATGAGGCGCCGACCCCGGCGGCACTCACCAGCAAGGGTGCGCGCAAGGCGCGGGTGGTGCTTGCGGCAGGTTTGCGCAGGGCCCGATAGATTAGTGGCAGCGGTGCTAAGACCAGCACCCATGGCCAGAGAAGCTCTAACATGGGTCGCCGTACTCCAATTTGTTGTCACTCACATGCTGCTCAAGCCAAGCTTCGGCGTCGACAAATAGGCTGTCGATGTGTGAGGCGCCGATGGGTGAAGTGTCATCGCTATCAGCGGCGTTCAGGTTGCCATAGAGCAACTCATCAAGTTCAGGACTGATTGCGTTGAACAGCCTGTCATTGCTGCTGTAGCGCAGAAAGGCGATAAATTTATGTGTTCCAAGGCTGCCGGGGTGGCGCTCTGGGTAGGCGCAATTGGCCGTTCTTTTTAATAGTTCAAATAGCGCGCGCAGTCGCCGCTGTGGGTGCTCATTGGCGCTGATTATCGCCAGTTCTTGCAATGCTTGGCGGCGATAAGCAGACGCCTGACGGCGGCGCAGGAAAAGCCGCGCAAGGGTAATCAGTCCCAGACAAACAAGAATAATTAAAAGCCACCAGCCGGGCGCAAGGGGCCACCAGCCAATAGCCTCCGGCAGATGAATATCGCGCAGTTGGTCGAGGGGATTTGCGGCCTGGCTTTCCATCACCTGATTGTCCATTAAGCGCGCCGTCCTTTGCTGCGTTTGCCATAGGCTTGGGCCAGTAAAGCCATCACAGAATCGGCTGTGGTAAAGGGCAGCAGGCCCGCTGACAGCTGTTGGCTGAGCTTGCGCAGTGTCTGAGTGCGCAGGGCGAAAGCAGCGGCATAGTGCTCGCGACGTTTTTGTTGCCAGTGTCGAGCAGTGTCTGCTGCTTACCGTCGGTGACGGCATACAGCGCAGGGGACGGCAGCTCGACTTCAAGGCTGTCGTAAATATGGCAGAAGTTGAGATTGCCGTGCCGCGCCAGTTCGAACAATTGGCGTTCGCAGGATTCATCCAAATCATGAAAATCGCTGACTACAAATAGTGTGGTGCCAGGCAGAGCGTAGCGCCGAGCTTCTTCGAGAATATGCGCCAAGGTGAAGCGATCGCTGTTGGGTTGCAGTAGTTGCTGGCTGTAGTCGCGCAGTTGGTGGATAAATTGTAAGACGGCGTGATGGCTGCGACGCGATTTCACCTCGGCCTGCGTCTGCGCGCCAAACACCAGTCCACCGACGCGATCGTTGGCATTCAGGCCAGCCCAACCCAACGCGGCAGCGACCTCGCAGGCAACCACAGATTTTAATCGCTGGCTGCCGAAAAACATGGCTTGGCGCAGGTCGCAGACAACCAGCACCGGACGCTCGCGCTCTTCGCGAAAAATCTTAGTGTGGGGTATTTCCGTTTTTGCTGTGACACGCCAGTCGATGGTGCGAACATCGTCCCCCGGCTGGTAGATGCGCACTTCATCAAAGTCCATGCCGCGACCGCGAAAGCGCGAGCGGTGGCCACCGGCCATCATCTGCCGAGCCTGCACTTTTGGAAAGCTGGTTAGCTCGCGCGCGCCGTAACGCAGCTTGACCATATCGCTGAGGTTGGCAATCGCAGGGTGGTTGTTCATGTCGTCTGAGTAGCTCATCAGGCTGAGGCGACAGTTTCCAGTAGCTTGTCGATCACTTTGTTTGCGCTGATACCATTGGCTTCAGCGTCAAAGCTCAGAATCAGTCGGTGCCGCAACACGTCATGGGCCACGGCGCGAATATCATCGGGGGTAACAAAATCACGATTGTGCAGCCAGGCATGGGCGCGGCTGCAGCGGTCGAGGGCGATGGTTGCCCGAGGGCTGGCGCCGTAGTCAAGCCACTGGGCCAGTTCGCCGCCATAAAGTTTGGCATCGCGGGTGGCGAGTATAAGTTGCACGAGATACTCCTCGACAGGCTCGGCCATATGTACGCTGATCGCCTGTTTGCGCGCAGCAAAAAGGGTTTCTTGCGTAAGTGTTTCAACTGCGGCCACTGGTTCTTTGAGGGCTTCCCGCCGCGACAGTTGCAGAATTAATCGCTCGCTTTTGGGGGCTGGGTAGTCAACCATCACATGCATCAAAAAGCGATCCATCTGCGCTTCAGGCAACGGATAGGTACCTTCTTGCTCAATTGGATTTTGTGTAGCCATCACTAAAAATAGCTCGGGCAGAGGGTAGGTGGTGCCACCTACTGACACTTGACGCTCGGCCATGGCTTCGAGCAGGGCTGACTGGACTTTCGCTGGCGCGCGGTTAATTTCGTCCGCCAAAACCAAGTTGTGAAAGAGAGGTCCTGCCTGAAAGTCGAAGGTGCCTTGCTGAGGCCGAAATATCTCGCTGCCGGTAATATCCGCGGGCAGAAGGTCTGGGGTGAATTGCACGCGCTGAAAGTCACCTTCAATAACCTCAGCCAGCGTTTTAATGGCCTTAGTTTTGGCCAGTCCAGGAGCACCTTCGACCAGCAGGTGCCCGTCGGCCAAAAGGGCGATAATCAGTCGTTCGACCAAATGCTCTTGGCCCACAATTTGTTGGTTGAGCCAATCTTTGAGTAGATGTATTTTCTGTTGCAAAACATTCCCCTATAACATGCGGTTTAGACAGATGAGCGGGTCATGATAGTGGTTAGATTATTAACACACAAACCGGATTTTCTGCGCTATAGTTAGGCCCAATCGACGCCAGCCTATTGCTGGTTGTTACAGACTAAATTTTTCGCAAAAGGTTGCAAATTTTTATCATGGATGCGCAAAAAACCACTGGCAGAGATGCTCTGCTAAATATTCTGAAAACCACGGCTGCGCATCATTTACGCGCCGAGCGCGCTGACCAGTTTATAGAGTTTGTTGCCAACGCGATGAATTTTTATCCTGACGCTTCTTATCTTGCCCGTCCTGCAACCCATATTTTCCACAGTTTATTCGGTCTATTTGTCTTCGCGGTAGAGGGCAGTGGCAGTCAGTCTCCAAGCAGTGCGCGGGTAAAAGTCTTTAATCCGCAGCCTGAAGTCGATGGTTGGCTAAGCGCTCACACCAGTATCTATGTGAACCAACGAGATATGCCATTTTTGGTCGACTCGTTGCGTATGGCTCTCAATCGACGCGGATTAAATATCTTTACCTTGCAGAGTAATCCTGTGTGGGTGTCGCGAAGTGCTGATGGCGGTTTGCTGCACAGCAATCGTGTTTTTTTTGAAGGTGCTCATCGCGAAGCATTTATTGCCATTGAGATTGATCTTCACCGCGACACCGAACTGCCGGATCTCGAACGGGATTTGCTGGCGGTGCTTGAAGATGTGCAAATTGTAGTCGATGACTTTGATCCAATGCGCCAGCGCGTGGATAAGTTAATTACCGAGCTGTCAGAGACGGCAGCCAGCGTCATAAACTGCAAAGAGTCGCTAGAATTTTTACGCTGGATTCACAACGGTTATTTTACATTTCTTGGCAGTGCCGAGTTTGATTTAGTGCGCGATGATGGCGAGCTCTATCTGCGCGAAATTACTCAGAGTCGATTGGGCTTGATGGACAAGTACGGTGGTGACACCCGCGAGGAGTCTCTTAAACGGCTAAATCCGGGTGTGATGGCACTGTATGAAAGCGAAGATATTCTCACCTTTACCAAGTCTTCGCGTCGGTCACGTGTGCACCGCGATGTCTACTCCGATTATTTGGTGGTTAAGCGCTTTAATAACAGTGGCGAGCCAATTGGTGAGGTGCGTTTTCTCGGGCTGTACACCTCGCAGTTTTACTCTTACAGTCCGCGGCGCATTCCTATCTTGCGCGACAAAGTAAATTGGGTTGTCGATAATTCAGGCTTTGATAAAAACAGCCACGACGGCAAAACACTGCTGTCGATTCTTGATTTCCATCCACGTGATGAGCTTTTTCATTTGACCCGCGAAGCCCTTGCTGAGACGGCCATTGGGATTTGGCAGATTCAAGAGCGTCGCGTGATTAAAGTGTTTCTTCATGCCGACCCGTTCGATAAATTTGTTAGCTGTGTGGTTTATTTGCCCCGAGAATCCTTCAATACAGAGGCGCGGATTAAGATCCAGCAGGCTATCGGCGAAGAGCTTGATGCACCTGAGTGCGAATTCACCACGCAGTTTTTGCCCGAATCCGTGCTGGTAAGAATATATCTGGTCTATCAAGTACGCAGCAAAAAGTATCTGCAAATAGAGCCCGCAACGCTAGAAGCAATTGTCACGCAAATTACCCGTGACTGGAGCGGCGCCTTTGCTGATGAGGCAATTGCTCAGTGGAGCGAGCGCGACGGCCACCCGATTGCGCGGCAGTTTCAGCGAGCCTTTCCTGCGGCCTACCGCGAAGCCTACGCGCCGTCACAAGCTCTTGCCGATGTTGCTCTGATCGAGGAGCTGGAGGACGCCAGTCAGCTTGCCATTGCCTTTACCCATGTCGACGGTGAACAGGCTAACTCGCTGCAACTCAAGCTGTTCCACTGTGATACTCCCCTCGAACTCTCTGACATGATTCCCATGCTGGAAAATCTCGGTTTTCGCGTGATGGTCGAGCATCCCTATCTGATCAAGCCAGATGTCGGCCCTGCGGTGTGGCTGCAGGATTTCACCCTGTCATTTTCTCTCGACGTTAATGTCGACGTGTCAGCGGTGCAGGGCAGTTTTAAAGATGCCTTGCGTGTTGTTTGGCAAGGGCAGGCAGAAAACGACAGTTTCAATCGCCTTGTTATTGGCGCGCGGCTCGATTGGCGTTCCGTGGCGATGTTGCGGCTCTATGCGCGCTATCTTAAACAGCTGGGAATTGCCTACAGTCAAGAGTTTATCGCCGACACATTGGCTCGCCATTTGGATATCACCCGTAACTTGGTAGCCCTATTCAAGAGCTATTTTGATCCGCGCTATGCCGCTGACAAAGATCGCAGCGAGCGCTCCGATGGTCTCTCGCAAAAAATTCGGCAGAGCTTGGACGCTGTCGACAACGTCAGTGAAGATCTTGTTTTGCGCGGTTATCTGGAAGTGGTAGAGGCAACACTGCGGACCAATTTCTTCCAGACATTTGACGATGGCACCGCGAAGTCCTACATCTCCGTTAAATTGGCGTCGGCAAAGATATCGCTGGCACCAAAGCCGCGGCCCGAGTACGAAATATTTGTCTATTCACCTCGGGTTGAGGGCGTCCATCTGCGCGGTGGCAAAGTCGCCCGCGGGGGCTTGCGCTGGTCTGACCGGCTCGAAGATTATCGAACGGAAGTGCTGGGGTTAGTCAAAGCCCAGCAAGTTAAAAATGCGGTCATTGTGCCAACAGGCGCGAAAGGCGGTTTCGTTGCCAAACAGGCCAGTATGGCCGCTGGGCGAGAGGCATGGCTGCAAGAAGGTGTTGCCAGTTACATGCTCTACGTGCAGGCGCTGCTGGATATTAGCGACAATTTGATTGACGGCGCAGTTGTGCCGCCAGTTAATGTCGTTCGTCGAGACGGCGACGATCCCTATCTTGTTGTGGCTGCGGATAAGGGCACTGCGACATTCTCCGATATCGCCAACGGTATTTCTGAGTCCAATAACTTTTGGTTGGGCGATGCCTTTGCCTCTGGCGGCGGTCATGGTTACGACCACAAAGGAATGGGCATTACCGCGCGCGGTGCTTGGATAGCCGTGCAACGGCATTTCCGTGAAATTGGTATGGATATTCAGTCTGAAGATTTCACCGTTGTTGGGGTCGGTGATATGGCAGGGGACGTGTTCGGTAACGGTATGCTGTTGTCAGAGCATATCCAGTTAGTAGCAGCCTTTAACCATCTGCATATTTTTGTCGACCCCAACCCCGATTCAGCCAAAACCTTTGTTGAGCGCCAGCGCCTTTTCAATACACCGCGCAGTACGTGGGACGATTTCGATAAAACATTGCTCTCTGAGGGCGGCATGGTGTTTTCGCGAGCGGCAAAGTCCGTGACACTCAATCCGCAGATTAAAGCGCGGTTTAATATTGATCGAGATCACGTGACACCGACAGAGTTGATGAAGGCGATTCTCGGGGCCAAGGTCGATTTAATCTGGAACGGCGGCATTGGCACCTACGTGAAGGCGTCGTCGGAAAATAACGCGGATGTGGGTGATCGAGCCAATGACGGCTTGCGCATAAATGGTAAAGACTTGCGCTGCAAGGTCTTTGGCGAGGGTGGCAATCTCGGGATGACCCAGCGCGGCCGCATTGAGTACTGTCTGCATGGTGGTCTGTGTAATACCGACTTTATTGATAACGCAGCCGGCGTCGACTGTTCTGACCATGAAGTAAATATCAAAATTTTGCTCAACGAAAAAGTCCGTCTGGGCGATATGAGTACGCTTGATCGTAACAATTTATTGCTCGAAATGACCGACAGTGTGGCCGAGTTGGTGTTGCACCATAATCGTCGTCAAACCCAAGCGATTAGTTTAGCCATGCACCGGAGTGAGCAGCAGTACGCAGAGTACCAGCGCTTTATGGCGTGGTTAGAGAGCTCGGGCAAGCTTGACCGAGAGCTCGAATTTTTGCCCTCGGATGATCAGCTCAACGACCGTTTAAATCGCGGACAATCGGTCTGGACTCGCCCGGAATTGGCGGTGTTAGTCTGTTACTCTAAAGTGATGCTGAAAGACGTGCTGCAGGGTGCTGATTTACTGGAAGACCCCATTTTGTCGCGCTCGGTCAATCAGGCATTTCCGCCGCGGCTGGTTGAGCTGTTTGCCGATGAGGTGTCTGAGCATCAGCTGCGTCGCGAAATTGCTGCAACGCAATTGGCCAATGATATGGTCGACCGGTTTGGATTCACCTTTTTCTTCCGACAGATGGAATCAACCGGCGCTAGCGCCGCGGATATTGTTCGCGCCTTTACCATTAGCGTGAATATTCTTGGCGTCAATGATTTATGGAAGATGATTGAAGATAGCAACGCCCGTCTATCCGCCGCACTGCAATTAGAACTGCTGCATATTTTGATGCGATTGGTTCGCCGCTCGACGCGCTGGTTCCTGCGTAATCGACGCTTAAACCTGAATTGCACAGAGTTAGTTCAATCAATGCATGATCCTATGCAGCATGTATTGCGCCAGTTACCGGCGCTTCACGAAGCGGATTGGATTGCGCTTTGGAATGACGAAAAGGCCCAGTTAATTGCCCAAGGCGTTGACGACGAGATGGCAGCGGTGCTCGCGTCGGCAGACAGCATGTTTCTGTGCGTTGGTACGGTTGATTTGGCACTGCGCCTGCAGCGTCCCGCAGATCTCGTTGCTCGGCTCTCCTTTAAATTGGGTGAGCACCTCTCGCTGGATTGGTTTATGGCACAAATTGTCGGCCTGCAACCGCAAAATCGCTGGCAGGATTTGGCCCGCGAATCCTATGTTGATGATCTTGAAAGTCAGCGACGACAGCTCACCGCCTGTTTGTTGGAAGGGCACGAGCAGGACGATATCGAATCGCTGGTTGCCGCTTGGCAAATCCAACAAGCGCTCTTGATCGCGCGTTGGAAGTCAATGGTTGTTGAATTGCGCCGAGGGGTGACACCTGACTTTGCGATGGTTTCGGTGGCACTGCGCGAACTGTTGGATCTGGTTCAGTCATCAGTGGATGCTACGCGATCCCGCTGAGATGGGTGATTGGCTCCTTTGATGAGATCGGCAGCTTTAAAGCAGCAGGTTGAATCAAAGGGGTAACAGAGCGCTTTTAATCTTTCCATTACAAGAGCCCGTTACAAGAGTCCGTTACAAGAGTCCGTTACAAGAGCGCGTTAAAAAGTTGGTTAAAAAAAGCCGGATCTCAATGAGCTCCGGCTTTTTTTGTACAGCACACTTGCTTGGCAATTAGAAATTACAGCAGGTAAACAACCCCATAAAGTCCCACGATGGTCAAGACGATCGTGTATGGCAGCGCCATAATCACCATGCGCATGTAGGACAGTCGAATTAGCGGTGCCAGTGCAGAGGTCAGCAAGAACAAGAAGGCAGCCTGACCATTCGGTGTCGCCACGCTAGGCAGGTTCGTGCCTGTGTTAATCGCAATCACCAGCTTGTCGTAGTGCGCTCGAGAAATATCGCCAGCATTCAATACCGCGGTTACTTCGTTGATGTAGACCGTCGCAACAAACACGTTATCACTGATCATCGACAATACGCCGTTGGCGAGGAAAAACATGCCAGGCTGGGCTGACTCGGGCATGGCAAGAACGGTATTAATCACCGGTGAAAACAGATGCTGTTCATGAATGACCGCAACAATCGCAAAAAACACCACGAGCAGCGCGGTGAAGGGCAGTGCCTCTTCAAACGCATGACCGATGCGGTGTTCCTCTGTAATGCCGTTAAACGCAGTTAGCAGAACAATAACCATCAGGCCAATCAAACCAACAGCAGCCCAGTGAAACGCCAAGCCCATCACCAGAATAAGCGCGACAACTGACTGCACAATTAAGGCTGCCTTATCGGATTGTGTGCGTCGCGCCGCGTCGTGATCACTCGACTCTTGAAGAATAACTCGGACATCCTCGGGCAGCGCCCCGCCATAGCCAAACACCTTAAACTTCTCTAATAAGACACAGGTCAGCAGACCGAAGACCAATACAGGCATTGTGACTGGGGCCATATGCAAGAAGAACTCAATAAAATTCCACCCCGCTTTTTCTGCAATCAACAGATTTTGCGGCTCTCCAACGAGAGTGGTAACGCCGCCCAGCGCGGTGCCAACCGCACCATGCATAATAAGGCTGCGGAGGAAGGCGCGGAACTGCTCAAGATTGTCGCGATGGCTGTTGCCCAAGTGCTGGTCATCGCTGTGATCATGCCCTTCATCGACGATCTTTTTGCCCGATGCAACCTTATGGTAGACCGAGTAAAACCCAACAGAAATCGTGATAAGTACAGCTGTAACTGTCAGAGCATCGAGGAAAGCGGATAAAAAGGCGCCAGCGAAACAAAACAAAAACGATAGGACAATTTTAGACTTCACACTCAAGAGTATTTTGGTAAAGACAAATAGCAGCATGTCGCGCATGAAGTAGATGCCAGCGACCATAAACATAAGCAGCAGGATCACCTGAAAATTGCTGACGGCTTCATTATAGACCGCATCCGGCGATGCCAGACCCATAAGCACAGCTTCAATTGCTAGCAGTCCACCGGGTTGTAACGGATAGCATTTCAAGGCCATTGCCAGTGTAAAAATAAATTCGCCGATGATTAGCCAACCGGTGACGAACGGGCCGAATGCCCAAAGTGCAAGAGGATTTAAAATCAAAAATGCAATGATGGCTTTCTGATACCAGTCGGGAGAATTCCCTAAAAAATTCTTTTTCAATGCCTGTGGCAGAGTAGGTTGCATAGTTGGCGCCTCTTGTTGTAATTGTATGATTTTTTCCGTGATACACTGGTCGAAATACCGGCCTGAACATTAGCCGTAGACCTCTAAATATGCAAGCCCTCTAGGCTTTTAATCCTAACAATGGCGTACACGATAACATGATTCCATCCTCGCTTAATGGTTTCTTCCCCGGTAATAAGGCTGCTGGGACAGATAAGTTGTATATAGTTCCAGTGGTAGGCCGGGATATTTTGATGGCGCTGGGCAGTCCCTCACTGGTGGTGGAAAGTGCTGAGGCGGATATCATGCGCTTCTACTGCGAGCGCCGGCTGGTGATTGGACAGTGGATGGGTGTTGACTGCGAAGTGTGGTTGCTGTCGTCCGACGCGCTGGCGATGGAAGGCTACTCGGTCAAGGAGTTGCGCTCTGTCCTGATGCTTGTGGGCGACGAAGAATTTGCCCTCGCCAGCAGAGCCGTGCAGATGCTCGAGTGGCAGGTAAACCACCAATTTTGTGGTACCTGTGGTCAGCGGACAACACAGGCGCTGGCAGATCACGCTCTGCAGTGTTTGCCCTGCAATAGTAATCTCTATCCCCGTATTTCTCCCTGCGTAATCGTCGTGGTGGTTGACGGCGAGCGCTGTTTGTTAGGGCGCCAAGTGAATTGGCCCGTGGGTCAATTCAGCGCGCTCGCTGGATTTCTTGAAGCGGGCGAGAGCGCCGAGCAAGCGTTGCACCGTGAGGTATTTGAAGAAGTTGGCGTGGAGATTAAAAATATTCGCTATGTTGGCAGTCAAGCCTGGCCATTTCCCGGGCAGTTAATGTTGGGTTTCTTGGCCGATGCCGTGACAACAGAAATTACAGTTGACGGCGCTGAAATTGAGGAGGCTCACTGGTGGCACTATCAGGCGATGCCGGAAAGATTGCCGCCCCTGACCACCATGTCTGGACGTCTAATTGCGCGCTTCTTGGAGGAAGTTTCCGCGTCTTGAGGCTTTGCTGGCAGGTGTTTTGAATCAGACTATACTTACCGTTTTATTGAACCTTGAATTGGAGTTTGCTTTGGATTTTCTTATTGAATACGGCCTGTTTCTAGCCAAGATTGCGACTTTTGTGGTGGCAACCGTTGTCCTGCTCAGCATCGTTTTCGCCATGAGTCAGAAAAACAAAAACGCTGGCGAGCGCGGTCATTTAGAGGTAACGCAGCTCAATGAATTGTTCGAGGACATGCGCGACGCGATGAAATCAGCGGTGATGGATGAAGCCGTCTATAAAGCAGAATTTAAGCAACAGCAAAAAGACAAACAAAAGAAAGCCAAAGAGTTAAAAAAAGCCAGTAAAAAAGCGGCTAAAAATGGCTTAGAAGAATCCGTTGAGGCACCTAAGCCGAGGGTTTTTGTGGTCAATTTTAATGGCAATATAACCGCCTCTGCCGTCACGCACCTGCGCGAGGAAATCACGGCAATGCTGTCGTTGGCCACCGAAAAAGACGAAATTGTTGTGCGCTTGGAAAGTGGCGGTGGTCTGGTGCACAGCTACGGGCTGGCATCCAGCCAGCTCGATCGTATTCGCAAGCGCAATATTCCACTCACGGTCTGTGTCGATAAAGTCGCGGCGAGTGGTGGTTATATGATGGCTTGTGTTGCTGACAAAATATTGGCCGCTCCTTTCGCTATTTTGGGTTCGATCGGGGTTGTAGCGCAGCTTCCAAACTTTCATAAAGTGCTGAAAAAGCATGATGTCGACTATGAATTATTGACGGCGGGCGAGTACAAGCGAACGTTGACCATGTTTGGCGAAAATACCGACAGCGGTCGCGAGAAGTTTCTCGAAGAGCTGCAAGATACCCATGATTTGTTCAAAGAGTTTGTCAGCCAACATCGGCCGCAGGTTGATATCGAAAAAATTGCAACGGGCGAGGTTTGGTATGGTCTGCGCGCGGTCGATGTGGCCTTAGTTGATGAGTTGCAAACGAGCGACGAGTACTTGGTGACACGTGCCGAAACCGCAGATGTTTACGAAGTCGCTTATGTGTTGAAAAAGAAGTTTCATGAGCGCCTTGGGTTTGCCGCCGAAGAGAGTATCGATCGCTTGCTGCTGCGCTGGTGGGATCGCGTAACAAACAACTCAAATAGAATGATGTAAACCCAAAATGGGCTTCGAAGCGCTGTTTAAAACAGCGCTTCGGGGTCCAAGTTGTAAGCGTCTGGTGGCAGGGTTTTGGCAATATCGATAGTGCCTTCCTTGCCGGACAATTGGAGTACTTTCTCTTGCTCGAGGCGCTGTTTGTTAACGTCTAAAATAATAGTTAGCTTCGGTTTTCGGCCCATGCCCGTCCTGTAGTCGCTGACCACGGCAACCTCGCCATTGGTGAGTTCAACCAATGACCCCGGTGGATACAAACCAATCGCTTGAATAAAGGTGTCGACTAATTCTTTTTGAAAGAGACGGGCGCGCCAGCCGGCGAGTTTTAAAATCGCCTCAGAGTGGGGAATGGGGGTCGCATAATAACGCGGAGAGGTTAGGGCGTCGTAGCAATCGACAATCCCTGCAATTCTCGCGTAGAGAGGAATGTCTGTGCCCGCCAACTGGCTTGGATAACCACAGCCGTTAAAGCGCTCGTGGTGGTGGCGAACGGCATTAATAATTTCTATAGGCAACGAGGTGTTCTTCAATATCCCAATCCCGTCTTGAATATGGCGGCGTGCCAGATGACTTTCTGCCGCGGTTAATTCAGTCGCTTTTCGCAGTAGTCTCAGCTTACCTATGTCGATCAGAAGGCCTGAGAGAGTGAGGTTAAATAGCTCTTCGCGACTTAAGCCGAGCTGGCGCGCCATGGCCCCGCAGAGAATTGCGCAGGAAATGCAGTGCCGATGGGCATAGCTGCTTTTACTTTTAAGCCGTGCCAGCCACACAGCCGCGGCTGGATTTCGAACAATACTGTCGACCAGCGCATCAATAAACGGGGTTAAGCGCTCTATGTCGGGCGGAAGGTCAGCCTTAACGGCTTTTCCTATGCGGTTAAATTCTTGCTGAATACTGAGATAGGCAAGGGTGGCAACGCGCAGCTCTGACGAGATGTCTGTGGTAATTTGGTATTCGTGGTTATCGCGATGAAGTAGCTCTTGATGGAGCGGAATACTGCTGATTTTTAGTTTTTCTGCCGCGGGGGGCTCTTGCATTCCCTGATTCATTGTTTTGCTAACATCCCAGTTAAGTTAAAAATCATTGCACTGGCGTCGTAATGACCCCGTTGTGTCCAGAGCATCCCTTTCGGGAGCGTCACTCATCATGGTTGCAGCGCATTACGAGGCCGCCTGATGCAAACTACCTACAAAAGGATAGCAGAAAATTTCTGCCCAATGACGCGACCTAGTGATCAGCTTCGCGAATTGGGAGATCTGTGTTCTCGCCCACCGCCGGCACAGAATAATTTGCTAACCATCTATTGAACTCCTCTGATGGCAGCGCCTTACTAATACCATAGCCCTGTGCGTAGTCGCAGCCGAGGTGCTGGAGAATTGCAAGAGATTCTTGGTCTTCAACACCCTCAGCGACAATAGCCAAATTGAAGCGCCGTCCCCAGTCTAAAATTAGTTTGACGATGTCCATATCAACCTTGCTATCGCGCATATTAAGAATGAACGATTTATCAATCTTCAGCTCGTCAGCGGGAATATATTTGAAGTACTCCAGTGACGAATACCCGGTGCCAAAGTCATCAATAGATATTTTTACGCCTAACTCTTTAATGCGACTCAGGGTTTTGAAGCCTTGATCGAGGTCCTGCTGGATGGTCGATTCGGTCACTTCAATGCAGAGGCGTGATGGATCTGCGCCCCAAAGATTGAGGCTGGACTCGATGGTGTTAAATAGCTCTGGCAGCCGGAGGCAGGATGCCGATAAATTAACGGCGGTCGTAATGGACTGTTGCGCGTGGGTCCAGCGTGCAGATTCTCTCAGAGCAGTGTTAATTACCCAGGAGAATAGTTCATCCATGCGACCAAATTGTTCGATAGTGGCAATAAGTTGCTCGGGATCAATGTCATTGTTTGCTGGCCAGCGAATAAGGCTCTCTGCGCCTCGCGGCGTTAGGTCTGGGAGATAGATCTGCGGCTGATAAAATAACTCAAACGTTTTCTCGGTGAGAGCATCAGAAACCTGTTGTCGCAGCACGATCTGCTGTTTAGCGCTGTGTGTGCTTGAGGCTTCACTGACGTGGTAGCGCACGCCGAGTGTCTGCGCTGTTTTTGCGGCGGCCTCGGCCTCAAGTAAGAGTGTTTCTGCACTGCACGGATTGGCGGAGGTAGAAAATCCGACGCAGCCCTCGAGGCTGACGAGTTTGCCGTCGATTTTAATGCTTGTTCGCAGACGATCATCAATTTTCTTGGCGACCAGAGGAATTAGCTAAATATTCAGCAGGGGCGAGATAATAAAGGCAAATTTATCGCCCTCAATGCGCGCGCAGCAAATTGGATTTTTCGGGATCTTTGCTAGATCGCGATGCCGCTCGGCCAATATTTGGTCGCCGGTGGCGTATCCGTAGCGCTGGTTGATCTGTGAAAACTTACTCAGAACAACTAAGGCGAGGACGGTGAGTTGGTCACGGCTGACCGCTAGGCGCTGAGTAAGCGCTGCGAGCAGCGGCTGTCGGTCGGTGGTGTAGCGGCTGTCTGTAGGGCTCATCAGATATAGAGTGCTTCTGGGTCTAGGCCATAGGCCCCAGGTTCCAATGTGCGCAAAATGTCGATAGAACCGCTGGGGTCGGCGAGGTTAACCTCCTGAAAGTCGGGCAGTTGCTGCTTGTCGCTGTCCAAGATAATCAGTACCTGTGGTCGCAGTCGCTTGCCGAGATTCTCCTTGATCACAATACCCACTGCACCCGAGGAGAGTTCGACGAGGGTGCCTGTCGGATAGACACCCACCGATTGGATAAACGCTTCTATAAGTTCTGGCTGGAAGTCGTAGCCGCGCCACTCATACATTTTTTTAATGGCAAGCGCATGAGGAATGGGTTGGGCGTAGACTCGTTGGCTGGTGACGGCGTCGTAGCAGTCGGCGATGGCGGCAATTCGGGCATAAAGAGGGATTTGAGTGCCTTGCAGGGCGCGTGGATATCCGCTGCCATTAAAGCGCTCATGGTGACTGGCGATCATATCAATCACGGCTTGCGGCAACGTGCGTGACGAGCTTTCTACCATTTTCAGACTGAGCTCGACATGCTTTTTGACCAGGGTAAATTCTCGCTCGCTCAGTTGTGCGGTTTTGTTAAGAATAGCCCCAGGAATTTTTAATTTACCGATATCCAACAGCATTCCGCCCATTGATAGCAGGGTCAGTTCTTTTTTCGGCAGGCCGATTTGGCG
>Ga0102874_1000341_pt1 | contig 17387 bp, 12 predicted proteins | sample Colrivmet1547A02_FD_78184 | JGI IMG/M metagenome (GOLD analysis project Ga0102874, IMG submission 78184) | Estuarine microbial communities from the Columbia River estuary - metaG 1547A-02 | ecosystem: Environmental > Aquatic > Marine > Intertidal zone > Estuary | place: USA: Columbia River...
AAGGCCATTCAGATGCCAGCTTCTCCGATCCGCAAACTTGTTCCATATGCTGAAACAGCAAAAAAAGCAGGTAAAATTGTTTACCATTTAAACATCGGTCAACCGGACATTGAAACGCCTGAAACTGCCTTAAACGCTATACATAATTTAGATCGAAAAGTATTAGAATACAGTCACTCAGCTGGATTTGAAAGCTACAGAAACAAACTGGCGTTGTCGTACCAAAAAAGTGGGATTCCAGTAAACAGCGAGGACATCCTCATCACAACAGGTGGGTCTGAAGCCCTGATTTTTGGATTTATGTGTACCTGTGATCCAGGAGATGAAGTCATTATCCCTGAACCATTTTATGCGAATTACAATGGATTTGCAGTTACTGCAGGACTAAATGTTGTTCCGGTTGCATCATCTATAGAATCTGGATTCGCACTTCCGCCAGTGGAAGAATTTGAAAAGAAAATCACCTCTAAAACGAGAGCAATCGTTATTTGTAACCCAGGAAATCCAACGGGCTACTTGTATTCACAAGAAGAATTAGAACAGTTGAGAGAAATCGTTTTAAAACATGATTTGTACTTGTTTGCGGATGAAGTTTACCGTGAATTTTGCTACGATGGTGCAATTCCTTTCTCGGTAATGAATTTAAAAGGAATTGAAGAGAATGTCATAATGATCGATTCCGTTTCCAAACGTTATTCCATGTGTGGAGCAAGAATTGGTGCATTAATTACCAAAAATAAGGAAGTCATGAGTGCAGCCTTGAAATTTGGACAAGCACGTTTATCTCCACCAACAGTTGATCAAATTGCTGCTGAAGCGGCTTTAGATACGCCACAATCCTACTTCGATGATGTTGTTAGTGAATATGTTGCTCGTAGAAACATCATGGTAGATGGACTCAACAGCATTCCAGGAGTATTTTGTCCAAAACCAAGCGGTGCATTCTATTGTGTTGCGAAATTCCCTGTTGACGATGCAGAAAAATTCTGTCAATGGTTACTTGAGGATTTTGAATTCGAAGGTCAGACCGTAATGATGGCTCCAGCAAATGGATTCTATTCCACTCCAGGCGCGGGGAAACAAGAAGCTCGTATTGCCTACGTGTTGAATCAAGATTCTTTAAGAAAAGCTGTGGAATGTTTACGTGTAGCTTTACAGGTTTATCCGGGACGAACAAATAGTTAATCCATGTTTATTGAGCAATACATAGCGAATATTCCAGAGGAACATCGAGACAAATTCATTCGATTGATGGAGGTTCTCCGTGAGAATCTCCCCGATGGATTTGAGGAAACAGAAAGTTACGGCATGGTTGGATATGTGGTGCCTCATGCTATTTATCCGGATGGTTACCATTGCGCACCGAAACTACCTTTACCCTTTTTAACGATTGCTTGTCAGAAAAACTTTATTGCGGTTTACCACATGGGGATTTATAGCGATGAGCAACTGTTGAATTGGTTTGTCGAAGAATTCCCGAAACATAGCGCGAAGAAATTGGACATGGGGAAATCGTGTATACGATTCAAAAATGGACAAGCTATTCCTTTCGATTTAATTGGTGAATTAGCAAAGAAAATGACCGTTCAGAATTGGATTGACCGGTATGAAAAAATGTATAAACGCAAATGAACCAATTCGTGATTCATTCGTTGAACTAACACTATGAAACAATTCGAAGTTCCAGCTTTTTACCGTTCGCACATCATTTCAAAAGTGAAGGCGCAGCGAAAATTAGCTGATCCGCGCAAAAAAGACTTTAGTCCAACGGAACTGCAAGTAGGCAAGGTAACGTTCGTAATTGCACGACATTTTGGTTTCTGCTACGGCGTTGAAAATGCCATCGAAAAAAGCTACAAAGCCATTCACGAAAATCCAACGAAACGGATTTTCCTTTTAAGTCAAATGATTCATAATCCAGCGGTGAACGAAGACCTGATTAGTCATGGACTTCAGTTTCTACAGGATACCGAAGGAAATCAATTGATTCCTTTTGATACCTTAACCAAGGAAGATTTGGTGATTATTCCTGCTTTTGGAACAACCTTAGAAATCGAGGAGAAACTGAAAGTAATTGGTGTTGACATCGCCACCTACAATACGACATGTCCATTTGTGGAAAAGGTTTGGAATCGATCTGAAAAACTCGGAGAAACGAATCACACCATCATCATTCATGGGAAACACAAGCACGAAGAAACACGAGCAACCTTTTCACACAGTTCGAAAAACGCTCCTTCGTTAATTGTTAAGGATATTGAAGAAGCAAGAATTCTTGGTGATTACATCCTCGGAAAGTTAGACATCTCTTCTTTTGAAGCTGTTTTTAAAGAGAAATACTCACCTGGATTCGATGCTACACGTGATTTGACTAAAATTGGAGTGGTAAATCAAACCACCATGCTCGCAAGTGAAACACAAGAAATCGCGCTCTATTTACGCGAAGTGATGTTGTTGAAATACGGGACTGATGTGATCAAAGAACACATTGCAGATACGCGAGATACCTTATGTTATGCAACGAATGACAATCAAACCGCAACACTAGCATTGATGGAAACAGCTGCGGATATGGCGATTGTTGTGGGAGGATACAACAGTTCAAACACCAGTCATCTCGTCGAGTTACTCGAGCAAAAGTTCCCGTGTTACTTTATTAAAGACGAAAGTGAGATTCTTTCACAAGAGCACATTCGTTCGTTCGATATTCACTCAAAAACCATAAGCGATTCCTCATTCTTATCAGCCGAATCGAATCATCGAATCATCCTCACTTCTGGCGCTTCTTGTCCAGATTCTATTGTGGATGGTGTCATGATGAAAATCCTTTCTTTTTTTCATAGCGAAGAAGAATTGAACACCATATTAAGTACCGTAAAATGAAAATATACACTAAAAAAGGAGATCAGGGTCACACCGGACTCATTGGAGGAACGCGCGTTTCGAAGGGTGAATTGCGAATTGAAGCCTATGGCACTGTCGACGAGCTAAATTCATATGTCGGATTGATTCGTTCTTTCGACATTAATACAACAGCGGTTAATCAGCTGATTGAGATCCAGGATCGTTTATTTACGATTGGCTCAAGTTTGGCATCGGATCCAGAGAAATCCAACATGAAAATTCCTGATTTATTGGAATCCGATGTGGTGAAATTGGAAGAATGGATGGACGCTATGGACGCTGAACTTCCGGAACTTACAAGTTTTGTTCTTCCTGGTGGACATCCATTTGTTGGACACATACATGTGTGTCGTTGCGTGTGTCGCAGAACAGAACGTTTAGTTGTGACATTAGACGAGCACGATTTTGTTGCGCCACTCGTGATTAGCTATTTAAACAGATTAAGTGACTACTTCTTCGTTTTAGGCAGAATGATCGCCATGGAACTTGGAATTCAGGAACAGGAATGGAAACCGCGATATTAAATTTCGCTTGCTTTATTGCATAGTTTTCATTTTTAATTTGCTTTATTGGAAATAAAAATTACTTTTGCCAAAATTAACACCTAAAACAAAGAATTATGTATTGGACTTTAGAACTTGCTTCTTATTTAGAAGATGCTCCCTGGCCAGCAACGAAAGAGGAATTAATTGATTTCGCCATTCGAACAGGGGCTCCATTAGAAGTAGTAGAAAACCTACAGGACTTAGAGGATGAGGGTGATATGTACGAAAGTATCGAAGAAATTTGGCCTGATTATCCGTCAAGAGAAGATTTTCTCTTTAACGAAGATGAATATTAATTAAATCCTGCTTCGGCAGGATTTTTTTTAGCATGAACTTTTTAGGACACCTCTACTTCTCCGGAACGGACAAAGAGTTGATGTTAGCAAATCTCTTTGGTGACTTTGTTCGTGGATCACAACATGGACACTTTCCTGAAGTGATTCAGCAGGGAATTAAATTACACCGTTCCATTGATTTCTATATTGACAATCATCCACTTGTCAAAGAATTGAAATACGACTTAATGTCAGAGCTTCCCAAAGTTGGACCTGTTGCAGTGGATTTGTTTTTTGATCATTTACTCGCACGAAATTGGGCTGACTTTCATCCAACAGCATATACGAGCTTCTTAAATGACTTTTACGAACATGAAACGGATTTTCAGGATCATTATCCAAAAGAGTTCATCGAATTCATGCATAAACTCCGCACGCATCAATGGATGAACCATTATCCGACAAAATATGGCTTAATGAAATCATGTGAAGGAGTAGCGAAACGCATTTCATTTGAAACGAAACTACCGACTGCTCACCTCGTTTTTGATCAAATGGAAGGACAAATCGAAGAGGTATTTCATCGTTTTATGTCCGATGCTAAAAGTGAATTTTTATCGCAATAAATTCACATGTCCATCAATAATGATTGGGCTCTCTCCATCTTTTCGGGTATAACTTATATGATAATTATACATTCCATCCGGACATGTGAGGAATTCCAAACGTCCATCCCAACCAATAGTATGATTCGTAGATTCAAAAATGGTTTCACCCCATCGGTTATAAATGGATAAGCTGTAGTTTTTCGGCGTAAATCCAGTAGTAAACACTGGAAGAAAAACAGTATTGTGCTCTTCCCCATCTGGCGTAAATGTATTCGGAATAAACAAGGCCACATTATCCTGAACGATCGCTGTCAAGGTAAGAGAATCCTTGCATCCAAAGTTTGTTTCACTCACCAATTGTATCGCATATTGTCCTTCTTGAAAAGGAAGAGAATAATCAAATGAGCTTTGATTATTGACAAAAGAAGACCCTTCTATGGTCCAAGTGTTTTGATTATTTCCTGGAGTCAAATTAAAAATGGTGATGGTTGGCTCATCAATTTCCACTTGATCGGGATTTACGTAAAAATTAGGCTGTGGAGTTGGATCAATAAAAACCGTAGCTGTTACTGGATTCGAAACACAGCCTAGCGCATCCACGCCATAAACAGAATAACCTGTCGTTATTGAAGGAGCTACCGAAATACTTCCGTTTGCATTCTGTGGAACATCCCAAACATACGTTAAGGCACCATTCGCAAACAACGTTACAGGAGTATTCACACACACCATGGTATCTTGCACTGTCACAATCGGCAATGGATTGACAGTTAAAGTTAATTGAACGAGTGAATCGCAGCCAAAGACAGAGGGAATGGTTACCGAGTACTGTCCTGAAACGGTTAAATTCTGTCCATTAAAAAGATACGTGTCGCCCGCACAAATGGATGCAGAAAAACTTGATGCAGTTGGTTGAACCAAGGATAATTGAAATGTAACAACGGAATCACAACCAAGGACATTCTGCAAGGTATCCAAGTAGATTCCAGCTTGACTTAACGTTTGACCCTGAAAAGTATAGGTCGAACCCGCACAAATAGAATCAGCGTAACTTGAATAAACCGTTGGATTTTGAAACACTTCCATAGAATCCTGTTCTGTACATCCATTGGTATCGGTCGCAATAGCGGAATATACTCCAGGAGAATTTACTAGGATAGCATTGGTCGTCGCACCCGTATTCCAGCCAATGGAACTAAATGTCCCAACCGATTGGATAGAAACCGAATCACCTTGACAAATCGTCACATCTGGTCCAATTTGGAAAGAAAAACTACTCAATCCAACGACAATTGAATCTCTGACCGTCGAACAGCCACTTGGGACATCTACCCAATAAACTCCCGGTGTATTGATGGAAATGGATGCCGTGGTCTGACCGTTATTCCATACATAAGAATTAAAGGTATTTGTTGTTTGAAGTGTGATTGTTTGTCCAGAACAAATGGAAATGTTCGGACCTAAATTTGGTAAAATCGGAGCAGCTGGCACTGGATAATTAAATACTTGAATTCCAGCAGCACCAGCCGTAGCACCATGAGGTGTTCCGGCACAAGCAGGACCTGTATGCAGGACCATTCCTGGATTTCCACCGGCAAGTAAATTAGTCACATTTGCTGGAATAACTCCTTGCTGATAGCTCACTGCGCCACCGCCACCACCGCCACCAGGTCCATGACATGCGGAAGACCACAATGTACTAAAAATATTACCTCCGCTACCGCCTCGAAGATCTAGATTGATAGTGGAGGAAGTGTTACTGCACATATAGTGCACATATCCACCTGCGCCACCGCCACCAGCTCCCTCAGAATCAGTATTTCCAATGACATTAGCTCCTCGGGCATCCACCGTGAAATTGTTTCCGTTAATCGTTGGAGAGGTTAAAAAAACCATTCCACCACCATTTGATCCCGCTGTTGCATTGAGTCCGTTGTCCTTGTATCCACCACCTCCACCACCGCCAAGATATGCTTTGAAAGAAGCGTAACTCGGAGTTAATCCACCTAATCCATAAGAAGCATTTAACTGACAACTTCCATAGAACTCATTTCCACCTCTTCCACCAATTCCGCCATTTCCGCCACCACCGGCACCTGGATTTCCTGAATTCGATCCTCCGCCTCCATTCGCTAGTGGCGCGCGATTGGAATCCATGGTAATTGGAGGAACAGCTATCCCCTCCCCTTTTTTACCTGCATTTTGATTGGCGTAATTAGGATCACCACAAGAAAACCAACCTGTGTAAACTGCACCACCAATAAATCCTTGTCCAGAAACATTGATGTTCGCGTTAAACGTAATGCTATTTGTCGCCTCGATGGCTACGATTCCACCGGTTGTCCCATTCCATGGTTGCGCAGTGACCGTTCCAACAATTGTGACATTTGAATAAACGGCTACTTTAACCAATTGTACTTTTCCAGATGGCGTGTACGTTTTACAGAGGTTACTTGTAAACGTGACGGTATTTCCATTTATTGCGGCAATGGTTGCGAATTCAAAATTACCCGTATTTCCAAGAGCGGTAATCGTTCCGAATGCAAGTGTATTCGTCGTTGTAATAGTCGCTCCTTTCATTTGAATGATGAGGACCTTATCCCCAACTTGAAAAGGACCTATAGCTGTTACGGTTGCGCTATTTGGACTAACAACACTAACGGCAACATAAGAATTAACAACACCTGAAATATTCTGAGCTTGCGCAGTGTTTTCGAAAAATACTAGCGAAAAGAAAATAAAAAAATATTCTAAAAACGTGATTATTCTTCTTTTCATTCCATTCTTCTATTTTAGCAAACTAACGTGTCCTGATATGGCTCTGAGTTCATTGGATGAACTGACAACAAATTTAATAGTATATGCGTACATTCCTTCTGGACATTTAACAAAGTTATAATATCCATCCCAACCAATCTCCGGATTTTGAGAAGAAAATATCAATTCTCCCCAACGATTGTACACATCAAACTGGTAACTTCCTGGCATATATCCAGAGGTAAACACTGGACTAAACGTATTATTGTGTTCATCACCATCAGGAGTGAAGGCGTTCGGTACATAGTACAAGACATCACCTTTCACTTGGATAATTTGCGTCGTAGAATCAAGACAGCCGTATTGGCTTTCAACGAGCAATTGAACTGTATAATTTCCTTCATCAAATGGATATTGATACTCAAAGGTTGCATTTGACTCTTCCGTTATTGTTCCATCACCGAAATTCCAAGTGGAGATCAATTGTCCAGAGGATAAATTCGTAAACGTCACATTTGGTGAGTCACTCGTTAAAAGATAGGGTTCCGCGCCAATACTAGCTATGGGATTTGGATGAACTGTAAGCACAGAAACGGCAGTATCCGAACAATTAAATTGATTGAATCCAATCACTTGATAGCTTGTCGTAATACTTGGACTAACGTACACTTGTGTTCCAACCAGATTGGTCGGATTCCAAGTATAGCTATCTGCACCGGAAACCGTCAGAGAAGCCATTTGTCCAACACAGATTTCTTGATCTGCAGTAAATGTTAAAACAGGTTTCGGGTATAAGGTGAAATTCGTTTGAATGGAATCGGCGCAACCTTCCGCTGTGTATCCAATTGCCTGGAATACTCCAGATCCCGTTGGTAAAATCGATTGAACATTTGTTGTTGCAGAAGTAACTCCGGGTCCACTCCATGAATAAGTAGCAGCACCAGATGCCGTTAATGTTAAATTCTCATTTGGACATAAAGAGGAAGCAGATGCTACCAATCCCATGTTCGGTAGTGGATTCACCGTTAAATCAAGCGAATCGAGATGTGTACAACCATAAGTATTTGTTGCCAGTAAAGAGAATTCATTGGAAATAGTTGGATTCCAGGTCATACTTCCCGTACTAGTGGGAACTGCCATTTGAGGCGTCCACGTATAAGTATACGTTCCACCCACTCCCTGCGGAGCTAAAGTCAAGGAATTTCCGATACAAATGGTAGAATCGGAAAGTGTGAAGGTTGGTTCAGTAGAAATAACAATGTTCAAGTTTACAATGGAGTCGCAGCTGTAGATACTTGATAAGGTATCCACATATATTCCTGTTTGGGTGATCGATTGTCCATTGAAACTGTAAGGTCCACCGTCACACAAGGTATCCGTAATATTGGTAGTAAACTTTGGATAGATTGTTACTTGGACTTGATCCGTGGCTTGACAAAAATTTGGATTTGAGGCAGAACTCGAGGTCAGGGTATACGTTTGAACTATCGGAACACCCGTTGTATTTACAGCAGATACAGTAGGATTCGCGGTATTACTATTCGACAAGTTAAGGGCTGGAGACCAAGAATAATTATATCCGGCAGTTGGAATAACCCCAAGATTTCCAACTTCATCCGAACAAATGGAAAGATCTTGACCAGCATTGGCTTGCGCTGTTCCAATGGTCAAATTAAGCGTAATAATCGAATCACAACTATGAATGGTATTCAAGGTGTCATAATACGTTCCAGACTGTGAAAGTGATTGTCCATTAAAAACATATGGACCACCATTACAAAGCGTTTGGGTAACGGTTTGGCTGAATTGAGGATAAATAGTCACATTGATTTGATCCGTTGTTGGACAAAGACCCGGATTGGACGCCAAAGAAGTTGTAACAGTGTATGTTTGTGTAATTGGTACCCCCGTTGTATTAGGTAAAGTTACAACCGGATTTGCCGCTGTTGTAGAAGAAAGTCCGATGGAAGGAGACCAAGAATATACGTTCAATGGATTTGGTGTTGCACCGATTGTCACCCCTGTGGATGAACAAGTTGTTGCATCAATTCCAGCGTTAGACACAGCTTGATTGGTGTAAATAGTGACGTTTCGTATCGAATGTAAATCGTACAAAGCTCCAGTACTTGCTGTAAATCCAACATATCCCGTAAAATTAACGGGCGAAGTAGCTTGTAAAAGTTGAACATTGTTCACTAAAACAGTCACCAATCCATTGTTATAGATGATTTTTACTGGTTGATAGTTTGTGTTACGCAAATAGTTTAAAGACCCACCGGAATTTTGAATTTTCGGTGTTGCTGGCAAACATTCGTTGTATCCAATCCCATTGAAAATTTGAATCTCTGGATTGGTTCCACCTTGACTACAGTTGTCGTAGGTGTCAATCACAACTTTTAGACCATTAGCTGTTCCTGGAATCCCAATTCCACCTCCAAGAACAAATCCTGCAGGAGGAACATCAATGAAGCAAAAAGCCAAACCATCCGCTGCATTCCCTCCAGCAATTCGGTATTCAAATTCCACGGTCCAAGTTTGACATGCATTAAGATTAATCGGCGTGTTGTAAAAAATACCCCCAGACTGTCCAGTAGTATTATTAGTCAGAAGCAATTCATTATTGAATGCATCCACATCTCCTGGAGTGTCGCCAATGTGTGCGTTACCCGTTAGATTCCAACCTGTTGTAATCATATTGGGAGATCCTGTAAGTTGTCCAAATACATAGGTTTGCGCCCAATTATCTGTTACTGTGAACATCAGGGCTGCGGATAAAAGAATCGTTTTAATCATCATTGGCTGAAAGACGTTATAAACATTAAATAGTTGCTAAATTTAGGTAAAATTATTGCGCTTATCATTTACTTAGTGTATTTTTGACACAAACTAATATTGTTTTAAAATGAATGCAAACAATAAAAAACCTAATTATAGTACAGAACGTTTCCAATCGTTTAATATTGTGGTCTTTGGCGGAGATGGCGATTTAGCTATCCGCAAAATATATCCTGCATTATTCCACCGAGACCTTGATGGACAAATAAATATTGACTACAATATTGTTGGAATTACACGTAAAAATCCAGAAGAAAAAGATTTCTTTGAAAAGCTAATTCCCTTCTTAGAGAGCAGTGATCACCACAGATATCACAGAGATGAAATCGAAAAATTCATCAAAAAAATCAAATTAATTAAGGTTGCCGACTCCACGGTAGAAGATTATTCGGAATTATCTTCTTTCATCAAGCAATTCCCTACTTTTCAGAATATTTACTACTTTTCTACTCCATCCTCCGCATTTGGCCCTATTGCACGAACGTTAAAAGCGTGTGGACTTGTGAGCGAGACGAGTAAAGTTGTCATTGAAAAACCGTTGGGATACAGTTTGGAATCATCCATTGCGATCAACAATGAAATCACATTAGCCTTTGATGAGCATCAAATTTATCGAATTGACCATTATTTAGGGAAAGAAACTGTTCAAAACCTAATGGTCTTGAGATTTGCAAACAATTTGTTTGAACGTGCATGGAATGCGGAAAACATTGACAGTATTCAAATTACCGTTGCGGAAAGCCTAGGGGTTGAAAAGCGCGCTTCCTATTACGATAATTCAGGAGCCTTGTTGGATATGGTTCAAAATCACTTGCTTCAATTACTGTGTCTTGTTGCCATGGAACCGCCTGTTTCATTGGAAGCGGACGAAGTGCGCAATGAAAAATTGAAAGTACTTCGTGCCTTGCGTCCACTCAACAAAAAAACCGTACAAACGGACACAGTTAAAGGACAATATACGCGTGGAAAAATTAATGGAAACCAAGTGAGTTCCTATTTGGAGGACATCGAAAAATACGAATCCAAAACGGAGACTTTTGTGGCTATGAAAGCCTATGTTGACAACTGGAGATGGAAAAACGTTCCCTTCTATTTGAGAACAGGAAAACGAATGATTAAACGTTATTCCGAAATCGTTATCAACTTTAAAGAGGTTCGACACAACATCTTTCCATCCAAAGAGAAATTAAACAACAACAAACTGATTATTCGCTTACAACCTGAAGAGCGCATTGAATTAATTCAAATGACGAAGATTCCTGGTCCTGGTGGATACCGTTACAAGCCCATCGCCTTGAAACTCGACTACATCGACTCATTTAAGGAACGTTTCCCAGATGCATACGAACGATTAATCATCGACGTTATTCGTGGGAATCAAACACTTTTCATGCGTCAAGATGAATTACAAGCAGCATGGACTTACATTGAATCAATTACTAATTCTTGGAAATCAAGCAACATGTCCAATGTTCTTTACGAAGCTGGAACATGGGGTCCTGGCGATTTGATTTTAGATGAGAACGAATCATGGATAACAAAGTCATGGAGAGATTAATTTCATTCGAATCGAAAGCACTGCTTGAAGTAGCATTAGCGGATCAAATTGCAACGATCCTACGATCCGAGATTGCGACAAAAGGAACAGCAAGCATTTTGCTTTCAGGCGGAAGTACTCCAAAGAATTTGTACCAAAAACTTGGTGAAATAGACTTGGATTGGTCAAACGTTCATGTTGGACTCGTAGATGAACGTTTTGTCCCTCAAGACAGTTCCTTTTCAAATGAAACACTCATTTGTGAAAGTTTGATGCAAAGCAAAGCTGCATCTGCTCAATTTCATCCTATGGTCATCAATGCTTCCGATTACTCGGAGAATTTAACCTTGGCTGCGGAAGAAAATCGTGTATTTGAGAATCCAGATGTGATCGTGCTCGGAATGGGTGATGATGGACATACAGCATCGCTATTCCCGAATGATCTTTCTTCGGAGGATGCTACCTTTTCAGAACGTTTGTTAGCAAATACAAACGCTCCAAACGAACCGACACAACGCATCACATTCTGTGGTGCAATCTTAAAGAAAGGGAAGCACAACTTTTTAATGATCACTGGTGCACGCAAATTGGACGTGCTCTCCGAAAGCATCGAGAGAAAATACCCTATACATCATTTCATTCCATTTTTAGAAGGAATTTATTACACTGAAAATTCATAAGATATGAATGCAAAAGTTTTAGAGATTACCCAACGAATTATTGAGAGAAGCCAAGAAAGCAGAGCTACTTATTTGACACAAATGAAAAGTGCGCATCAGGAAGGTGTCACTCGTCAAGCAATGAGTTGCGGAAATCTTGCCCACGCTTTCGCGGCATGTGACACACACGATAAAACAGAGTTGGCTCAAAATCGCTTGCCGAATTTAGGAATTATTACCGCATACAACGACATGCTTTCTGCACACAAAGTGTATGAAGATTACCCGAAAAATATCCGCCTCTACGCTAATAAACACAATGGAATCGCGCAAGTTGCAGGAGCCGTTCCAGCCATGTGTGATGGAGTCACTCAAGGACAACCAGGAATGGAACTTTCCTTGTATTCCAGAGATGTGATTGCGATGTCAACAGCTATTGGATTGTCGCACAACATGTTTGACGCAACGCTATGCTTAGGAATTTGTGATAAAATCGTTCCAGGTCAGATGATTGGAGCATTGCGATTCGGACACTTACCAACGGTGTTTCTTCCTGGTGGACCGATGCCAACTGGTATCAGTAACGAAGAAAAAGGACGCATTCGCCAATTGTTTGCAGAAGGAAAAATTGGACGTGAAGAACTATTAAAAGGAGAATCGGATTCCTACCATTCCCCGGGAACATGTACTTTTTACGGGACTGCGAACAGCAATCAAATGTTGATGGAAATCATGGGAATGCAATTACCTGGATCAAGTTTTGTGAATCCAGGAACTGAACTCCGTGATTTATTGAACGAAGAAGCAGTAAAAGTTGCCATCGGAAATACATCCATCGGATTTGAACGCTCCATAGCAAATATCATTGATGAGAAAGTCATTGTGAACGGCATCATCGGCTTATTAGCAACAGGAGGTTCAACCAACCACACGATTCACTTAATTGCGATTGCAAGAGCTGCTGGAATCATCATCAACTGGGATGACATGTCGAATTTATCGGATGTCGTTCCATTATTGACAAGAATGTATCCAAACGGTGCTGCAGATGTAAATCATTTCCACGCTGCAGGAGGAATGGGATTTGTGATTCGCACCTTATTGGATCACGGAATTTTACACGAAGATGTTTACACGATTCTTGGAAAAGGACTAAACAAATACAAACAAGAACCAAGAATTGAAAATCATCAATTAATATGGGTTGATGGCGCAAGTAAAAGTTTAAATGAATCCATCATACGTTCTGTTAGTGAGCCATTTTCAGCAGACGGAGGGATTAAACTTCTCAAAGGAAATCTTGGACGCTCCGTTATAAAAACAGCTGCAGTTGCCGATGATCAACGCGTGATTGAAGCACCAGCGATTGTTTTTCATGAGCAAAGTGATTTGATTAAAGCATTCAAAAACGGTGAATTAGAAAAAGATTTTGTCGCGGTAATTCCCTTCCAAGGTCCAAAACACAATGGAATGCCCGAGTTACACCAGTTGACTCCTACCCTCACCATTCTTCAAAAGAGAGGATTTAAAGTAGCATTGGTGACGGATGGTAGAATGTCTGGTGCATCTGGAAAGGTTCCCGCAGCCATACACTTAACACCAGAAGCTAAAGATGGTGGAATGATTGCGAAAATCCGCACAGGCGACCTTATTCGCTTGGATTCTTACCATGGTGAATTGACCGTTTTGAATCAAACAGAAGTTGAAGCGAGAGAAGCGACCTATATCTCAAACGAGGATACCTTTGCTTTTGGACGTGAATTGTTTGCTAACGTTCGAAAAATGGTCACAAAAAGCGAAGAAGGAGCAAGTTTCCTTTTCTAATTAGGCTTCTTCCTCTTTCCAATAAATCGATGCCAATATCGATAAGAACAATGCTCCGATGACGATGAGCAATGAAATCGATGATGGAATGTGAATAAATGGAGAGAGTAACATTTTTAATCCAATGAAGGATAAAATGAACGCTAATCCATATTTCAATTTCGAGAACATGTGGATGGAATTCGCCAATAAAAAATACATGGATCTCAATCCTAAAATGGCGAAGATATTCGATGTGTATAGAATCACCGGGTCATTTGGCGCTATCGCAAAAATGGCTGGAATGGAGTCAATCGCAAAGACTAAATCCGTTGTTTCAATCACCACCAACACTAAAAATAACTTTGTTGCAAAACGCTTTTTGTGCCAAGACATAAAGAATTTATCTCCGTAATAGTGCTTCGAAATCGGAAATACTTTTCGTGCCATTCGCGCACCGAAACTTGTTGAATAGTCTTCTTTATCGTCCTCGTCTTCCGATGCGAACAAGGACTTTATTCCAGCGTAAATAAGGAATATACCGAAGATCGTTAAGATGGCATTTGGACGAAAGAACTTACCTGCATTTTCCGCTAAACCGCGATTCGCTTCTTGGTCCAAACTGAAATTCCATGAGCCAATACTAAATTCAGGCAAATACGTTAAATTAATCAGTCCAATTCCAGAGAAGATGAAAATCGCTCTAAAAATGATGGCGCCGATAATTCCCCAAAACAATACTTTGTGTTGCAGTTTTCCTTCCAATTTAAAGAAACGGAAAACGAGAATAAAAACGAACATATTGTCCACCGACAAAGCCTCTTCGATCCAATATGCGGATTGATAATCGGCGAACTTTGCAAAACCTGACTGCCAATAAACCACTAAACTGAATAACATCGAAACTGAAACCCAGATGAGCGTCCATTTCAATGCTTCTTTATTCGTGATGACATGACTTCGTTTATTGACTACTCCCAAATCGAGCAACATCATGAAGACGATGATTACAGCAAAAAGGATAATTAAAACAGGGTTATTTGTCATTTAACAGCGAATTTATTAGCGTCAACAAAAGTAGCAAAATGAAACGAGACCTTAAAGATGAAAGATGTAATCCGTTCATTAATTTCGAATGTAGGGACAAAAAAAAGTCCCGACGTTGCTGTCGGGACTTTATTCCTTTTGAAAGGACGTTTATTTTTTATTCAGCATGAATTCTACTGCTTCCGCAGCATTCACAAATCCACCAGTAATACACGTTTCCGTCATCTCACCTGATTTTTTTGCACTTGGAATCTGAATCGTTTTCTTGTACTTCACAGATGTGTTCATCAATAACTCACGAACTTGAGCGGCAGTCAATTCAGGAAAATATCCACGAATCATTGCAGCAACACCAGCTGTAGCTGGACAAGCCATCGATGTCCCAGAAGCATCTTCGTATTTTGCATCCGGAACCGTTGAGTAAATATCCACACCTGGCGCGAAGAAATCAACAGATTTTGCTCCGTAGTTGGAGAAATTAGCCAAAATTGTTTTTCCTTTTTTAGATGAACTGCTTGCACCTACATCGATCCAGTTGCTTGCCCATTTTCCATCGTTCAAAATACGTGTTGGGTAAGAATCTTCCACATCTTTGTTTTTCGCATCGTTACCAGCAGCGTGAACCAAAAGAACGTCTTTACTTTCTGCATAACGAATAGCTGCGTCAACCGCTTCTTTGTTTGGCGTGTAATATTTCCCGAAGGACATATTGATAACTGTTGCACCATTATCTACAGCGTAGTAAATAGCATTCGCAACATCTTTATCACGTTCGTCACCGTTTGGAACAGCGCGAACAACCATGATGCGTGCGCAATTTGCTATTCCATCGATTCCGATTCCATTTCCGCGAGTAGCAGCAATGATCCCAGAAACGTGTGTCCCGTGCATGGCATCTGGACCTTCGTAACGGTTACAACCGTAATATTTTTCAGTTAAATCATTTGGATGATCCCCAACAACGATGGCACGAATACTATCCGCGTTCACTGTTGACATTTTTACAGTTCCTTCCATTGATTCCATCGCGCCGTGAATTTCAGATTCTAAGTTAGCTGCAGGCATCACAAGTAAAATCCCTTTTAAGCGATCTTGTATACGTTTTTCTTGATCATTTACAGGAATATAATCTGCACTGGTTTTTTTTGAGAATTCACCATTGGATGATTTTTTCACATTTTCGATGTACACATTAAATGCCTTCATCGCTGCAAGTTGCTGCTGAGAATTTTTCAAATCATCCTCGTAACTTTTCTTTAATTTCAAATACGCTGCGTAACGCGTTTTATCCGACGCTGAGAAAGAAGACTCAGATTTCCCATTAAAATAAGCAGATTCGTTGCGATACATACGAGACAATTCTAATGCTTCATCTTTGATGTCCTCCGTTGCTCCACCTAAAAACGACCAACCGTGAACGTCATCTACGTATCCGTTTTTATCATCATCGATTCCATTTCCAGGAATTTCATCCTCATTTACCCAAATCACATCTTTTAAATCCGGGTGATCTGTTTCCACTCCACTATCGATCACCGCTACAATTACTTGTTTTGGTTTTTTGCCTGCTGCATTTAACAATTCATAAGCGCGCTCCGCTCCTACTCCAAAAATGCCATCCGCTTTCGGATCTTCCAAATACCAGTTTAACGGCGCTTTGTTTGGTGTCTCTTCTTTTTTCTGTGCGAAACTTGTAAAGACAAGGGAAGAACACACATAAATTAATATTCTTTTATTCATTTTCTATTTTTTTGGTGTACGAAAATAAGGAATTATTTTGATGGACGCATCCTTCCTTGAAATGTTACCAATTGTTGAGAAGTTGTTTAGAAGACATCGAACGTGTCGCGCTCTAATTGGACACAATCCCTTATTTTTGCTCTGTTAAAAACAAAAGATATGAGTACAGTAGAACACCTTGAATGTTTGATTATTGGTTCTGGTCCAGCTGGATATACAGCAGCCATTTACGCAGCGAGAGCTGACATGAAGCCGGTTATGTATCAAGGATTACAACCAGGAGGACAATTAACTACGACAAATGAAGTAGAGAATTTCCCAGGATATCCACAAGGAGTCACTGGTCCTGAAATGATGATGCAGTTAGAAGAGCAAGCGAAACGTTTCGATACAGACATTCGTTCTGGATTTATCACGAAAGTAGATTTTAGTGGTTCTGTTCACAAATGTTGGACAGAAAATGGTTCAGAGATTCATGCAGAAACAGTGATTATTTCCACAGGTGCCTCTGCAAAATACCTTGGCTTAGAAAGTGAGCAAAAATACTTGAAGTTAGGTGGTGGAGTTTCCGCATGCGCTGTGTGTGATGGATTCTTTTACCGCAATCAAGAAACAATCATTGTTGGAGCGGGTGATTCTGCATGTGAAGAAGCACATTACTTATCGAAGTTGTGTAC
>Ga0102874_1000344_pt1 | contig 17366 bp, 26 predicted proteins | sample Colrivmet1547A02_FD_78184 | JGI IMG/M metagenome (GOLD analysis project Ga0102874, IMG submission 78184) | Estuarine microbial communities from the Columbia River estuary - metaG 1547A-02 | ecosystem: Environmental > Aquatic > Marine > Intertidal zone > Estuary | place: USA: Columbia River...
AAAATAAAAGTTTGCGGAGACCGGGTCGGGTACGCTTAAATACCGAGCCCGGTTTTTTCGCTGTGGAAACCCTTTTTGACATCGATATGTGATACACATACCCCTATAAACCCCTTCTTAACACTTTTTATTTTATTAAGGATTGATATTTATATACATAACAAAGATATTATGTTGAGACAAACTGATTACATGAAGATGGCAGATGATTACTCTACATCAATAGGGATGGCAACTTATGTTCAATTCGAATCTACGGATGACATGAAGAAGAAGTATAGGGGAGATGATACAACAATCAATGAGATAATAGCACTTTCGATTGAGAATGGTATATATCAGCAAGTAATAAGAAAGGTTTACGATTTACAAAAGGGTAGAAGAGGAAAGATTAAAGATTCTACTATATATAAAAGAGCTTACGAACTAATATGCAAGTAGAACTACAACAAAATCCACAAAGGTATTCTTCGAAAGAAGGAGTATATACTATATCAGCACAATCAGAAGCGGTTGGTAATGCTACTATTAAGCCAGTAGTACTAACAAAGATACCAAATGGAGTTATCTCAATAGATTCCCTATTAGATACATCCATTAAGGGAGTGATAGTACGAATTGAAGATTTGGATTTATGGATGGCATCTCCTAATTTAGTTAGAGACTTAGAGGATTCTCTTTCGATGAACCCACACTATACCTATGAGGAATTTACTTCAGTATTAGGAGCAAAGATAGGTAAATCAATTCCTATCTTAAAGGTTAACCTATCTCCGTTAAGAGAATCTATTGAGAAAGAAAAGATAAAAGGTTCATTCGCCGGAGTTAAATCCGTTGAGTGGTCGTTAGCGGATGATGATACTATAATAGGATTAATAGAGCAGATAAATTGGACATTGGCTCCCACATTCCCTAAACCTAAAGATTCTTATTCCGTTTTTGATTTGAATCTATCGGGTAATTATTCAGTAAACGCATTAAACATAACCCCCTTAGATGAGAACGCAAGAATTAATGAAGAGGTACTGGCATCTAACCTAAAGATAATCAATGAAAGGTTAGCACAATTACGAAACGATTTTAATTCTATTAAGGATACATTCTACTTTGGTAATTCATCAGGTACTTCTACTAAGTATAAGGTAGTGGCTTCAGTAGATGATGGAGATGATTACTCCGTTCAGGTTGTTACAAAGAACTCATCGATGATATCTAAATCGAATTTACCTTCTACTCAACAGGCGGATGCCGCATCAAAAGCAGTAGGAGAAGTACAACAGGCAGTTACACAAGCTTCATCTACATTAGCAGATAAGATAGCCGGTAACCAAGCTACAATCGCAGCCGCACAACAGGGTGATGCAAATGCACAATCTGCATTAGATTCGCAGGTTAAAGAAAGTAAATCTTTAATTCAAACATTAAGAGAGAAATTGAAAGCCGCTAACCCTAACTTAGATATCTAAACTAATCGGACATGAAGTGGAAACCTTTAGATATTATATATGGGTTAGGATTAATACCATTGCTCTTAAGCCTCTCCCTATTCATCGCAATCTATTGGGTTGGATACTTTCCTATATGGTTGATAAAGAGGTGGTTAAAGACTAAGAAAATGGGTAAATAGAATGATATGAGATTATTAATATTAACACATGAACGTTCCGGTGGTATGAGTTTATTAAATTGGTTAGGAAGAGAATTAGGTTTAAACTCCTATCACGAACCATTCAATAATCCAATCAAGCCACTCGATATTCTGACATTAGATAATATTATTGTTAAAGATTTTCCACACCATATAGAGGATATGTGTACAATGGGTTTAACGGAATTTATTTCTACATTTGATTATGTAATTGTATTAACACGAAAAAATACATATGAAACTGCAATATCATCTATATTTATGGGTTCTAAAGAAAGAGGAACTGAACATGCTCATACCATATACACTATAAATGAAGAATGGATTAAAAAATACGAATCGGCTATATTAATAAAACAAAAAGAATTGGATGATAAAATCAAAATATTAAAAAATATACCAAATGTTTTACAAGTTACATATGAGAATATTTATGAAAATACCGATGATATAATAAAGATATGTCAATATGTTGGATTACAATTTGTTGGAAATAAGGATATGTTGAATAATAAGTATAGATTAAGAAATGGTAAAATTGGAGTACCTAAATTTCATCATCATAAAAGATATATAGGTTTAATATAAAACTATCAATAGAGATATAAAAAATTTCTTAAAAAACGACTTGGCCCCCAACCCCCACCCCCAAAAATTTGTATGGATTAAATTTGGAAAAGTAGATAATTATTCTTATATTGTAAGTTATGAACATTAGTGTATTAGATAAGTTGGAAAAGGGTTCAATACTATTAGATTGGTCTACATATTTGGTTCGTATGAATTTAACTTCAAAGCAATTATCTAAATTGATTGATAAGTTAGATAATTGGAAATCTAATAAATCTTGTAAAACTATAATACTAATTAAGTATAAGGTATTACCGGCATATATCATATTAAATCGTAGTGATTTCAAAAATTTGGCAAATCATTTAATGGGAGTAATGGTAAAAAAAGAAATGTATGAAGAATGCGCTCGTTTACAATTAATAATTAATAAATTATAATTTAAAAAACAATAATATGATTGATAATATAAACATATTCGAAAACTTCCTGTCAACCGAAGAATGTGGTAACATTTTAAATAAATGCAAAGAAGAATTAACATTATCGGATGCTAAAGTATATAATAATAATTCCAATACTTTGCAAACAAAAACAACTAGAAAATCATCAATCGGTTGGATATCTGATTTAGGGTTTTTAAATAAAAGATTAACAAATAAATTAAGAGAAACTTTCAATATAAATGGTATGGAAGTTACCGGTATTGGACCATTTCAATTTACTGAATATAAGGAAGGTGAGTACTTTGATTGGCACACCGATGCCAACAATGATGTATATAGAGATAGATTTACATCGATAGTAATTCAATTAAACAATACATACGAAGGTGGTACATTAGAAATTAAAAACCCTAAAGGAGAATTAGTACCAATAGAAAATAAAATCGGAACATTATATATTTTTAATTCAAGATTAACTCATAGAGTAACTTCAGTAGTGAGTGGAGTTAGGTATTCATTAGTAAATTGGATATCATTAGTTAGAACGGACTCAACAAAACGAAATCTTTTATAATATGGAAAAAATATTTTTCGATGATTCCACATATATTTGGAAAACTAAATTAAATCGTTTGAATGATAAATTGGTATTTTTAAAGGAAGCATATTCCATCATAGAATCTCAACCCAATACTAAAACTGATGGATTTGGTTATAAAAAAGAATGGAATAAAAATTTAAATTTTATTGGTGATATTAAAGTAGAAACCAAATTAGATGAAATTGTTCAAATTGGCATTAATAAATGTAAAGAAATTTATAATGAAAAAAATATAACTTATAATAAAATTAATACCGATGCATGGGTAAATGTAGTTCGTTCTAAAAATCCTGTACAAGAAAATTTTCATACCGATGAGAAGTATCATATACATACCGAAATTAATAAAAAAAATAAAGACTTCATTCCACATTATACATACGTTTATTACATTCAAATGCCAGATATAATGAATGGTGATGACGGTGTTTTATATTTTAAATCAAAAGAAGATAAGGAATATTGGATAAGACCAGAAGAAGATGATTTAATTATAATGGAGGCAGATATGCCTCATTCACCAAATAGTGCATCGGAATCAACTTTAGATAGAATTGTTATGGCAGGTAATGTGGGATTTGATTTTATTAAAAACCAGAAATCGTTAATATAATGTTAGTAGAAAATAAATTTTTATTTATATCATTACCAAGATGTGCATCAACTTCTTTTTATATATCATGTTTAAGAAATGGATTTGATATAAAGCATTTTGACCAAAAATTTATTGATTCTGCTAAAGACTATATAAATTTAAATTTAGATAATGAAAAATTAGCAGATAAAATGTCCCATACTCATGAAAAAATTAACAATTTAATTGAAAAATTTGGAAATGAATATGAAATAATTGCAATTAGACGAAATAGACATGAACAATTTATATCACTATGGAAACATATTATTGATGTGGTTGATATGGGATACTCATCAGAATTAACTGATATATTTAAAAAAATAAAATTAGATGATATACTATTTTTTAAAGATTTAGATTTAATTTCACCGGATTCTCAAATGTTAGTAATTAAAGATTTTGCAAAAAGAAATGGAATTGAGAAACATCTTACCCCATTTATAAAAAACTGGCTATTAATATTATTCAGACCAATATCATTTTGGCATAATAATAATCCAAAAATAAAATGGTTTGAATTTGGAAATTTTGGAGAATTAGAGGAATGGGTATCTAATAAAACCGGTAAAGCATTTAAGATGGAAAAATCAAATGGAAGTCAACATTTTGAATGTGAGTTAAAATTAAATAATGAATTCATAAAAAAATATAATAATATTTATGATTATTACGATATTCAAAAAAATAATAAAACATTAATATAACATGGCACTTATACCTACAATTAATTATAAAGAAATATTTGAAGCTTGGAAAACTTCTCTAAACCCAACCGCTAGACGTGAAGAATTAGCTAAATTAAGACTTGAAGTTTGTTTGGGATGTGATTATAGAAAAGAAGTAATAAAAGGATTAAAATGGAGTGCGTATTGTGGTGATTGTGGTTGCCCATTAAATAAAAAAATATTTTCAGCAACTTATAATGCATGTGGATTAAAAAAATGGGGCGAAGTTGATTCTAATTATTTAGAACTAGTGGAAGATAAAAAAAATCCTACTATCATTTAAAAATAACTTTAAATTCAGTTTTAGTATATTTATAGATACATTCAGAAGAAATAAATAAAACATTTATGAAAGCAACAATAATTGGTAGTGATTATCTACAAAAAAATGGTTCGGTTAAGTTTTTAGAAATAAATACAAACACCACAATTTATAATGAAGGCGCAGATTTGTTGGATTACACTGCGTTATTTGATGTGTTAATTACCAATGGTATTACCGAATTCCATCATATATGGACAGAAGGTGATTCTCATAAACCTATAAATCAACCAAATAGATTTAAACAAATATTAAAAGAAAAATGTGCAGAAAATAATATAACATATACTGACCATAGTGTACCACAGGGTTCAGTAACTGTCCCATTTATAGAAGATAGTGATACTAAATTTATTTTAAGACAATCTTTTGATACAACTGCATTAGTAGATGAAACGTATTGTGCTGATAAATTTGAATTTTTTAATTTAATGAAAGATTCACAGTATATTCCAAAAACAAAATATACATCTGATACGTTAAATTTAAATACATTAGATGAAGTAGATTATACTGCTACGAATCCAAACGTATTAATAAAATATCGATATCCCCAATACGATACGAGATACTACCCTGCATTATATACAGTTTCAAATAATAGTGAATTGAATGAAACTATAAGTTCAGCTGAAAGTAATTATTTAATTCAGGAATTTATATTTTCGGAAGAAAATTTGGTAGAAGATAGATATTCAATTATAAGAGGAATTGATATTATATATGGTTCAAATTTAGATACCATTAATATGGGTGGATACACTCAATCTTCAATAATACCAATTTCATTCGCCACCGATGAATTTGTTGTTGATACTAAAAAATTAAATCAAAAAACAAGATATAAATATATTACAAAAGAAGTAGGTAATAGTAATGATGTTGATTATCATACTGATGATGATTCAAATATTTTAAAATACGATGGTACGTTAACAAATGTTACCACCATACAATTAGGTGATTATATTCGTTCTATAAATTTTGTAGATTCAAATGAAAATGAGGCTGCAAACTTTACAAGCGAAATACTAACATATGCTTGGGATAGTACGTTACAACAATCAAATGAAACGTTGACACAAATACAGTCTGAATTAGTGGCTATGGTATCACAATCGGTAGAAGTGATGATGATAAAAATAACACTAGCAGATGGTAAAAATTGGACAGATACCACTGGATGTTTATATTATGTTGAGGAAAAAGATTCAACCGCAACTAGATTTGAAAAAGTAAATAGTTTATATGTTGGAGATAAATTAGTTGTAACTGATATAAATACAAATGAATTAACAACAATTGAAATCACTGGCTTAGAAATGGTGTTTGAATCCAAAACAATATACTCATTAGACTTTGAACCAGGTGATTTATTTTTAGTAGACATAGAAGATGGAATATATAGTATAATGCATAATAGCTGCTACGCTTGTGGTTACTCCCCATGCGGATGGTATGGATGTGCCAGCTGGTGTCCGGTTTGTAATAATAATCCAATTCCGAAACTATAAGTAAAATATAAATTAAAATAAAAAAAATATTATGGCAAAGACACCAAAAGTTAGAGTAGAGAGACCATTGACAGTTATTAAACCGGTCATTGCTCCATTACCAACCGATGTAAAAACAAAAATATCAACTGCATTCCAAGCACTTGTAGCTAAAATTAAAGAAACACATCTTTAATATTATGCATTATGAAATTGTTTACATTTGGGGATAGTTGGACTGAAGGGGTTGGTGGAAATGTTGAAGATGAATATACTACGGATAATCCGGAACAAAGAACAATAATAAGACAAAAATATTGTTGGCCTAAACACTTATCAGAACTACTTGAATGTGAAGTTAAAAATAATGGAGTTGCTGCATTCTCAAATAATGCAGTATTTAACGCAGTATCGTATCAATTAAAAAACGAAATCATCACTCAAAATGATTTCGTTGTTATTATGTGGTCATCATCTTTAAGGGATTCATTACCTTTTTTCCCCACCGAAGATGATTTTTTTATTTGGGGTAAACGATACAAAAGTAAAGAACATCTTTTAAAATATATTTTTGATGGAGTTAATGGTGATAATATAAACTATAATAGGGCGGAGAAAAATTTTAGAGATTATTACATAGGTAATTTATTCAATGATACTTACTATGATATAGTGAATCAAAACTATATTTTACATCTTCAATTTATATTTAAAGAATTAGGAATCAGATATCTTTTTTGTGATGCGTTTGATATAATGATTAATAGAAATATTCATAAGTTAGTTGATAAAACTGATTTAATTGAGAGTGATAAATATTGGGGTTATCAAAATAAAACAATGGCAAATTTATTAATTGATACTAATAGAAAAGATGTATGGGAGGATGGTAATAATTGGATAAGTACTACTGCGGGTAAACATCCAAGTAATAATGGATATAAATTAATTGCAGACGAGTTATTCAAATTCATAAACAATAATAATTTATTAGATTATTATGAAATAAGAAAAACTAATATAATATGAATCATACCGTAAATAATTTCTTAAATGATGATGATTGTTCTTATTTTTTAAAAAAAGCATTAGAGATAGGTGTACCTTTTAATTATAATCCAAACGAAAATTGGGATTGTAGACGAATCTATGATGAAGAGTTAAAATTAAAAGTATATAACATATTAGAAAGTAAATATAAAACTGGAGATTGGAATTTGTGGATAGATTTTGAATCTTTAAAAGTAAAAAGTATAAATGTGAGTTTAACAGCATATTATGAAGGAAGGTATTTAAATCTACACAAAGATTCTAGTAGTTCTTTAACAATTGTTATAGTTCTAAATGATGGTTATGAAGATGGAAGATTTGCTATAACTAATACGGTTAATAATAATTATCATTTTGAAAATTTAAAGAATATGGAGCTTATAGAACTTTCTAAGGGAGATGGTATATCTTTTATAGGAAATAAAATATTTCATGGAGTTTTACCTGTAACCATTGGTAAAAGATATGCTTTAAACATTTGGTTATCGGAGGAAGAGAATAAATTCGTACCTATGAAAAAAGAAAAATCTATTTTATGAAAATTTTAATAATAGCTCTACCAAGAACAGGTTCAACATCTTTAATGAATAAGTTAGCAAATGAAAGAAATCTAAAACCATTTTTTGAACCATTTGATGGAACTAATAGAGTTATTTATAATAATGAAGATAATTCGGTTGTTAAAACAATAATATGCCATCATCAAAATAATTTAGAGATTATTAGTAGGTTTGATGAGATTATACTTCTTAATAGAAGAAATATAAAAGAGTTAATAGAATCCCATTCATATCAAACTTATTTTTCAAAAAAAAGTTATAATTCTAATAATGAATATGTTTATAAAGCACCACCACAATATATTATAAATTTATGCACATCTGATATACTTAATTGGAACAAAGAAATTAATTATTTATCAGAGGTTATCAAAATACCAATTACATATTATGAGGATATATATAATCCAAATGATGCGAGCCGGTTGAGAAAGGATAGGTTAAATGGCTATGAAAAAAAACTTATATAATTAATGAAAATATACATACATCACCCATATAAAAAATCTATATTTTATAAATTAGCACATAATACTACAAATAGAGAATATTTTATTGAAAATAACGAAGGTGTTGTAAAGTGTAAATACAATGGTGTTAATATTGAAATCGTTTTTAAGCAAGAAATGAGCTTTGAGGAAGATGGTTATCATATTTTAGATTATTTCACCTCATTTTTTTATGGAAACCAAGATTCAAAAATTGGACACATATTACCCGATAGGGATTATATGGAGAGAGAAAGTCAGCAAATTTTAAAAATATTTATTAAATTATTAAAAGATTGTCCGGAAAATCAAAAATGGATAATAACTTATTTAAGAACTGAAAAAATATTACAAACAAAGGATGTTGATTATGTAGATGAAAAGTGGATTGAAATCGAATCACTTATAAATGAATTAAATAAGCATCATATTATCACAGATAATATTTTTTTAAATGAATCGATAAAATCACAACACTCAAATTTTTACTATACCTTAACCAACACAATTTTTCAATGGAATCACAATTGGAACATTAGATGGTACTACGAATTTAAACAGGTATATGACAAGTTAAATTTTGATTACGATTTAATGTATAGTATTAAAAATCATAAAATAAATAGAGTTAATATTATAAATGAATTAAGTAAATTAAAAAACAATAGGTTATATTTACAGCATACAAATGCGTTACAAAATCCAGCATATCAAAAACATTCGCCAAAAATATTTCACATAAATACAAATTCAATTTATGGGGATACGGATTTTGATGATATAAGCTATATAGCAAATCATCAAGGATATATGGATGTATTTTTTAGAGTATTACCTAAAGCTAAAATGCAAATATTATGTGAAAGTTGGTCTTGGAGTAACAGAGAATTTACCTCACAATATTTATCGGAAAAAACATTTGGATTGTTATTAGCAGGAATTCCTTTTATTTCAACACACGAATATCCATTACAAATGATTGAGAGGATGTTAGATGTTCCACCTCACCCATTCTACAACGAGTCAAAAAAGTGTAAAACCAATGGTAAATTATTTGCTCAATTTGTAGATAAATTTTTACAAAATTTTGATGAAAATTATAAACTATGTAAAGAATGGTCAGATTTAGTTCATAATAAATTAATGTATAAAATAGAAAATGAAAACTCACTATTAGATTTAATAATCGGAGGAGGATTAAAAAGTGAGTTTGTAATTAAAAAATCCTTAATATAATGAAAGTGGTATTTACATATTTGCCAATTAGATTAAAGGAAATTACGGAAATTTATTTAAAATATTCAATTGAGAATTTGAATGCACAAAATATAAGACCCGTAATATTTTCAGATAAGGATTATTTTAAAGAAACCAAATTAAGTTATGAATGGATTGAATTTAACGTAGATGATAAATATAAGAAACCAACAATGTGGTCATACCCAAAATTAAAAGTATTATCATTGTTATCTTTTCCATTTGTACATCTTGATAATGATTTAATAGTTAATGATTTTAGTAAATTAAAAAACATAATAGAAATCGATAGATTAAATTTAGGTTATAGACATTCCTTAAACGAATTACAAAAAACGCATTTTACTGAAATATACAAACGATATTCGGATACTCCATTAAAATTCAATAAATTAAATAATACTTGCATAGTAGCAACTAGTGATTATATTAATATCAACAAAGCTTATTCGGATGTACTGAATATCGTAGATTTACACTATACATTTTTTTCAGAAAAATATAATGGAATACCACCCATCACTTTAAATCAGCAATATTTGAATTTATATTTTGATAATATAAACTATCTATTTAGTGAAAACCCATCATTTGAAAATATGAATAAAAATGGATTATGCCATTTGGCAGAAAAAAATATGGTTAGTAATTTTGTACTAAACAAAAATTTAATATGAGAAATACTCTATGGGCGTTCGGTGATTCAATGACATTTGGGCATGGGTGTAATGTAGATTGTAAATCTAATACTAAGCTAGAATACTTACCTTATAAAAAAGAAGGAGATGATATTTGGTCAAATCATTTATCCAAAATGTTAGATTATGATGTTGTTAATTTAGGAAAAAACGGCGCATCTAATGATTATATATTTGATGCTATAATAGATAATTTTGATAAAATTAAACCAAACGATGTTGCTGTTATAAATATGACACTACACGGAAGGATTGAAGTACCTTTTAAGAATGGTACATATAACATCCTAAGTGGATATGAAAAAAACAAAACGTCTATGGATGATAAAGAACCACAAATTAGACATGCCAAAAATCAAACAAACGAATCAGATGATGAAAAAATAGAAGCATTAATAAATTTTCAATATCATTTTTCAAATCATCAATTTTATAAAGATAGACATACTAAAAGATTTAATTTTATTAAAAATATATTATTAAAAGAAAGAGATGTTAGATTTGTTTATCTATGGTCATTGGAACGAGATTTGGGTCTGTATGCATCTTTTCAAACAATATATGATGCAACGAATGGCGAAGTAAATGATACTCATTTTTCTTTTAATGGTCATTTTAACTTTGCTCATTTTTTAAATTCTATGATAAATAAAAAAATACTATAAGTATTTGATTTTTTCACATTTTTTTCATATCTTTGTTACTATGATAATTGTACCTGAAACTCCTATAACAGACATCAGCTTCCAAAAATGGAATCCATGCATTAGAATCGACTTGAAAGATGATGAATTAGGTGAGTCTTTTTACTACTATGTAATCCCATTAATGGATGTGACCCAAAAAGAATTAGAAGAATCGTTGGATACTATACCAGCATTATGGTCATCCGAATCTACCGAGTTCGAATCCGAAGAAGGAGTTACCCTATATACTATGCGTTTATTCGATGAAGATATGCCAGAATTAACCACAGAAGAGGAAGTTGAGATACTTTATAAAATTTTAACGAAAAAAGACCTCTATTAATTTGGAAATTTAAAAAAATTGTTGTATATTTGAGGTATCTTTTAATAGTACTATAATAGACAGCACTAGAAAAGCTTAAAAAAAGAATAATAAAACTTAAATCAAAGAAAATGAAACAAAAGACAGAAAAAGAACTGAAAGACAATTATGGCAAATTCATCGCCGTTATTAACAAGTATTTTACAGGAGAAAGATTAGAGAAACTCTTATTCATGTATTCAGAAGATGAATTAGGAGTTAATTTAGCAATTGCACCAGCAAGTGGAAATGTTGGATATCATAATTGCTACACAGGTGGTTACATAGACCATATTTTTAATGTTTGTAAAAATTCGCTAAAAGTAAAAGAACTATTTATTCAATTAGGAGGTAAGGTTGACTTTACTGATGAAGAATTGATATTTTGTGCATTACATCACGATTTAGGTAAATTGGGAACAAAAGGAAAACCATATTACATAGCTAATCCTTCAGATTGGCACATTAAGAATCAAGGTAAAGTATTTACAGCTAATCCAGAGTTATCTCATATGACTCATACCGATAGAACAATGTTTCTATTGCAACAATATAACATCAATGTTTCAGAAGCAGAGTATTTTGGTATGAAACTTACTGATGGATTGTATGATGAAGATAATGCCAAATACTTAAAAGTGTTTGATATAAGTAAAAGAATGAAATACAAAATTCCATATATTATGCATTGGGCTGACCATATGAGTACAGTGATTGAGTCACAAGATAATGAAATCTAATGACAATTTGTCAAATTATATTTAAAAAGTATGACTAATCGTCATACTTTTTTAGTTGGTATATAATTTGTAATATACAAGGTATATTTTTAAACTAAAAAAAAGCATATGTACACACACGATTTAAACAATTTATTTAAACTATTTGAAGCGGATTTACCAAATTGGAAAACCACATCAACTTATCCAAAATCATCAATCGATTATGTTGTTGGCGAATTAGAAAATGGTAAGCAAGAACTAACATTAAGTGTTTTGGGTCACAATCCAAAAGATATTAAATTGGAAGTTACCGAAGATAAAATTGTAATTAAAGCTAAAAAAGGTGAAGAAAGTTCTCAATTGGTGAAAGATATTGATTTATCTTTTTCAGTTGGTAAAGATTACGATGGAACTAAAACTGAAGCTAAATTTGTTAATGGGTTACTTATATTAACAATGGATAAGAAAGAAGAAAAAAAATCAAAATCTATTGTAATTAAAGTTGGTTAATTCAAATTTTTTCATTACCTTTATAGGGTGGTAGGTCTATACTTACCACCTTTTTTTATTTGAAAAATATTTATTCATATGATAAAACATTTAATAACCGGTGGATGTAGTTTTAGTCATTCTCAAACTCCAACCGAAAATTGGATTGGTTTTTTGGAAAATCACCTAAAAGAACAAAATAACGAATTAACAATAGAGCACACCGGCTTTCTTAGTCAAGGGCAGGAATTGATACAAAAGAAAGCCATGCTTGCTGCTATGGATGCTATGAATAGAGGTATATCACCATCCGATATATTAATAACAGTAATGTGGAGTGGCTCATACAGAAAAGCTTGGTATATCGATAATTTATATATTTTAAATAAAATGAGAAAAGATTGGAAGAATTTTGAAGGTGGAATGTCTGGTCAATTTTTGGATTTAAAAAATAGATTAATTGGCGATACTGAAACATTTCAAACAAAAAATGGTAGCGAGTTCAATAGCGCAAAATATGGTGGATGGTATTTTACAGTAAATGGTAGCGATTCTCAATTGGAGTTTGTACAACAACATTATCTACTAGATGGTGATATGACTAATGGCGTAGGCAAAGTACATACGAGTATTGAAAATATGATAATGTTACAAAACTTTTGTAAGTTACATAATATTAAATTTATTCATCAATTTTTTATGGATTCATCTTATTTGGATATAGAAAAACACAAAGAACACCAATTAATAAATTATTTATATAATCAATTAGATACCAATATTATGTTAAAAAATGGTATGTTTGAATATCTACATACTTTATTAAATATACCAAGAGAAGAATCAATAAATGTAACACATGCTGATAGAAAACAATTAGATGAACAATATGGATATTTTTCTAAAGATGGATTTCACCCAAGCACATATGGTGCTGAATTATGGACTAAAAATGTATTAATCCCATTCTTAGAAACTAAAAAATATATTTAAAATACTTATTAGTATGATATACAACGAAAAAATACAAACGTTATTAGAATCTTTAGATGGAAAATTAAGGATTTTACAAAACGGAATTACTGGTGCACAATCATTATCACCTTCTGAAGCTCATACTACATTAGAAGATGCGAGGAAGATAGTAGAACGTATCTCCGAATTGACGAGAATAAATAGATAATTATGAATTGGCTAAAAATATTAGTAGGATTATCTGCTATTATAATAGCAGGTTGCGCAGCATACTTTTCCGTAACAGGTTTAGGCGTTCTATTCGCAGGAGCATCTGTATCCGTTATGGTAATGGCTGGCTCTTTAGAATTAGCCAAATTAGTTGCAGCAACATATCTTAAACAAAAATGGGATGATATTGGTGGATTTAATAAATGGTATTTAGTCACATCGGTTGCCGTATTAATGATAATCACTTCCGCAGGTATTTTTGGATACCTTTCAAACGCTTTTCAGGCACAATCTTTACAATTACAACAAGTAGATAGAGAAATAGCTGTTCATCAAACTAAAATTGACCAAAATACTATTCAAATTACTCAACTTTCTACTCAAATTACCGAATTTAATACTAATCAGGGTAAAATTATTGATGGTGGTAAAGTAAATTCACGCTTACTTCGTTCTATTGATAACAGAGATAAAGAAATTGGTAAAATTAACAATAAAATTTCTGATTTACAAACCCAAAATGCCGGTGAAACCGAAAAAATCAACGAAATTAAGATAAAAAACTTAGACTTAGAAAAAGAAGTTGGAGGATTCCGTTTTGTTGCTGAAGCATTTGGTATGGAATTGAAAAATGTAGTAAAATTCTTCATATTTTTGATTGTAATTGTATTTGACCCACTAGCAGTAGCACTTATTATCGCTTTTAATGGTTTAATTGAAACTCCTAAGCAAAAACGAAAAAAGATTTTGACTGAAATGATGGAAAATGACCAAAAATTAGGTTTGTATGAGGTATATGGTGATACAAAAGAAGATATAGTGGAAAATATTTCACAAAATATAGAGGATAGTGGAAAAAATTCACCAATTGAAGAAAAATTACCTAATTTAATATGGGAAGAATTCATGCATCCCGATTATCCATGGAATAATAAAAAACTTTGGATTAATAACCCAAAAGCAGTTCAATATTGGTTAAATTCAAAAAAAGGCACAGTGCGTGAACTAAATAGAATGAAAAACGATATTGAAAATATAAAAACTTATTAATTTATTTGGTATTCTAATATTTTTTTAGTATATTTGGATATAAAATCTAAAAATATTATTATGAATTTAGGATATGCATGTATTAATATGACAATGGGTAAGAAAGTTACTACTAACCGAACTATGGTTAAAAAAACATTCGAATCGAAGGGTTTAGATTATATTTCTGAACTTGCATTACTTAATGCAAAAGATATTATTAAAATTTTAGAGTGGAATAGAATGAATGGAATTAAATTCTTTCGTCTATCATCTGCTCTTATTCCGTGGGGCGATAATATTGATTTAACTCAACTAAAAGATTATAAAGAGATTAAAAGTGAGCTAAAGAAAGCAGGTGATTTTGCAAAGTATTGGGATATCCGTATTACATCACATCCTGGTCCATTTGTTGTATTAGTTTCACCAAAAGAAAGTGTAGTAGCGGCTGCAATTGCGGATTTAGAATTGCATGGCAAAGTATTCGATATGATGGGGTTATCTAAAACTCATTACAATAAGATTAATATCCATTGTAATGGTGTCTACGGAGATAAAAAATCTGCAATGGATAGATTCATCAAAAACTTCCAAAGACTCTCTAAATCAGTACAAAAACGACTTACAATAGAGAATGATGATAAAGCATCTATGTATTCAGTTAAAGACCTTATGTATATTCATAAAATAATCAAAACTCCTATCGTTTTTGATTATCATCACCATCAATTTTGTACCGGCGATTTATCCGAACAATCAGCATTAGAATTAGCAGTATCAACTTGGCCAAAAGGAATTACACCCGTTGTACATTATTCGGAATCAAAAGCATTACACGAAAATAATTCAAAAGAAAAACCACAAGCACACTCCCTTTATATCAATACGTTACCTAACACATATGGTGAAGATGTGGATATTATGGTTGAAGCAAAAGCAAAAGAATTAGCAATATTACCCTTTTTAAAATATCAAACAAATGAAAAAATACTCACTATACATAGGGAGATGGCAGAACTGGCATAAAGGACACGAGTGGTTAATTAACCAACAACTAACTCAAGGTAAAAACGTTTGGGTTGCAATTAGAGATGTTCCACAAGATGAGAATAATCCTAAAACTGCACAACAAATTTTAAAAGAACTATCACATGAACCTTTCTTTACAAATAATTTTGATAAAATTTTATTATCTATTATTCCCGATATTGAAAGTGTGAATTATGGTAGAGGAGTGGGGTATGATGTAATATATCACGAACCACCAACTGATGTGGCAGCAATTAGTGGAACTGCTATTAGAACCGGCCATATGACGCCTGATGGAACTATTACCTATGATGAAACCAAAGGATAATGATAGTAGAGCGTAAAAGACACATTGCTAAAACCATTTCATATCGAATTTTAAGTACCGTAATTGGATTCTTATTAATGTGGTTGATAAGTGGTTCAATTAAAGTTGGAGCAGCATTTGGAGTAGCAGAATTGATTTATAAACCCATTCAGTATTATATTCACGAGAGAGTATGGTATAAATGGATTAAATATGGCTTAAAAAAATAAATTATGGAAAACCAAGGTAAAACCCCGAAACAAACTAAATTTTCAGAAGATGCATCATTCTATTCACTAATAGGATTGTTGATAACTTTACTAATTACAATAATATTAAAATAAATATGAAATTAATCGTAGACAAAAGCTCAAATGGATTAACCAATCCAGATTTTATAAAATATCTAAAAAAGCCTGTACCAAAATCAGAATTAACGCAATTTGAAGCAGATATATTAAGAGATACTCTATTTGCCGCATTAAAGGGTATGGGTGGTGTTGGCTTATCCGCAAATCAAATTGGAGTTAACAAACGAGCTTGTGTTATTAAAGTTAATGACACGGAATTATTTTTATTAAACCCCATCATAACAGAACGTTCTAAAGATGGATTTTTATTTTATGAAGGATGTTTATCTATCCCATCAACAATGGAAAAGCCTGTAAGAACTATTAGAGCTAACTATATTGTAGTACAAACCGATAATTTGGGTGAAATTCGATTTGAGATAAACCCAGAAGAAGATAGAGCTGGAGATAAAGTATCTGAAGATACTATGAAAACAGTCATTGTTCAGCATGAAATTGACCATTTAGATGGTATTACCATAAAAGATAGAGTTTATTCAACGACTGTTGTTAAAAAGCAAGATTATGGTAGAAACGATAAAGTTATAATGAAATCACCCGATGGCGAACTCATCGAGGTTAAAGTTAAAAAAGCAAACAATTATTTTTTACAAGGATATGAAATAGTATAATATGGAATTAATAATAATAATTTTAGTTGTATTTTTAGCAGGAGCTGGATACACTATATGGAATCTTCTTAACAAATTAGA
>Ga0102874_1000404_pt1 | contig 15557 bp, 14 predicted proteins | sample Colrivmet1547A02_FD_78184 | JGI IMG/M metagenome (GOLD analysis project Ga0102874, IMG submission 78184) | Estuarine microbial communities from the Columbia River estuary - metaG 1547A-02 | ecosystem: Environmental > Aquatic > Marine > Intertidal zone > Estuary | place: USA: Columbia River...
CATTATTTTTAACAAGACGGAGAAAACCTTCGTCGATACGGTTTAGTACATGAGCAACACCGCCATCAAAGTCGAGAACCTTTCCAAAATCTACCGCCTCGGCGAAATCGGAACAGGCACCATCTCCAGAGACATGGAACGCTGGTTCAAAACGAAAGTCCTGAAGCAAGAAGACCCCTTCCTCAAAATCGGCGAAACAAACGACCGCGCCAACAAAGGAATGAGTGATATCGTTTATAGCCTCCAAGACATCAACTTCGAAATCAACCAAGGTGACGCAGTAGGCATCATTGGCCGCAACGGCGCAGGCAAAAGCACCTTACTGAAAATCCTCTCCAGAGTCACCACCCCTACTACAGGCAAAATCAACATTAAAGGCCGCGTAGCTTCACTCTTAGAAGTCGGAACCGGGTTCCACCCAGAACTTACTGGAAGAGAAAACATCTACCTCAATGGTGCTATTTTGGGCATGCGCAAACGCGAAATTGACCGAAAGCTCGACGAAATCATCGACTTCTCTGGCGTAGAGCGTTACATTGATACGCCCGTAAAGCGTTACTCATCGGGTATGTACGTGAGACTAGCCTTTGCTGTAGCGGCTCACTTAGAATCAGAAATTTTGATCGTAGATGAGGTACTCGCCGTGGGTGATGCGGAGTTCCAGAAAAAGTGCTTAGGCAAAATGGGTGAGGTGAGTAAGGGAGAAGGCAGGACGGTGTTGTTCGTGAGTCATAATATGGCTGCAGTGCAAAGTTTGTGTAATAAAGGCATTATGTTGAAAAATGGGTGTATTCATTATAACGCAGAAATTAATGATCTTGTCCAATTTTACACTTCTGATTCGTCTCAAAAGAATTCTATATTTGTGAATGAAGAAATAAATTCGCTAGAAGATATTTCTTTAATTTCAGTACAGGTTATTCAAAAAGAAAACGGAGATGTTTTCTACATTGAGGATGAAACAGAAGTGATTTTACAATTTAAACTGACTAAAAAGCAAAATCATGTTTCAACGAGTATTCATCTTAATTGCATGGGTTCAAAAGTCTTTTGTGTTGGAGACAATTCTTTGAGTTTAGAATCAGGAAATTATGAGATGAGATATAAAATACCAGGTAATTTATTAAACTCTGAGAATTATACAATAGATGTTTTTTTGATTTTCAATGTAACGGAAATTAAAGTTCAAATCAGCGATGTTTTAACCTTTAAAATGGAGGAAAAAACAGAAAGAAAAGAATACGTAGGAGTTATTGGCGGTGTTGTAAGGCCAATCATTCCATATACCAACTCAATACAAATATGAAAGTAGTTATCCTCGCAGGTGGTCTCGGCACCAGAATTTCCGAGGAAACGGATATCCGTCCTAAACCTATGGTTGAGATTGGAGGTAAGCCAATTTTATGGCATATTATGAAAATTTATGCTGAACAGGGCTTTAATGAGTTTGTAGTTTGTCTTGGTTACAAAGGATATGTTATCAAAGAGTACTTTGCAAATTTATTTTTGCATCAAAGTGATATAACAATTGATTTATCCAATAATCATATTGAAGTTCACAATAATGAATCTGATAATTGGAAAATAACCTTGGTAGATACCGGTCGTGATACCATGACCGGAGGAAGAATCAAGAGGATTCAAAAATACATCGGAAAGGAAAGATTTATGTTAACTTACGGTGATGGTTTATGTGATGTGAATTTTAGGGAACTCATTGATTTCCATGAAGGTCATGGTAAATTAGCCACGGTTACGAGTGTTAAACCGGACGGTAGATTTGGTGTACTTGGACTCGGTGAAAAAAATATAGTAAGTCGTTTTAATGAAAAAAATGCAGAAGATGTTGCGTGGATAAATGGCGGATTTTTCATTTGTGAATCCGATGTTTTTGACTTAATTGCAAATGATGAGACTATTTGGGAACGTGAACCATTAGAATACTTAGCCTCTTCAGGAAATTTATTTGGTTTTAAACATAATGGATTTTGGAAACCAATGGATTCACTTAAAGATAAAAATGACCTTAATAAAATCTGGGATTCCGGCAATGCCCCTTGGAAAACATGGAAATAAAAAATATCCTCAATCATTTCAAAGGTAAAAACGTATTGGTAACAGGCCATACGGGTTTCAAAGGTTCATGGCTTGCTTTTTTGTTGGATCATGTTGGGGCAAAAGTTACGGGTTTGGCGCTTGCACCAAAAACAAATCCATCTTTGTTTGAATTGCTTGACATAAATGGTAAATGCAATTCAATCATTGCCGATATCAATAGCGCAGAGGATGTAAAACAGGCAATAGATCAAGCACAACCTGACTATATTTTTCATATGGCGGCGCAGCCGCTCGTGCGTTATTCATACAAACAGCCACTTGAAACATTTGCAACAAACGTAATGGGTACGGCCAACGTATTGGAAGCGTGCAAGATTCTGAATAAAAAATGTGTAGTCATTTGTATTACAACAGACAAAGTATATCATAACTATGAATGGGAATTTCCTTATCGAGAAAATGATCGTTTAGGTGGTTATGATCCATACAGTGCAAGTAAAGCTGCTGCCGAATTAGTTATTGATTCTTACCGAAATTCTTTTTTCAAAAACTCCAATATTTCTATTGCATCCGTGCGTGCAGGAAATGTAATAGGTGGTGGAGATTGGTCAGAAGATCGCTTATTTCCAGACCTTGTTAATAGTATAAATACGAATCTGCCTATTGAATTAAGAAACCCTTCTGCCGTTAGGCCATGGCAACATGTACTCGACCCACTTTTCGGTTACCTGACATTAGCGGTCAAAATTGAGCAGAATGCACATAAATACAACGAAGCTTGGAATTTTGGCCCATATAATCATGACTCCAAAACAGTGTTGGAGGTATGTCAACAAGCCATAGTGGTATTTAAGAATGGATCATTACAAATTAATCAAGACAAACAACCACATGAGGCAGGTCAACTTCGCTTAGATATTTCTAAATCAATGACATATCTAAATTGGCATCCAAATTGGTCAACAGAAAAAGCTATTGAAAGAACGGCAAATTGGTATAAGGCTTTCTTAAAAGGCGAGAGCGCCGTTAATCTAGTACAAAAAGACATTAATGATTTTTTAGAACATGAGTGAATTCAATTATAAAAACATCGCTTCTGATGATTTGCGAAATCAGTTATCTGAAGTAATTTCAAAAAACATACACCAGCAAATTATCCCAGGTGAAAATTATATTCCCGTTACAGGAAAAGTACTTGATGTAGATGATATTCTTCATGGTGTAGACGCTACCTTGGATGCATGGCTTACAACAGGAAGATATGCAAAAGATTTTGAACGTGATTTTGCTGCCTATTTTGGAAGTAAAGCGGCCGTGTTAGTAAACTCAGGTTCTTCAGCAAACCTTGTAGCCTTTTATGCATTAACTAGCCCAAGCCTAGGAGACCGCGCTGTAAAGCCAGGTGATGAAGTCATTACGGTTGCAGCAGGCTTTCCAACAACGGTAAATCCAATGATTCAGTTTGGTTGTGTACCTGTATTTCTTGATGTAGATATACCTACGTATAATATCGATGTTACTAAGTTGGAAGAGGCAATAAGTCCAAAGACAAAAGCAATTATGATTGCCCATGCTTTGGGTAATCCATTTAACATAGAAGCTGTTTCAGCAATTGCCAAGAAATATAACTTATGGTTAATTGAAGACGATTGCGATTCTTTAGGTGCAACCTACAATGGACAAAAGACTGGTACTTTTGGAGATTTAGCCACGGTTTCGTTTTACCCTGCCCACCATATCACAATGGGTGAAGGCGGAGCTGTTTTGGTTAATAACATTCAATTACTCCGTGCAGTTTGGAGTTTTAGAGATTGGGGTCGCGATTGTTATTGCGAACCAGGAAAAGATAATACTTGCCGTAAACGTTTTGGTTGGCAATTAGGCGATTTGCCATGCGGCTACGACCACAAATATACATATAGCCATATCGGTTTTAATTTAAAGGTTACGGATACACAAGCAGCAATAGGCCTTAATCAGCTCCGTAAGGCAGATCGATTTGTTAAGAAGAGAAGAGAAAATCATAAATTGCTATTCGACTTATTGAAACCACTCGAAGAACATTTCATTTTGCCAGAGGCAACACTTAATTCCAATCCTTCATGGTTCGGATTCATGTTAACCGTGCGCCCGGAAAGTAAAATTGACCGCAACGAATTAGTCCAATTTTTAGAGGCAAATAAAATCGGAACACGACTGTTTTTTGGCGGAAACTTATTAAAACAACCAGCTTATCGTGATGTTGAACTTCGCATTGTTGGAGACTTGAAAAATTGTGATATCATCATGAATAATTCTTTTTGGCTCGGCGTTTGGCCAGGGTTAGGGATGGAACATTTTGAGTACATTCTTGGTGTAATAAAAATATATATTAGTGAAAGATAATATCCAATTAACTGACTACATTTCTGCTTTTATTTCAAGTAAAGGCATAACTGACGTTTTTCAAATGTCAGGGGGGATGATTACTCAGATTATTGATAAAATATCACAGAATGAAGCAATAAAAGTTCATTCTCTTTTTCATGAGCAATCATGTGCATTTGCTGTTAGTGCATATGGACGAATTCATAAAAAACCTTCAGTAGCATTAGCTACAAGTGGCCCTGGAGCTACAAATTTAATTACAGGAATTGGCGATTGTTATTTTGATTCTGTACCAGCAATTTTTATTACCGGTCAAGTCAACACCCATGAACTAAAAGGTGAAAGAAAATTTCGACAATTGGGTTTTCAAGAAACAGATATTGTTTCGATTGTCAAACCAGTTACAAAATATGCCATCCAATTGGATGAAACTTCAAATTTTCGGGAAGTATTTGAATTGGCATATTCAATTGCTATCGAAGGCAGACCTGGCCCTGTTTTGATTGACATCCCAATGAATGTTCAAAGAATTAAGCTTTCAAATGGTAAAAAAATAATTCCTAAAGTATTTAGAAAAAAAAATCATGATTTAATCCCAGTATTTGCTGCAATAGCAGCGTCAAAAAAACCTCTCATTTGGGCTGGTAATGGAGTCCACACTAGTAATTCAGAGTCTCTATTTAAAGAGTTTGTGGAAGTTACAAAAATACCTTCTGTTCTAACTTTGCATGGTATTGATTTACTTCCTCATGTTTCACCTCAACGAGTAGGTATGATTGGGAGTTATGGAAATAGGTGGGCAAATAAAAGTGTATTGGAATCTGATACAATAATCTTCCTTGGGTCAAGAATTGATATTAGACAGACAGGAGCCAATATGAGTTTATTCGTGAATAAAAAAATAATTCAAGTAGACATTGATGAATCCGAATTCAATAACAGATTGCATGCTGATATTTCCATAAACATGGATATTAATGAATTTTTAATTCAGTTTTTAGAAGAGTATAATGTCCAATTAGATTTTTCGGATTGGTTAGCAAGAATAAATGAATTAAAAGATTCAAACCCGTTAAGTAATGAACTTGTAATTCAAAATCAGGAAATCAATCCACATGATTTTTTTACTCAACTATCAATTGACACCAAAGGACCAAGAGTTTATTCAGTAGATGTTGGTTCACATCAAATGTGGTCTGCCCAAGCACTTGTTTTTCATAATGGAGATAGATTTTTAACTTCTGGTGGAATGGGGTCAATGGGTTTTTCACTACCCGCAGCAATTGGAGCATCAGTTTCTACAGATCAAGATATTGTGGTCATCGTAGGCGATGGATCTTTTCAGATGAATATTCAAGAGCTTCAGTATATTTCTTTCAATAAGTTAAACATAAAAATCGTTGTTGTAAATAATGGATGTTTAGGAATGATCCGTCAATTCCAAGATTCGTACATGGAGGGTCGATATTTTGGCACAAAATGGGGCTATTCAACACCTGATTTCAGTGCAATTTCAAATGCATATGGCATTCAATCATTAGCAGTAGATTCAAGTGAAGCAATTGAAGCAGCAATATCCTGGCTTTTTAAAGATAAAGGTCCAAGGCTAATAAATTTGAAGATAAATTCAAATGTAGATGTATTTCCAAAAATAGCATTTGGCCAAACAATGGATAAAATGGAACCGGAGTTTAAACCTAAAGAAATAGAAAGTACTTAATGAAAAAACTATTGATTATTGGGGGCACAGGTTTTTTTGGCAAATCTATTTTAGATGTTTTCATTAGAGGTGGTCTCGAAATATATGGAATTAAAGAAATAGTAGTTGCAGCAAGGCGTATCGAAGAATTTAAAATAAAATTCCCCGAATTGATTACAGACAAGGTAAAATTGATTTCTTTGGATATTTCTAATTGCAATTCAATACCTGAAGTAGATTTGATAGTTCATGCAGCATCATCAACTGATGCAAGAGATTATCAATATGAACCCTTTGATTCAACTACGAACATAGTAAAGTCAACTGTTAATTTCTGTCAAATAATTTCAAAAAAACGTATTCAATCTAAAATTGTTTATTGCAGCTCTGGGGCAGTATACGGTCAACAACCATCAGATATTGAAGCCATGGATGAGAACTTTCCATTTCAGGATATCACTTCATTGGACGGATATAAAAGAACTTATGCACAGGCAAAAAGAAATTCTGAAAATGAAATAATTGAGTTAGGTAGAAAAGGAATTAATGTTTCCATCGCTCGATGTTTTTCATTTTTCGGGAAGTATTTACCAAAAGATCAGCAATTTGCATACGGAAATTTTGTTTCTGATGCCGAAAATGGAAAAACCATTGAAGTAAAAGCAAAAGGTTTAGTTTATAGAAGTTACATGCATGCTGATGATTTAGTACATTCTTTATTACAGATAGTTTTAACAGCTAGTAAAGATTGTCCAATTTTTAATGTGGGTTCTAGTGAATCCATCGAAATTCGAGATTTAGCAAGGTTCATTGCAAGGCAAAAAGAAGTTAACTATACCTATGTAGATCCTGATTTTAACTTTGTGGATCGATATGTTCCTGATGTAACTAGATTAAAATCGTTGAAAAAATGAGGGAAAAAGAAATATTAACCATCGCCATTCCTACATTCAATGAAAACAATAAATTGGTTTTGCAAATAGATCGAATTTTACAGCAGTGTAAGAATTTACCAGTTAAAATTAAGGTTTTTGACAATAATCCTTTTTCTGATTTTGATTTTAAAAAGTTCCCATTAGGCTCATTTGAATATTTTCGAAATCCATATAACTTAGGAGCTGATTGGAATATTTTCTCATGTATGTTAAACTGTAATACCGAATACTTGTGGATTTTGTCGACTAATGATTTGATAAAAAGCGATTCAGTTATAGGTATATTAAATGAAATAAATGTTGCAAAAAAAAATGAATGTTGTTTCGTTCATATGGGACAATCAGAACAGTTTTATACAATAGGAATTAACGAATTTGTTGATAAAATTGTTTATGAGGATTCTTTTACAATTTCAAGATGCTTGTATAATATTACTGCACTCAGAGAAAATTTCATTGATTATTACAGTCTTGTTAACACTAATCAAGGTCAAGCGTATATTATTTTTGCTTTTTTAATAAAAAACCCAAAAGGCACATGTTATTTTACAAATTATGAGCCAATTGAGAAGTATTTACCATCAGAGTGGTCAAAAGCGAGATTTATAAAAAATACATTGAGTATTGTTTTAAATTATAGTGAAATATTCCGAAACGAAGGCGAGTTACTGAAAGTTATCAAAAAGAAAATTCAAAAGATGTTGTTTTTCCAACTTTTCATATCTCGTTCATATCAGAAAATGAATTTATTTGATTTTCTAATTTATTTTATTAGAATTTCACTATTAAATATAAAAGGGTTGAATAGAACCAATATTTTATTTTTTTTACATTCTTTAATCGACTTTAAATATTATAGGAAATTAAGAAGATTAAATTGGGGTATTAAAAAAGAAGACGACTTTAAATTCAATTGATATAGGATTTTCAAGCGGTGAAAAAAATAGGATTCAAATTAATGAGAATAGTCGTTTCAAAATGAAGATAAATAAAAAAGGCAAAGTATATTTTTTCATTGTATTTTCGGAAGAATTGTCGGGATCTGTTGTATTGCTTAGGACCCTAGTTAAAACTTTAGAATCTAACGGCTTCGTATGTCATTTGATCTTTTTAACTGGGAAAAGGGCTGAACTGTTTGATGGAAATAGTTTGTTCTATATCGAGGAAATTCTTGGTGAAGTTAAATTGTGGCCCAATAAAATGCTCTTTGTTCGAAGGCGAATAGTTAATTTAGTTATACAGTTCTACATACTTTGGAAAAGTAAAAAACATGATGAATATATTATTATATATAATGCCGTAAATTCAATTCCAAAGGAAGGAGGAATGAACAACTTAATAAAAGGTAAAAAATATGTTTGGATTCATGAGAGTAAATATTTATTGAATTTACATGGTGAAAATCTGAAAAAAATTAAAAATCAAAACTTTGAATTTTTAGTATCTAGTCAAATTGCACTAAAGGATTTAAAGGATTACTTACCAAAAAATAAATCATATAAAATTCATTTTATTGGTTCCGCAATTGATTCATGTAATATTATCAAAGTTCAAAATGGGAATAAAGTACTTATTAATGGATATATGGATTGGAACAAAGGAAGCGATTTGATTTTACCGTTGTTAAAGTTAGTATTAAACAAAATACCCGATGTTATTTTCAAAGTTGTTGTATCCAATGACTCTTCACAATCATTCAGCAATTTTAAAAATGACATGAGTAGATTGGGTTTAACAAATAAAAATATAGAAATTCACCAATCGTTAAAAAATTCGGAAGACATCTATAACGATGCTAAAATATGTTTGATACTCTCAAGGAACGAATCATTGTCTCTAGTCGGATTAGAGTCTATGTTTCGAGAAATCCCATTTCTTTTTTTTGATGGTTGTGGAGGGCCAGAAGAAATTGTAGGAAATAATAGCTTGTTTTCTGTCCCATTTTTGGAGTTATACTCAATGTCTGAAAGAATAATAGATTTATATACAAATGTGGGATCTTTTATGCAAGCTAAGAATTATATCAAGATATTAAAAAAGGAAAAGTACACAACAAATCAATTATTAGTTAGATTTCAAAGGGCTACAGCTAATAATTAGAAATAGAATTCATTTAGCATAAGCTATTTTTATTTTTAAAAATGATTAAAAATGATTAAAAATGATTAAAAATGATTAAAAATGATTAAAAATGATTAAAATAGGTATTGTACTCCCATTTTATGGTGGTAACAGTTATCTAAACAGACTCATATCTTCACTGGGAATTGAGGACGGTCAGTTTTCAAAAATATTATACATCATAGATAATAGTTTAGAAAGTGAAAAATGCGACGTTAAATACTCTAATCACACAAACATTTCAATTATTGATGCTGGAATTGGAATTGGATATGGAAAGGCATGTAATATTGGATTTAATAAATGTAAAGACGATAATTGCGATTATGTTATAGTTGTGAATCAAGATGGTTATTTTGCCCCAAATTCATTGAATTTAATGATTGATACACTGGAGAAGCATCAAGACATAAGTGTTGCCGTTCCGGTTTTAAAGGAACTGAATTCCGACAGAATAGAAAGCTTCTTTACACATGTATATTTGACTCCTTTAACTGATTTTGTGTCAGATTTATTAACAAATGAGGTTAAATCATTTTATCAAATCAACAATCTCTGTGGTGCTTGCTTTATTATGAGAGTTTCAGATTATAATTATTTTGATTACCTTTTTGATCCATTATTTCACATGTATTTCGAGGATGAGGATTTATGCCTTAGACTAAAAAGAATGAATCGTAAATTGATCATAATACCTCAAGCGGTATTTCATCACTTTCATTCGAACACGAATAATTACTCTAAAGAGTCAATTTCAGGTCTTATTACTCGTTTTAGATCTCGCCAAATATTTCAATTAAAGAATAAAAAAAAAATAACATTCAAGGTTTTCTTCGGTTTTTTGCTTTTGGAATTAAATAGGACTTTAGAATATTTATTACATCTAGAATTCAAATTAATGTTTGTTCAATTGATGTCTACTATTTCAGTTATTGTTAATATACCGAAAGTTAGGAAAAACATGAAAAAACAAGAATTAATTTTGAGTAAATGAGTTTCTAATAATGGAAATTACACAAATTGATAAGGTATACATCATTAATCTTCCAAATAGAACGGATAGATTTATTGATTGTCAAAATAGAATAAAAACGTTATCTGTTTTAAAAAATAAAACAGAAATAATCTCAGCTATTGACGGCAAATATATTGATAACAAAACTAAATTAAAAAATGGTGAATTGGGTTGCTCACTTTCACACATTAAGATTTGGAATGACGCCATAGCAAAGGACTATAAATTTATTTTGGTTTTGGAAGATGATGTGGTTTTTAAGGAAGATTTTGAAGAAAATCTGAATGTATATTTAAATCAAGTCAATACTGATTTTGACTGGATCTATTTATTTAATACTTGGGATTATAGACCAGTTATAGAAGAAAACGACTATTTTTTCAAGGTAATAGCTTCACTGGGTACCCAAGCTTACATAATTAAAATTAAATCTTTGGGTAGAATTTTACCATTTGTGAAGGAATTTGAATACCCAATTGATGTCGTAATGGGGCATATGTCATTTTTATCTAAAGTGTTTCGAACGAAAAAAATATTTGTTCAACACGACGAACAATCTCCAAGTGACATTCGTTCCCAAAACAATAAGAAAAGTAAGTTAAGTCTTAAAAATCTATTATCTAGATTGTGAAGTCCTCGTTAATTATTACATGTTATAATCAGCATAAATATCTAAAACAACTTTTAAGTTTTCTTGAAGGATTTCTGTTTCAATTGAACCAAACAGAAATTATAATTGTTGATTCTACATGCGAAAACTTCGAGATAAATTCAAATTTATTAGTTACATACTTCAAAATTGCTAACAATGGACCTTCTGCAGCTAGGAATTTCGGAAGCACTAAAGCTTGCGGAGAATGGCTGGTTTTTTGTGATGCAGATGATTTCGTAAATCCATTTATTTTCCCTTTTTTACTTAGGAAACAACCTATCAAACAAATCTTTCTTTTTGATTTTAAAAGAGTATTTGACTCGGAGTTCCTTTTACAAGTAAATACATATTTTAAAATCATTATTGAAAAAAAAGATTTCTGGAATAATTCCTTGGAAACGAAAATCGAAAACCCTATTCATTTTTTAAAAAACTTTTATCCAGTACATGCAGTTGCATATAGCAAAGATTTATTCTTAACTGAATGTTTTGATGAAAAACAATGGTTTATTGAAGATGTTAAGTTTAATTTACAATTACTAAGGGATAAAAGCAATCACTTTTTTTTAATTAATAATGAAAGGTTTATTTCTTTCCACCGAGATTTTGTAAATAGAACATCACTTTCAAATTCTAATGACTTATTTTTTTGGGAAGGGGTTTGTAAAAATTATCAATTTATACTTCAAAATTTTACACTATCGTTTAAAGATAAGTGGTCTCTTTACAAACTGTCAATTTCTACCTTTCATACAGCTCCCATTGATATAAAAAAAATGGTCAAAAAGGAGTGCAAGGAAATATTTAAAAAATTCAGAATTCTCGATGCAATTTTGAAGAATGAATTTATATACAAAATAGTGACATTTTCAATTACAAAGGTGTTGAAGTGAAAATTGCTATAGTTTCAGAATATAATAAATTCAGTTCAACAGGAGGGACTGAAAATTATGTGGATTTTTTAATCAACGGACTATTGAAAAAGGGCCATGAGGTTTTATTTGTGACATTAGGGTCATCCAATTTGAATAATATAGAACAAACGGTTTTTTGCACTAAAAATAAAGCTTATCAGTTATTTCTAGTAAAACAGTCGTTGTTTAATTCAAATGAAATTAAACAAAAAAACATAAGTTATACTTGGGGTGAAATTTACCCCAAACTTATGGAGTTCTCACCACATATAATACATGTCCACACCTTGAGTACTTTTTTCAATATTAAACACATTGAAATTTGTAAAAAGATTTTCAAAAATATTGTATTTACTTCCCATATACCTGCACATTTTTGTCCAACAGGTCAAATGATAAAATATGGAAAAACGCCGTGTAACGGAAAACTTTCAAATCAATGCGATTTGTGTTTGATTAAGTCAGACTTTAAAAATATTGTTTCCGGTATTTATAGGAATAAAAAATTGATAAAATCCAAATTAATTCAAACATTACAGAAGCTTGAAATTCAAATGATTTGCGTCTCAGAATGGCAAAAAGAACAGCTTATATTGAACGGGTTTCCTTTTGAAAATATTTCAGTTATCAGGCAGGTCTTTATACCTAAAATTGATGATAAAAAATACTCTCTGCTTAATAAAGAAAATAATCATGTTTTGACAATAGGGTATTTGGGCAGATTGAGTAAGGAAAAAGGGGTTGATTTATTATTTCAAGTTTTAAACCATTATAAAAACGATGCTAACATTCATTTTAGAATTGCCATACCTAAAGGTGTTAATCCTCAAGAGTTAAATGTCTTGAAAGCATTGGCCACGGATAATAATAATATTGTCATTGATTATTCGATTGATGAAAGTACGAAGTCGTCATATTTCTCAATGATAGATTTTTTATTTATTCCTTCTTATTTTATAGAAACGGGCCCTATTGTACTTTTAGAAGGAGTATACTTTCAAAAAACAGTTTTGGCACCAAACATTGGTGGACCATTAGAATTTTCAATGCAATATCCCGAATATGTTAAGTGCTATGAATGGAATAATATAAAATCTGTTATTTCAAACATTGAATCTTTAAGGATTAATGAAAATATTAACATAAGAAAAAAGTACAATTTCGAAACTGAAGCTATAAATTTTATCGAACCCCATGTCAAAGTATATGAAAAATTAATCAATCGTTTGTTATGAGAATATTACTACTTATGGATCCTTTTATTCCTGTGCCTCCAGTTCATTATGGTGGAATTGAAAGGGTAATTTATGACATTGCATGTCAATACGTCAAAATGGGACATTCGGTAACAATTGTTTCGGGTCCAAATTCCAAAAGTCCAGATAAATTAATTGAATATGGAAGAAATTCGGATATTCAATATATAAAAATTGATTGGAAGTTATCTTTAGAGTTATTCAGCATATTAAGAAAAGAAATTAAAACACATGATGTCATTCATAATTTCGGTAGACTCTTTTGGATGTTTTTGATTTTTTTTAGTAAGATCAAAAAAGTGCAGACTTATATGCGTTTTATTTCTCCGAGAAACATTAAAATACTTAATAAAATTGGATGTAGAAATATAACATATACAGCAGTTTCAGATGCTATAGTTAAAACAGGGATTTCGGGAGGTGGAAATTGGAAGACAGTATACAATTGTACTCCAATTGAACAGTTCGAATTTGTTGCAGATGTCCCTTCTCAAGCACCATTATTTTTTATAGGCCGATTAGAAAGATGTAAAGGAGCACATACCGCCATAAAGGTAGCTCAATTAACAAAGAGAAAATTAATAATTGCGGGTACTATTTCGCCTATTGAAGAGGAAATTAACTATTTTGAAAATGAACTTCGACCTCATTTTGATGGCGAATTAATTCAATTTATAGGACCAATCGATAACGAAAGAAAAAATAAAATATTTGGCTCATGTGCGGCTATGTTACTTCCAGTGGAGTGGTATGAGCCTTTTCCTATAGTACTTCCTGAATCATATGCTTGTGGAACACCAATTCTTGCTTTCCCAGGAGGTGGTGTTCCAGAGGGAATTATTCATGGTCAAACTGGGTATATAAGTACAAGTGCCGAAGAAATGGCATCTCAAGTAAAAGAAATCGATAAACTTAGTCGAAAAAAATGCAGAGAATTAGCAGTTGAATTATATTCAGACTTAAAAATTGCAAATGATTACTTTCAGATCTATTCAAATTGAAGATAAATAAAGTAGTAATTATTACTCATGGTCAAATTTGTGCTCAACCAAGGACGGTGAAGCAAGCAATTTCATTGAGTACAAAATATGATGTGACGGTTATTTATTGTCCTATGTCACCTTGGGGTGATCAATTTGATAATACTATAATTTGTAAAAATCCACAAATAAAATGGATTAGAGTTGGTGCTCATCAGATTGAAAATCCTTTAAAGTATTTTTTTCTAAGATTAAGGAGAACCATTTGGCAAAGTTATTATCGTTTTTTTGGTTCTAGATTTCATTCAGCATTGAAGTCATTTTCTTTGTATAGTCAGGATTTACTGACTGAAGCAAGAAAACATGAAGCAGATATTATAATAGGCCACAATCTTGGGTCCATTCGTGCAGTAGTCGAAACCTCCAAAAAATATAATGCTCTATCTTGTTTTGATTTTGAAGATTACCATAGAGGTGAAATATCGAAAAAAAATATAGAATTCCAATTAATAAAAAAAATAGAAGATACTTATGTCGTTTTCTTGGATCGATGCTTTTCAGCATCTCCACTAATTGCCAAAGCATATCAGAGCCTTTACCCAAAATTAAATATTATAACAATCAACAATTGTTTTTCGGTGAATTATCAAGCGAAAATATTTAATGAAGATCTGAGTCCTTTGAAAATATTTTGGTTTTCGCAACATATAGGTAAAAAAAGAGGCTTAGAACAGATGATAAGGTCAATCGGCTTAATTAAAGATCAAAAAATCGAACTTACTTTACTTGGAAATATAAGTGCTTTGGATAAAATTTATTTCGAAAAATTAATCGAAAAAAATACGAATGGCATTGTAAACTTTTTGCCCCCAGTAGAGGAGAAAAAAATATTTGAAATCGCCTCTGAACATCATATTGGATTGGCTTCTGAAACAGGGAAAGATTTAAATAATAATATAGCACTTTCAAATAAGATATTCACCTATCTCTTGGCAGGTAATGCAATATTGTTTTCCAACACGGAAGCCCAAGAACATTTCTACAATGAACATTCAAATATTGGATTTTTATATTCTAATGGAAACGATTATGAACTCGCTAATCTACTTAGAAAGTATATTTCACAGCCAGAGCTACTTAGAGAACATAGACAAAATTCGATACATCTATCAAGCAGTCTGAATTGGGAAAATGAGAGTAAAAAATTATTCAATTGCTTAAAAACGAGTACGTGAGAACAATCTTAATCATTTCACCTCACTACCCACCATCAAACCTAGCGGCGGTTCACAGAAGCCGTTTGTTTGCACAACACTTACCAATATTTGGTTGGAAGCCAATACTATTAATGGTATATGAGTTGTACTACGAGGAAGAATTAGATTGGAATTTACATCAATTATTACCATCAGATCAGCAGATTGAAAAGGTAAGTGCTTTTCCTATTACAAAACCTCGATTGATTGGTGATATTGGTTTAAGAGGGTTTTTTCAATTGCGCAAGAAGGCTTTAGAGTTGGTACGAAAACAAAAAATAGATTTTGTTTATATTCCTATTCC
>Ga0102874_1000406_pt1 | contig 15539 bp, 12 predicted proteins | sample Colrivmet1547A02_FD_78184 | JGI IMG/M metagenome (GOLD analysis project Ga0102874, IMG submission 78184) | Estuarine microbial communities from the Columbia River estuary - metaG 1547A-02 | ecosystem: Environmental > Aquatic > Marine > Intertidal zone > Estuary | place: USA: Columbia River...
AACAGATGCTATCATGGTTGCACGCGGAGATTTAGGTGTTGAAATGCCTATGGAGCAAGTGCCTATGATACAAAAACGAATTGTGTCCCTCTGCATCGATGCCTCGACACCTGTAATAATAGCAACTCAAATGATGGAGAGTATGATTACTTCCCCAACGCCAACACGCGCAGAAACTAGTGACGTGGCAAATGCCGTAATGGATGGTGCTGATGCAGTAATGCTTAGTGCAGAAACTTCTGTAGGAGAGTATCCGTTAAAAGCCGTTGAAGCCGTAGAAAAAATACTGGGAAGTACTGAGCTAGGTTGGAATATTTATAATAAATTTAAAAAACCTGATCCATCATCACCTTCTTTTATCTCGGATAGAATATGCTATTCATCGGTGAATATGAGCGAAGGTTTAAATGCCAAGGCAATTATATCGATGACACAAAGTGGATACACAGCTTATAAAATAGCGAGTGGCAGACCCAATTGTGATGTCTTTATTTTTACGGCAAATAGGCACTTATTAGCAAGACTAAGCTTGGTTTGGAATGTAAGAGCATTCTATTATGATAGCATGACAAATACAGATCTTACCATTAAAGAAGTTATTGGCATTCTAAAGAAAGAAGGATTATTGGTAGATGGTGATGTGGTCATAAATACCGCAGCAATGCCCGTGTCTGAAAACGGGAAAACAAATGCGTTAAAAATAAGTACAGTAGGAGAATAATGGAAGAAGAAGGAATCATAAATAGAGTAGCTCAAAGTGGGATTGTATCCATAGATCTGGAGGATCTTATACCCTATCGTGATTCAAAGGCTGTAGATATTGCGGAGCAACTTTTTCAGGGTTTAATTTTAAAAGAAGCTGATTTTAGAGCATGGATTAAAGAAGCAGACTGGTCAACATGTAAAGATTGTGATGTGGCAATACATTGCTCTGCAGATGCCGTAGTGCCTACATGGGCTTACATGTTAGTAGCGTCAGCATTACAAGACTATACTGCAAGTGTATATTTTTGCTCACCTTCTCAGCTTAATGCGATGGTAGTAGAAAGAGAGCTTTCAGTAATACGACCAGGGGACTATTTAGATAAACGTGTAGTTATTAAAGGATGCGGAAATCGAGCAATTAGCAATCATGCGTATATTCTATTAACCAGTAAGCTAGTGCCAGTTGTAAAGTCACTCATGTTTGGGGAGCCTTGCAGTACAGTTCCTGTTTACAAACAGCGGAAATAAGCGTATCATTTCTCGAGTATTTTAAATTCTACTCGTCTGTTTTCTTTTTGTCCAGCTTCCGTTTCGTTACTAGCTATAGGAAATTGTGACCCAAAACCAACTGTTTCTATCCGATTATCAAGTATTCCATTGAGGTTTAAAAACTTTTTAACGGCTTCGGCGCGTTTTAGGCTCAATCTTAAATTGTGGCTTGCACCACCAATAATGCTAGTGTGCCCAGATATTTCTACTTTAACTTTCAGGTTTTCTGTAAGATAAAGCAGTACATCGTAAAGCGCTTTGTAAGATTCTGGGAGTAATTCGGATTCGTCATTTTCAAAATGAATGTTATCTAGAACTAATTTTTGACCCACTTTAAGCGTATCAAATTTAGCGTTGTTTTCATCTTCGTAAGTCAATTCTTGGGCTGGTTCCTTTCTTTCGTCCGCAAAATTACAGGCACAATTTTCCTCTTTTTCAATAGGTACAAGGCTCACATCCTCCATGTAATAGTAACTTTCTATAACTTGACCGGGTACTTCTACTAATTGTAATTCTTTGTGATTTTGAAAACTTCCAATAACTAAATATTTCTCTCCACCTTTAGCTTTATACGTACACTGTACTTTCATCCAGCGTGTTTTGTAGTTAAGTATTTGCGTATTTAGATGTTTACTTGGTTTAACGCGTAAAAGTTGATCTGTGTTAATTTGCTGCGGCTCTGCTGCGAGTAAAAACCCAAAAGCGTTAGTTGCGTACTTACTGCCGGGAGAGAGCCGCAAATAGGCACTAAAGCAGTAAATTGAATCTTTTTTTAATGGTTGTTTTAATTCATTTTGAAGGTATTCAATGTCTTTTTTTAAACTAAAAACCCTGAATCCCACAAATGAACTTCCGCTTAAAGCTGATTCTGGAGAAATATATAAGTCAGGAGATTCAGAAGCAATGCTCCAATACTCCATTTGGTTGGTAAAAGACATAATTGAAAACTGAGCATTGGGATGAAGTTCAAACTCAGGATTATTCACATAGTTATATTGCGCCTTGGTGCTGTAAGTAGCAGGTTGTATTAGTGTAGGGTCTCCGTATTCAGCCTCTTGACGTAAGTACTCAGGATTTTTCAAAATTTGTTTTGGGTCCTCTAAAGTAGATTTCCAAATAGAGGTAAAATCTCCCTTACCCGAATAATCACGAGTGTATTCGGCAATAGTATAGGAGGCAAAATCTAAATAACTGTGGTAAGTGGTATTACCATATACGATGATAGCAGGGCGATAGGCAAGTTGTTGTTTTAGTTTTCCTTTATCAAACTCACGTATTATAATAGTGTCTCCATGTATTGGGTCTAAGAAGATTTCTAAACCATCTTTTGTCGTGCTCTGTTTTTTTTTATTGGCACTGTAGTGTGCCTCAACTAGGACGTTATTCAGTGAATCTACTGCTAGCCATTTACCATCCTGTAAGTAGGCAGTCATTTTGGCGCCGGTTACAGACGATTTGTATTTGATAGGTATACTTTCTCCTAGCTTATCGGTTACTAAGCGGTTATAGTTAATGGTGTCTTGACCATAACTTATGGTATACATCGCAATTAAAAAGAGGGAATGAAGTCTCATTTTGCACATAACCCTTAAAGTGAGATTAGGAACTAATGCATGGGTACAACCTAAAATTGCTGACCTATGAAAAAGTGAAAAATACCTTTTTGATCGTATTTGGATGCATCCATGGGCCAAGCGTAATCAACACCAAGCAATCCAAACATTGGAAGGAATAATCTAACACCTACACCGCCTGCTCTTCGCACTTCAAATGGATTGAAATCTTGGAAGCTGTTGTATGCATTTCCTGCCTCTAAGAATGATTGAACATATATAGTACTTGACTGACCAACTGTTAAAGGATATCTTATTTCAATACTGTATTTGGTGTAAATGGGTAAGGCGCTTTGTCCATACTGAGGGTCACTTATTTTACCTTCGTCATAGCCTCTTTGTGCCACTATGTCTGTACCATATAAAACGAAGTTAGACAAGCCACTTCCGCCTACTCTAAATAATTCGAAAGGCGAATAGCCGATATCTTTATTCCAAGGAGATACAGCCCCAAATCTATACGCAGGAGCTACAACAAATTGTCGTTTTGCGTTAGCAGGGAAACCGATATACCATTGACCAGAAAATTTGGTTTTAACTAACTCAACCCATTTAAACTTTTCTTGTGCAGTAAGATTAGTGTAGTCCTTCTTGGTGTTAATCAGAGAATAGGGAGGTGTAAATTGTATGCTGGCAGAGAAAGAACTACCTTCTGTAGGGTAAATCGGGTGATTGGTACTATTACGGCCCAGTATGGTGGATATGCTAAGATTATTGGCATATCCATTGGTAAACCCAAGTTCAGCTGCGCCGAAATTCGCCCAATCGTGTAAACCATATCTTTGATAGGTTAATGACGTGCTAAAAGAGAAATAATCATCAGGAAATTTCAATTGTTTACCAAATCCAATACTGCCACCTGATGTCGTAAACTTTGGTCTGTCTTTAGCAAAACTAAAGGTAGATTGCACATTATGAAATAAGCTAATGCTAAGTGAATTTGGTTTTTTACCTCCTAACCAAGGCTCTGTAAAGGAGAAGTTGTAACCTTGAAATTGCGGTCCATTACTCTGAGCTCTTAAGGATAGTTTTTGACCATCTCCAGCTGGAATGGGATTCCAACCTCCTTTTTGTAGCATCTTACGAGAGCTAAAATTATTTAAGGTAAGGCCTAAAGTTCCTACAAATCCGCCAAATCCACCCCATCCACCAGAAGCTTCTATTTGGTCACTTGGTTTTTCAGCTACCTTGTATTCTATATCAACCGTTCCGTTTTGTGGATTTGGTTTAGGATTTACATCAAGACCTTCTGGATCAAAGAAACCAAGTTGAGCTAACTCACGCATACTTCTCTGTATGTCTGATCTACTAAATTTATCGCCGGGTCTGGTACGAATAACCCGTAATGCCACAAAATCACTAGTCTTGTCATTCCCTGTTATAGTTACCCTATTAACTGTTGCTTGTTTACCTTCATAAATCCTCATTTCTAAGTCTATGCTGTCGTTTTCTACGAGAACTTCAACAGGGTTGATATTAAAGAAAAGATACCCGTCATCCATATACAAACTAGAAACGTCAAATCCATTTTCGCTCATAAAGAGCTTATTGTCTAAACGAGATTGATCATAAACTTCTCCTTTTTTAATACCTAGCAACGTGTCTAGTAAGGTGGTTCTGTATTTGGTATTACCTGTCCAAGTTATATGTCTGAAGTAGTATTTTTTCCCTTCACTAATGCCTATTCTAAGATTTACTCGATCTGGGCTAATCTGCTCTACAGTGTCATATAGTAGATATGCATCTCTGTAACCTAAGGAGCTGTACTTTGCTAGAATTGCAGGCCTAGATTCTTCATATGTCTCTGCTACATATTTGGAAGAAGCAAAAATATTGATTTTCTTATACATACGTTTTGGCTTTAGGAGCTTACGTAGTTTAGCATCTTCTATATTGGCATTTCCTTCAAAAATTATATTTTCAACCTTTACTTTTTTCCCTTTGTTGATGTCGATACGCAGTATTTCATAATTGGGTTTTTCTGGATCGGCTTCTTTAATAAAAGTAGTTTTAATGCCGTAAAACCCTTTGTCGAAAAAGTATGCTTCAATTTCTCGATTGGTTTTGTTAACTAGGTCTTCGGTGATTAACTGATTTTTATCTAAAGTAATCTCGTCACGTATATTGTTAGTCTCACCTTTTTTCAGTCCTTTAATTGAATATTTGGATAATCGGGGTCTTTCCTTTACAGCGATAACGAGCGATAGTTTAGTTCCGTCTACTTTCGATAATCCTAACTCTATGTCACTAAAAAGTTTTTGTTTCCAAAGTTTTTCTAGTGCCTCTCTCGTTTCTTCGCCAGGCAAAGTAATGACTTGACCCGCCTGTAGTCCAGACATTAGAATGATTATGTTGGCATCTGTAAAGTTGTTTCCTGTTACCGTTATTTGTGCGATTTCAAATTTTTGAGGATTTTCGTAGTCTATGACAATACTGCTCAATGGGTTATCTAATACCTGTCCATAGGAACATATATTGATAAGTATGAAAGCTATTAGGCTTATTCTCTTCATTTTTCGATTTCTTATTTATGCTAATTGCTCGCTTGTTTTACCAAATCTTCGTTCCCTACTTTGATATTCCAGAATAGCTTCGTATAGATGTTCTTTTCTGTAGTCAGGCCAAAGTACGGTGGTAAAGTATAATTCACTATAGGCGATTTCCCATAACAAAAAGTTACTAATTCTAAGTTCACCGCTGGTTCGTATCATCAATTCAGGATGTGGATATTTGTGTGTAGTTAGGGTCCTGTCTATTAACTCTTCGTTTACGTCCTCGATGGCTATTTCGCCATTTAATGCTTTTTGAGCAATGGTGCGTGTAGCATTTACGATATCCCATTTTGCGCTGTAACTTAGCGCAAGTATCAAGGTCATTCGGGTATTGTCTTTAGTCGCGTTTATTGCTTCATCAAGTTCTTTAAGACATTCGGAAGGGAGAGTAGATCTGTCGCCTATAGCATCTAGTTTAATGCCATTTTTCATGAGGGTTTGTGTTTCGCTTTTTATTGTTTTTACAAGGAGCGTCATCAGCGCATTTACCTCAATCTTTGGACGACTCCAATTTTCAGTACTGAATGCATATAAGGTTAAATACTCCACTCCAAGTTCTGCGCAGCCTTCAGAAACCTCTCTTACTGCTTTTACCCCGTTTTGATGCCCGAATATTCTAAATTTACCTTTTTCTTTAGCCCATCTACCATTTCCATCCATGATGATGGCTATATGTTTTGGTAATTTATTTAGGTTTATTTGGTCTTTACTCATTTTCTACGTGATTAAAACGGACATTTAATGGGGGTGAATCGGTATGAAATGGTAAAAGCAGTTTGGAAATACCAATCTTTCAAGTTGGGATCTCCCCGCATATCCCCTTGGCTCGCTTTGGATAGTCCATCTTCCGTAACTTCCCAAGATCTATCGCTTAACGTTCGACTATTTGGAGGTAATGATGGGTAAACCGTACTCACATCGTCTAAATGGTCGGTAAAAGTTTTACGCCAACCAACTTCAAAACCTACGATGATATTTTCGTTAACGGCATGTTTTGCACCAGCTCCCATGGGTATGGCCAGTTGAAATGTCTTGTACCCTTTTGCTTCTGTGTGCAATGGTTTTAAGGCTACCCATTGATTGTTAAAAAAGGCCTCGGGTTTGTGATAAAAAGCAGCAATACCAGCTAATGCGTATACCGTAGTTTTGGCATGCATTCTTTGATTACTAAAGGGACGAAAGTTTAATTCCATTACATTAGATATTTCATAAATGTTATTTCGAAAACTTAAATTTCGGAGCTTGTACTCGCTAAAATTACTGTCGGCACCCGATATTTGAAGATAAGAAATGGTAGGACGCATCGTCCAAAATTCGTTAAAATTTATTCTACCAAATATTCCTCCGGATCCTTGAGTTTCATTCGCGACAATATTATATGCTAGATCACCGTGATAGTTTGATCCGCCTAACATGCCACCAATCTCGAAAGACTGGGCTCTGGATGCCAAAGAGCATACGGTAAGAGTAAATATTAGGCTAAGTTTCTGCAATTTGGTTTAGGTATTGCTATAAGTACGCAAAATTAACTAAGATGTTACCTTAGGTTGCATAAATAAATGAAATAAATGGTTGGATAATTTTAAAAAGTAGGGCAAGCGGGCTTGTTACCGTATATGCGATACATAATAGTAACGCCAAATATTCCATACATATCGTTTGTTTTCGGATTTCCTCTTCCAGAACCTTCTATTTTATTTTGATCGTAGGTCTCGCTTCTTATGGACATTGCTGCGGACATTGGTCCATATTGAGCTTGTAGTCTACTCGGGTTCACAAAGGTTCCGCTTACGTCATCTAAATAATCTGTAAACGTTATTCTTGTGCCGTACTCAACACCAATCATCCAATTGTGACTTACTTTAAATTTAAAGCCTCCGCCGATAGGAATAGCAATTTGCGTAAGAGAATATCGCTTACGGTCATTAAATTCGGTTGTTTCTTGTCCTTCTGTACCTAAGGGTTGCAATTCAACTAGCTCTCCGTCTCGACTGGCTAAGTTATCGTAGGATGGGCCTAGGTATTTAGCTAACTGTGAATTTGGGTTGTAATTAAAAACTGCTTTTGGGTTAAACTTGAACACACTAGCTCCAATAAATGCGTAAGGAATAACGCCAGTTTTTTGTCTAAAATCGATGTAATTAAAATTGAACTCTGCAGCACCTGTGAAATCCCAAATATCAGACTGGAAGCTTAAGTTTCTTGCAACTTTATATGGTTCTGTCATCCATTTTTCATCTCCTTCTATTTTTCCGTATTGGGCACTTAGTCTGAACGTAACCAGACTATTGGGTGTATAGCGTGTAATAATTCCTGCACTTGGTTTTAAGCCTCGGGGGTCAAAATACGTTGGAGTTAATTCTCCTGCATAATGAGAGAATCCACCTATTAATCCAAATTCTAATGCGCTGGTTCTGAACCAACGTTTTTGTGCATTAGCGTTAAGTGTACCTAAGCAGAGTAACAAGGTTACCAGTGATACTGACGTTATGTTTCTTTTGAGCATTTTAAAGTAAAATTTTTTATGTTCTTAAACCACAGACTAGCAAGCAAAAATACTAATTATTAACGAAAAAAGTGATTCATTTTTTTGAAACCATTTTTTTGTCCGCTTACGCCAACGTGTAAAATTCTGTTTTTTCGTGCGTGTGATTCCTTATAACCCCCGCACTAATTAAATTTACCAGTATTTTAGCTGCACGCCATTTGGAGATATTGACCATTTTTCGGAACTCCTGAAGATTGATTCTTTCGTTTTCTTCAAGGTATTTCATCAGGGCTTCCTCATTTTTTCCGTAGCTTATCATCGTGCCAAGATTACTCGCTTGGCGTTTCAGTACGTCTACTACAATTTTGCTAGCGAGAAGACTTTTATCTTTATTTCGAATATAAACCCACCATTTTTCGTCTTCCCCTTTAGCATAATAAGGTTTTTTGTCACCTTCGGGTACGTTGCATTCAAGTACTACTTTATCACCAATTTGATGCTCAGTTATTTCTAAGGTTATTTCTGGTTTACAATAAAAGGATGCGGCAAGATCTAGCATGTATTTCTCATCCTCGGTCCGTATGCCGGCAATTGTTCTATTGTCGCGTACACCTACCAATAGTATACCACCTTTATGATTTGCAAAGCTTACCATTGTTTTTGCAATTTTGTGGGCACTGGTAATTTCTTGCTTGTAGTCGAGCATGTCACCTTCACCTTTTATGAGATATTGCTTTAGGCGGTCAATCACTTTTCTTATTCTTCCAACTGTTTATGAGCAAGGTTACTCAGTGCAAGATTGTATTCGTTTACCATTTCAGCGATGATCTCCCCCGCTGGTTTAATGGCATTAATATAACCACTTATTTGGCCTATTTCTAATTCTCCCTCCACTAAATCACCTTCAAACATTCCTTTTTTTGCGCGAGCTCTGCCCAATAATGTAGCTAGATCTTCTTTTGAAGCACAGTTTGATTCAGCATATACTACGTCTTCCCAGAACTTATTTTTTAACATTCGAACTGGTGTTAGCTGTTTTAAACTTAGCTGTGTAGATCCTTCTTTTGCTTGAAGAATCATATTTTTAAAGTTATTATGTGCGCTGCTTTCTTCGCTTGTAACAAACCTACTTCCTACTTGAACTCCTTCTGCCCCAAGGACCATTGCTGCTAGCATTGTTTTGCCTGTTCCTATACCGCCTGCTGCCATAACTGGAATTTTAACAGCACTTGTAATTTGTGGAATAAGTACGAGTGTAGTTGTTTCTTCCCTTCCATTGTGCCCTCCGGCTTCAAAGCCTTCTGCCACAATCGCGTCAACTCCACAAGCCTCTGCTTTTAGCGCAAATTTTTCGTTGCTCACCACATGAACGACTATAATGCCCGCAGCTTTAAGGGTTTCTGTCCATACTCCTGGATTTCCTGCAGAGGTAAAAACAATAGGCACTTTTTCTTCTAAAATAGTGGCAATGTGCTTGTCAATATCAGGGTATAAAAGCGGAAGGTTTACCCCGAAAGGATTTTTCGTAGCTCGTTTGCATTTTTGAATGTGTTCTTTGAGTATCTCAGGATACATACTTCCAGCTCCTATAATGCCTAAACCTCCAGCATTACTTACAGCACTTGCAAGTTTCCATCCGCTGCACCATATCATTCCACCTTGAATAATTGGGTATTTTATGCCGAATAGTGATGTTATTCTATTTTGCATAATAGTGTTATTTAAAAAAGTCGGTTAACATTCCAGATGCACCAAGAGCGTACCCTTTTTCTGTGAGATTTACTTTACCGCAATCTATTTTGAGGTCATGCTCAAAGAATAGCGTATAGTCATTTTTAACAGCTTCTATAAGGAAGGATTCTCTTTCTTTCATGGTATCCAATGGTCGTATGTCATAACCCATAACATAATTGGGTTTTATGTGTCCACTACTAGGTATCATATCGGCCATAAAAACCAAGGTTTTACCGTTGATGTTTATTTTGGGGCAAAACATGGATTCGGTGTGTCCTTGGGCTAATATTCCACTTATATTTTCAGATATTTTGAGGTCTTCTCCAATAAAACAGAGGTTTCCCAATTCTTGAATCGGTAAAATATTTTCTCGTAAAAAGGATGCTTTTTCGCGTGGATTAGGATGAATAGCATGCTCCCAATGTGCAGGATGAACCCAGTAGTTGGCCTTAGGGAACGTGAGTTCATAGGCATCTTTCATCGAATTCCATTTTACACTGCCGCCACAGTGATCAAAATGTAGGTGGGTTAGCACTACATCTGTAATATCTCCAAAATCTACACCTGCGTCATTTAGTGATTTTTTAAGCGAGTGTAGACCATTTAGGTAGTAATATCCAAAGAATTTTTCACTTTGTTTTTCGCCCATGCCGTTGTCAATTAGGATCAAACGGTTGCCATCTTCTACCAAGAGACATCTCATTGCCCAATTGCACATATTATTTCCATCGGCAGGATTTATATGTTGCCACATACTTTTGGGTACAGTGCCGAACATGGCCCCGCCGTCTAGCATAAAATTTCCGGTATGTATGGTGTGTAATCTCATTAATAATTGTGTTTTATAAATTTCTTAACGGCGTAAACTCCTTGAACTTGAATAACCATAAGGTACAATCCAGGCTCCAAGTAGCTAACATCATACGTTCGTTGAAATGGGATAGAGCTAAGCGAATTAAGCAATTCTGTAAATACGACATTCCAGAAATTATTGACTATTTGAAGTGTTCCGTTGCCTGTAAGTTGGCTTGTAAGTTGCAATGCCAATGTCAAATTATTGCGCACTGGATTGGGTGAAATGAAAGCAAAGAATAAATCATTTTGACATACACCTGTGTAGGTGCTTTGGTTTGTATTTAGTCCAGCTACATTGGTCATTTCGCAATTATTTCTGTAGGTTACATTATTGCACCCGCAAACTGGATAAAACTCAGAGTTGTTGCATTGGTAGTAAGGATTTACCCGGTTTTCATCTATGCAATTATCAACGATTTGCGCTTTACACACCAAGGCTGTACAAAAAATTAATATGCTGAAAAGTCTGTGCATTTGTAACTTGGTCAAAAGTAATTTATTATACCTGAAATTCCCATGGAAGGAATAGTTTATGTTTTTCGTTTCCCAAAAACAGACCGACTACAGAGAAGCCTCGTTGAGGTAAATTCATACCGGATTTAAACTCACGATTGAGGCTCGGGTTTTGCTAAGTAGGATATGCCGTTCTCCGTTATAAGCCCTTATATTTGTAAACATTATATGTTTTATTTTATTGTATCGTTACTTTTTTCTGTACTCATTCCTCAGCATGACTTTCATACCTCGTGGATGAATCTTACGTTTAATGAAAAAAATAATCAATTTGAAGTGTCTTGGCGAACAGACACGGAGCACTTAGAGGGAGTACTCACTTCTTTTTTAGGCTCTGAAATTAAGCTAGAAAACACTTCAATAGAAAATCATAAAGTGTTGTTAAACAATTATATAAACAAGAATACCTCTCTCTTGTTTAATCAGCAAATGCAGCTGCTGGAGATAGATGTAGTAGAGGTTACTTTCGCTGAGGTGGTTGTTCATTTCAAACCTATAAAATACAAACGAAAATTAAAATCGGTAACAATGACAAGTACTCTATTGCAGTTGGTTTTCCCTAATCAAAAAAATATGGTGCAGGTAAATTATAAAGGAAAAATGTACAGTATGCTGTTAGGTGGAAGTAAGACCACAGAAGAGGTGTTTTTAGACTAGGTATTAATCTAAAAATTCACTAAGTGTTGGCTTTTATTTAGCTTAAAACGACGCTCAGATTTTGTGAGGGATAATCTTGCAGATGTAATAATTAATATTTCTTTAATCTACTTCTTAGGGATAATCGTCCGAGCAACTAAAAATGTACCTTTGCAGCTATGCCATTTGAATTAAAATCCCCTTTTCAGCCGACAGGAGATCAGCCTGCTGCTATAAAAAAACTGGTGCAAGGGGTGAATGAAGGACTGCCCGCTCAAACCCTCTTAGGGGTAACAGGCAGCGGTAAAACCTTTACCATGGCAAATGTTATACAACAAACACAAAAACCAACCTTAATTGTAAGTCATAATAAAACTTTAGTTGCGCAGTTGTATGGCGAATTCAAGCACTTTTTCCCTAATAATTCGGTACAATATTTTGTGTCGTACTATGATTACTATCAGCCAGAAGCATTTATACCTAGCAGTAATACCTATATTGAAAAAGATCTAAATATCAATGAAGAGATAGAAAAAATGCGTTTGCAAACCAGCTCGGCTTTGCAAAGCGGCCGAAGAGATGTGATCGTGGTTGCATCGGTAAGTTGTATTTACGGTGCGGGAAACCCAAACGACTTTGAGGATAATATTATTCGCATAGAACGCGGACAAAAAATAGCGAGGAATACACTTTTACAGGAGTTGGTTTCAAGTCTTTATTCGAGGACTACTGCAGATTTTAAAAGAGGGACCTTTAGGGTAAAAGGAGATACGGTAGATGTGTTTTTAGCCTATGATGATGTAGCCTTGCGAATTGGTTTTTTTGGGAATGAAATAGAAGATATCGAAACTATAGACCCTATGACGGGTCAGCGCATAGAGGTGATGGAAAATGCAGCAATTTTCCCGGCCCAACTTTTTGTAACGCCTAAAGATAGACTGAATCAAGCCATTATTCATATACAAGACGACATGGTGGCGCAAGTTGAATATTTTAAGAGTATAGGAAAATCATTAGAAGCAAAACGCCTCCAAGAACGGACCGAGTTTGATTTGGAAATGATGCGTGAATTGGGTTATTGCAGTGGTATAGAAAACTACAGTAGATATATGGACGGGAGAGAGCAAGGACAACGACCATTCTGTCTTATAGATTATTTCCCGGATGATTTTCTGATGATCGTGGATGAAAGTCATGTGACTTTACCCCAAGTTAGGGCTATGTACGGGGGAGATAGAAGTAGGAAAGTGAACCTAGTAGATTATGGATTCAGACTGCCTGCCGCTATGGATAATAGGCCACTTAAGTTTGATGAATTTGAATCTGTAACCAACCAAGTAGTATATGTAAGCGCTACACCCGCAGATTATGAAATTGATAAAAGTGAGGGTGTGATAGTAGAACAAGTAATACGTCCGACAGGACTGCTTGATCCCGTAATAGAAGTGAGGCCTTGCGTAAATCAAGTAGACGATTTACTTGAACAAATAGATGAGCGTATACAGATGGGTGATCGTGTTCTAGTAACAACACTTACGAAACGGATGGCGGAAGAACTGGATAAATACATTCGAAATTTGGGAATATCGGCGACCTACATTCACTCTGAAGTGAAAACACTCGATAGGGTAGAAATACTGGACAGATTGCGAGCAGGGGACATTGATGTGCTTATTGGGGTGAATTTATTACGAGAAGGTTTGGACTTGCCAGAAGTGAGTTTAGTTGCAATTTTGGACGCTGACAAAGAGGGCTTTTTAAGAAGCGAAAGAAGTTTAGTGCAAACCGTAGGGCGAGCTGCTCGGAATGTAAATGGTAAGGTAATAATGTATGCGGATAAAATAACAGAAAGCATGCGACGCACCATAGAGGAAACCGAGCGTAGACGACTTGTACAAATGAAATACAACGAGGAACATGGCATCACTCCTCAAACCAGTATCAGAAGTACAGAATCTGTTTTTGATCATAAAGATAAATCAGCTTTAGAACGGGTGACGAATCCGTACCAACGACGCGAAAACGAAATGAGTATAGCTGCAGATCCTGTGATGCAATATATGAGTGCAGATGGTGTTAAAAAAGCGATTGAAAACACTAAAACACAAATGTTAAAAGCAGCCAAAGAAATGGACTTTATGGAAGCTGCTAGATTACGAGATGAAATGAATCAGCTGGAGGATAAGCTGAAAGGGATGAAGTGATTTTGTGCCTTGTATGCCCTTGTGTTTGTTACACGAAGTACAGACAAGACTTTAACGCTATTACAACTTCATCTTAAAATAATTAAAGTTCCAACTGATACCCGCCATAAGCCAACGGCCGGGCATGCGTGCTCCAAGTATTTCTTGGTATTGTGTGTCAAATATATTTCGCACATTAACAAAAAGACTTACGGGGATATCTGCTGCCGCGTAACTTAATTTGGTGTTAATAATACCATACTGGGTTTTAACATCACCTTCTATACTGGGTATTTGTTCTGCATTTCTTGTGATAAAAGTGCCGCCTACATTCCATGTAAATCGCTTGTAGTGTATGGTCGCTCCCCCGTTTATATTGTTTATAGGGTGGTTTGCTATATATTTAGACACCACACTATCAGGGGTATTGGTTTGTATGTAGGTGTAGTTGAGTAGCCAATCTATAGTCACATTAGAAAGCTTCATGATATAAGTCAATCCAAACTCATTACCAAAGGTGAAAGACTGTTTGATGTTTTTAGCATAGAAATAGTTCGTGCTATCTTGTATATTTATCAGGTTACTAATATAGGCTGAGTTAGTAAGTGTGTAATCAATTAAGTTACTTGATGATCGTCCAAACACAGTATTTGATATTTTTAGATTGTTATTAATGTATGCGTCGAAGCCTAAATCAAAACTGTATGCAGATTCTGCGGTAAGGTCAGGATTTCCGATACTGAATCCGCCAGGAGTATTCTGTCTCAAGTAAAAATTATACTGTTCGGTAAAATCTGCTTGGCGTATGCTTCTGCCTGCAGACGCCCTGTATACCATGTTTTTGTGTGGTAGCGATACATTGATTTGAGGGACTACCTGTAATCCTATTTTTTCGGAATGCTCAAGTCTTAATCCTGCGTTTACATTCAATTGGTTAAACTTGCGATTAGCAAGAAAAAAAGCAGCATTGCTCATTAGGGAATGATTGCCTCTATCATTACTTTCAATAGTTAAATAGTCCGTCTGTAATCCAAAAGATATCTTAGTTTTGAGATATGTTGTATTGTGACTTAGAGTCGCATTCACTCGTTCGGTAATATGATTGTTGCGGGCAAATAGAGGGTTGAATATAAAGCTGTCTTGGTTGTGTCGGTAACCTATATTTAAAGCTGTTTTACCGCCGTTATTCTCATATGTGGCAGAAGCTTGAGTCCAGTATGCATTTATTTTTTCGGTAGCTTCATCATATGGATTTGCAGTGTAAAAATACTTGGCAGCAAAGTCGCGACTATCTACTCCTGCTCGAGCGAATAACTTTAAGTATTTTCCGCGATAGGTTAGTGCACTTGTATATGTTTTTAGGTCAAAGAAGTTAGTATATAAACTATCACCTAAGCCAGCATTTAAAAAGCTAGGGTTTGTATATTGCTCTCCGCTACTTTGACTTGATTTGATGGCTGCAGAATACCCGAAACGTGAACGTTGTGAGTGAAATCCAATATCGGTTGTGGTAAGTTTATGTGCTCCAAAAGCCACATTACCGTTCAACTCACTTTTTTCATCTTCCCAAAGGCCTTCATAGGTTTTGGTTTTGATGTGAATGATACCGCCCACTGCATCAGCACCATAACTGGCCGAAGCAGATCCACGTACTATTTCTATATGGTGTATTTCGCTGAGAGGAATAGGTAGATTGCTATTGAAATGGCCC
>Ga0102874_1000412_pt1 | contig 15447 bp, 16 predicted proteins | sample Colrivmet1547A02_FD_78184 | JGI IMG/M metagenome (GOLD analysis project Ga0102874, IMG submission 78184) | Estuarine microbial communities from the Columbia River estuary - metaG 1547A-02 | ecosystem: Environmental > Aquatic > Marine > Intertidal zone > Estuary | place: USA: Columbia River...
AGAGCTACGTCTAAATCAAATTATTAATCACTAAATAACTGTATTGTTGGAACCCCTTTCTGTATTAAAAAATCGACCAAAAAGTACGATTACCCGGTTAACCAAGAGCTCTAAAATTCTTAAGACCATCATTAATGCCATTCTAGATAAAAAAGGTGAGCATGTAGTAAGTTTAGATTTACGCAAAATTGAAGAAGCTGCTGCCGATTTTTTTATTGTGTGTCAAGCATCCAGCACCACACAAGTGCGTGCCATTGCTGATCACATAGAAGATGAGGTAAAACAAGCATGTGGCGAAAACCCCTATAAACACGAAGGACGAAAAGCATTGCAATGGGTAATCATTGATTATGTGAATGTAGTGGTGCACGTGATGCATCCAGAAGCCAGAGAATTTTATAAATTAGAAGAAATGTGGAGTGATGCAGTATCACAAATCCACGAATAATAGAAACTATATGTCAGAAGAGAAGCAACCAAAGTTTAATTTTCAGGAGAAAGGAAAAGGCGGCAAGAAAGGTCCTAAATTCAATATCTATTGGATTTATGGCGTTGTCATTGTTGGTTTATTAGTTTCTCAAATCATGAACTTTTCGCCGGAGTTAAAAAAGACAACGGAGCAGGAGTTCAAACAGCAAATGCTATTAGCAGGCGATGTGACCAAACTTGATTTTGTAAAAAATAAAGATGAGGTACAGGTATACATTAATGGGGACAGTCTTAAAAAAGAATTCTACGTTAAAAAGTTTGGCGTGGTGTTGCCTAAAGAAAAAGTAAAGGGCGCACCTTTATTTGTTTTCGAAGTGTTGGACTGGAAATCTTTTGATGAAAATCTTCAAAAATTTACAGAGCAACATCAGTTGCCAGAAGTGAAAAGAGATATTGTAAAAGCTGCAGATTGGATGGGCGGCGTACTTCAATCAATATTTACGCTCGTTATTATTGTAGTAGTTTGGTTACTACTCATGCGTAAAATGGGCGGTGGTGCTGGTGGTCCAGGCGGTGGAGCAGGTGGTATTTTTAATATTGGAAAATCAAAAGCAACTTTATTTGATAAAGGCGCTAAAGTAAATATCAATTTTGGAGACGTTGCTGGTCTTGACGAAGCAAAAGTAGAAGTGATGGAAATCGTTGACTTCTTAAAGAATCCAAAAAAATATACAGCCCTTGGTGGTAAAATTCCAAAAGGCGCTTTACTAGTAGGCCCTCCGGGTACGGGTAAAACATTACTTGCAAAAGCCATGGCGGGTGAAGCGCAGGTTCCTTTCTTTAGTTTAAGTGGATCTGATTTTGTGGAGATGTTTGTGGGTGTGGGCGCAAGTCGTGTGCGTGATTTATTCAAGCAAGCAAGAGAAAAAGCACCTTGTATCATTTTTATTGATGAAATTGATGCGATAGGACGTGCACGTGGTAAAAATGCCATGATGAGTAACGATGAGCGTGAAAATACATTGAACCAACTATTAGTAGAAATGGATGGATTTGGTGGGGACACGGGCATTATTATTTTAGCTGCAACAAACCGTCCCGACGTATTGGATAGCGCCCTATTAAGACCGGGACGTTTTGATCGTCAAATTTCGATAGACAAACCAGATGTAAAAGGAAGAGAAGAAATTTTTAAAGTGCACCTTGAGCCTATTAAAATTTCTGAAGCGCTTGATTTACATAAACTAGCAGAACAAACACCTGGATTTGCTGGTGCTGATATTGCAAACGTTTGTAACGAAGCTGCATTAATTGCTGCACGCAAAGGAAAAGATTCGGTAGAAATGATAGATTTCCAAGACGCCATTGACCGTGTTATTGGTGGTCTTGAAAAGAAAAATAAAATTATAGCACCGCACGAAAAATCTATTATTGCCTACCACGAAGCAGGTCACGCCGTTTGTGGTTGGTTTTTAGAGCACGCGTATCCGCTTTTAAAAGTTACCATTGTACCTCGTGGTACGGCTGCACTTGGTTATGCGCAGTATACACCAACCGAGCAGTACCTCTACAATACCGATCAGTTAATGGATCAAATTTGTATGACCTTAGGTGGTAGAGCTGCAGAAGAAATATTCTTCGGAAAAATTTCTACAGGCGCCTCCAACGACTTACAACAAATTACGCGTATTGCTTATAGCATGGTTACTGCATATGGTATGAATAGTAAAGTGGGTAATGTGAGTTACTACGATCCGTCTCAAGAAAATACATTTACCAAACCATACAGCGAAGAAACAGGCAAAATTATTGATCATGAAGTGCGTGGTATAATTGAAGAAGCATATCAGCGCACCCTTCAATTACTTCGTGATAAAAAAGAAGCTGTTGAAATTTTAGCAAAAGAATTACTCGCTAAAGAAGTGTTGCATAAATCTGATGTTGAAGATTTAATTGGTAAAAGACCTTTTGAAGAAAAAAAGATAGTTGAAGTAGAGGTAGTACCAGAAGCTGCAACCACCGAGGAAGCTGCTCCAGTAGTAGAAGCACCTGCACCTGAAGCGCCTGCTACATCAGAAGATCAAACATCAACAGAAGAATCTATTTAATAGTAGAAGGATGGCTAAAAGCGCAAGAGAAAATATTTTACAAAAGATAAAACAGGCACTGGCTACGCCAGTGCCTGTGCCATTTTCGGCGGTTGATACGGCTTCCACAACATACCCAACCACCAAAGAAGATTTGTCGGTGTTATTTGCCGAAAACTTTTCTGGCTTACAAGGCAAGTTTGCCTTTTGTGCGAGTGAAAAAGAACTTGCATCGCAATTGAGTATGCTTTTTATACAACGCAATTGGAAGCAAACCTACTGTAGAGAAAATGCCTTAATTGAAATGCTAACCAAAGCTGGCTTTGGTGGTATGCAATCTGAAGATTTAGAATATTGTGATGCTGCTATTACAAGCTGCGATAACTTAATTGCACGTACAGGGAGTATGATCCTCTCTGCTGGTCAAGAGAGTGGTAGAACGGTGAGTGTGTATGCGCCTATTCATATTTGTATAGCCTACACCGATCAAGTGGTCTATGATATTTCAGATGGTTTAAAATCTGTTACAAAACATTATGGCAATCAGTTGCCTTCGCTTATAACGCTTGCTAGTGGTCCTAGTAGAACAGCAGATATTGAAAAAACACTTGTAGTAGGCGTGCATGGCCCTAAAGAAGTGTACTGCTTTTTAGTAGACAGAAATAATTAATAGCACATGACAGCTACCATTCATGCTTCTTCTAGTCGTAAAATTTATTTGCTCTCAGATTTTCATTTGGGCGCACCTAATTACACTGCTAGTTTGGAGCGTGAAAAAAAAGTAGTTTCATTTTTACAATCAATAGAGGAGAATGCAGCAGCTGTCTTTATTGTAGGAGACATTTTTGATTTTTGGTTTGAATACGATCATGTAGTACCAAAGGGCTACGTGCGTTTACTCGGACAAATTGCCAAACTTACAGATAAAGGAATTCCGGTACATGTATTTACGGGCAACCACGACCTTTGGATGCGACATTATTTTGAAGAAGAATTAGGTTGCAAAGTATACCACGGTCCACAGGTATTTCATTTTAATGACAAAGCCTGTTACATTGCGCATGGCGATGGTTTAGGTCCGGGTGATGCGGGTTATAAGTTTATTAAAAAAATATTTACCAATCCCCTTTATAAATGGTTGTTTAAGTGGGTGCATCCCGATATGGGAGTTGGTATCGCCAATTATTTTAGCCGAAAAAGCAGGGCAAAAACGGGCAATGCCGATGCACAGTTTTTAGGCGAAGAAAATGAGTGGCTCATTTGTTACAGTAAAGAGATTTTACAAAAACAGCATTTCGATTATTTAATTTTTGGGCATCGTCATTTTCCACTAGACTTAACGATTGGAAATAGTCATTATATTAATTTAGGAGACTGGATTCAGAATTTTACATACGCAAGTTTTGATGGCGAAAAAATGGAAATTGCTATATGGAAGTAAAAATATTAGACAATACGGTACAGGCATATCTTATTGTGTTAGGCACCATACTTGTTACACTTATTTTTAAAAGGCTTATTTCAAAATTTTTAGCGAGTAAGCTTTTTAAACTTATTACCAATAGCAAGCATAATTTACCCAAGCAATCCTTTTTGGATTTAGTGGTTCAACCACTGGGCACTTATTTATTACTGACAATTTCAATGATTGCCATTGATAGGCTAAAATTTCCTGCCGCTTTTGATTTTACAGTATATAAAACAACTACAAGGCACATATTAGATGCGCTCATGAATGGTGCACTGGTCGTGGTTTTCATTTGGCTATGCCTTCGTGTAATAGATTTTATGGCGATGGTATTAGAAGAGCGTGCCAACATTACCAAAGACCAACAAGACAATCAACTCATTATATTTTTTAAAGATTTTTTTAAAGTCATCCTCATCATAATTGGTGTGCTGCTTGTTTTAAAGTTCTCTTTCAATAAAAATATAGGTAGTATTTTAACCGGATTAAGTTTAGTGGGTGCGGCTGTAGCCCTTGCTACGAGAGAGAGTATGGAAAATTTAATTGCTTCATTTATTATCTTTTTTGATAAGCCGTTTACAGTAGGTGAACAGGTGAAAGTAAATGGATTTACGGGCACCATAGAAAAAATTGGACTACGTAGCACACGTATTCGCACCAACGAAAAAACATACATTTCTGTTCCTAATAAACAAATGGTAGATACCATTGTAGACAATATTAGTTTGCGTACACAGCGTAAAACCGAATTACAATTAGAGCTTTCATTAAGTGCAACTGCTAGTGCATTGCAAACCTTACTAACAGCTATGCGTCGTTATTTAAGTACGCAAAAAATTGACAGCTATCAGGTGCATTTGCACGATACTGGAAAACAGGCACACATTGTTATCGTAGAATATTTTTCATCTGCTGCCGATGAGCACGAAGCTTACTTAATGCTTCGCGAAAAAATAAATATGGCTTTTATTGAAATCTTAGAAGCCCACAAAATTGAGTTAGCGGCTTCAAGTACCGATGTTGTGGTAAAGCAGTCTTAACCGCTATGTGAGCAGTAGCACGCTTTAAATTATTGAAGTCCAGCTTTGAGTTCCAATAAAAAAGTTTTAAACTTTGTTAAGGTTTGTACCAGCTGCGCCTGCGTATCGGCCTGTGATTTGTTTTGTTTTAAATAGGTTCTTGCGCCTTCTATCGAATACTTTTTCTGACGTAGTAAAAAGTAGATGATTTGTAAATTTTTGATATCTTCTACTCTAAATAAGCGGTCGCCTTTTCTAGTTTTGCGGGGCTTTAAAATATCAAATTCATTTTCCCAATAACGAAGTAAAGAAGTGTTTACTTTAAACCAACTTGCTACTTCGCTAATGGTGTAATATAATTTTTGAGACAATACTTTTTCGTCCGGAATTTCTATTAAATCTATTTCGGTATCTATTTCACTATACGATTTGCGCCCTCTTTTGCCAGCTATCTTTTCTATGGTAATACGGGGCTGTCTAGGTCTTTCAACATATACAGGTTCGGTAGGCACCGACGGTTCAATGAACGATACCGGTTCCGCAACTGGCTCAGCAAAACTTGTTTTTGCAGGCATCGACGGTTCTACTGATGAAACCGTTTCAACCACTGGCTTGGCCTTGGCTTTCTTTTTTTCTTTAGCCGCGCCTTGGTCTTGTGTCGGATTTCCAAATAAGTCTAACTGTTGCAGTTTTGTTTGCATGTTGTAAAAGTATGATAAGTATTTAGCCCCTTAACACGCTAATTTGCATCCGTGGAAAAGATGTAAGTATCTTTGCAGTTCATGAAAATAGCAGTCACTTTAGTGGGTATCCGCGATACCAATTTTTCAAGCGTTGGTCGTTTCATTTGGAAATGGCTAGAAGGTGAAATTCATGCGCATCCCGAGCATCAATTTATTTTATTGTCTGACACTGCACAGCCCACTAGTTTTGTAGGTGCGCCCAATTGTAGTTGGATAAAAACAAAATATGACCGAAGTCGTTTTGTATCAGAAAAAATCTGGTATGAAGTAACGGCACCCAAGCTGCTTGCACCTATACAACCCGCTCTGTGGCTGCAATTGAGCGGTAGGTATGCAGTGCGTACAACCATTCCTCAAATATGTTTGTTTGAAGGTAACTTATCTAAATTTGAGCGTTATTTTTTTAAAAAGTCGATCCAACATGTACAACAGTGGCTTGTTGTAGATAAGAGGGCGGCACAACAATTAGAAGAGCAATTTGGCATTCGAAAAGATAGCATTTCAAACGTTTCTATTGTGCCTTCTTCCGAAATTTACCCGATTGATTATAATTTACAGCTGATGTACAAGGGTACACATGCTGGCGGCACCGAATATTTTTTAGCGGTAGCCCATGAAAACATAAGTAGCATTGAGCTTTTACAAGCGTTTTCATTTTTTAAAAAGTGGCAACAAAGCAACATGAAACTCTTACTGGTGCCAGCAAATGGTGTACAGCGTTCGTTTTTAGAAGAAAAATTGCGCACTTATAAGTATAGGGCCGATGTGGTGCTTGTTCCGGCAGGCCTTACGGTACATAACTGGTATCAGATTCTTTCAAGTGCCTACGCTACGGTTTTATTGGAATCGGGTCCTGCATCTTATTTAACAGGGCTAGAAGCTGCTAAAGCGGGCATTTCAGTTATCGCATCTCATTCATTTGCTGCAGCTATGGGTATGGGTGATATGGTTACAAGTTATTCAGAAACAACGCCTACTGGCATTGCGGAAGCACTCCTTTTAGTGTATAAAAACGAAAAAATAAAAGAAGAGCGGAATCAAAACGGTCTTTTGTTCTTACAAAATATCAAATTAACCCAAACACCCTATTTATTTAAAGAGATATAGGCATAGCTATAACATGCTTTAGGCTTATTTTTGCAAAAACAAACTTCATGACGCGTCAATCCAATATCAATATCGAAGTTCATTTAGATGAAAACAAAGTGCCACAGGATATCAAGTGGAATGCATCCGACAGTACCGCCGATATGGCACAATCTGCAAGAGCGATGATGCTTGCATTTTGGGATGCTGCAGATAAGTCTGCGCTCCGCATTGATTTGTGGACCAAAGACATGATGGTGGATGAAATGGCAGATTTTTACTACCAAACATTGATGGGTATGGCAGATACTTTTATAAGAGCCACTCAAGATCAAGCGCTCGCTAATGAAATGAAAGATTTTGCTAAATCTTTTTATAAAAAATTTAGAGACAGTCAAATTCAAAAAAATAAATAATTAACATACTATGGCAACTTTAGAAGAACAAGTAATGGCGCAAATGAAAGACGCTATGAAATCAAAGGACGAAGCGTTATTAAGAGGGTTACGTGCCATTAAAGCAGAAATCATAAAAGCAAAAACAGATCCAGGTGCTGGTGGTTCTATTACCGCAGAAGTGGAACTAAAACTCTTACAAAAATTAGTGAAATCAAGAAAAGATTCACTGACTATTTATCAGGAGCAAAATAGAGCCGATTTAGCACAAAAAGAAATCGAAGAAATTGCAGTGATTGAAAAGTTTTTACCTGCGCAACTTGATGAAGCAGCCATCAAAGAAATTGTCGCTCAAATCATTGCAACCGTTGGTGCAACTGGGCCACAGGATTTAGGCAAAGTGATGGGTGTGGCTTCTAAACAATTAGCTGGCCAGGCAGACGGAAAAGCAGTTGCAGCTGCAGTTAAAGCGGCATTGACTTAATTTATGTAGCTTCACTTAACACAAAAAAGAAAACGTGGTACTAGATATTATTTGTGCAATCATTTTAATTGGAGCCCTATTTAAAGGCTATACAAAAGGCTTTATCATTGCATTGTTTTCATTTGCAGCCCTACTAATAGGCTTAACTGCTGCTACTAAGTTATCGGCAGTTGTTGCATCTAAAATAGGGCATGGTACAGGTATAACGGCAAGCTGGCTTCCATTTGTATCTTTTTTACTTATCATGATCGCCGTTACACTCATTGTTCGATTGGTGGCTGGTATGTTTCAAAAAGCTGCCGAACTGGTATTACTTGGATGGGCAAATAAACTAGCGGGTATCTTGCTTTTTGGTGCCATTTATTTGACTATTTGGAGTGTGGTCCTTTTTTACGGGGATAAACTGCATTTAATTACCGACGCTACTAAATCAGCCTCTAAAACCTATAGTTACATTGCACCTTGGGGACCTAAAGTGCTCGATTCAATTGGAGAGGTGATACCTTTCTTTAAGGATATGTTTACCAGTTTAGGGGCTCATTTTGAAACCCTGGGCAAACAGGTGCAGTAAGTATATTATAATTCATCGTTATTTAATGCCGTGATTCCTATTAAAATCATTATTTTAGCCTTGTTCTATACACGTGCTCATGAATTACGAAATTAAAGTTCAAGATAAAATTAGTTACATCGAAGAAGGTACTGGTGAACCCTTGCTTTTACTCCATGGACTCTTTGGCGCGCTCAGTAATTTCGAACATTTAATTGAGCATTTTAGACACCGCAATAAAGTGATCGTTCCAATTTTACCGCTTTTTGATTTGGATATTTTTCATACAACAGTAAATGGACTTGAAAACGTAGTTCAAAAATTTATTGAAGCAAGAGGATATACCGGTATACATTTATTAGGCAATTCACTGGGTGGACATGTTGGACTTGTGCACGTTCTAAAACATCCTGAAAAAATTAAGTCGCTTACCTTAACTGGTAGTAGTGGCTTATTCGAAAAAGCAATGGGCGACAGTTATCCTAAAAGAGGCGACTACGACTATATCAAAAATAAAACCGAAGAAACTTTTTACGATCCTGCTGTTGCCACCAAAGAACTGGTAGACGAAGTATTCGAAATCACTAGAAACAGGTTAAAAGTGATTAAAATATTAGCCCTAGCAAAAAGTGCCATCAGAAGTAATTTAGGTTCGGAGCTTAGTCAAATACAACAGCCTACACTTTTAATTTGGGGTAATAATGATATTGTTACACCACCGTATGTGGGTGAAGAATTTCACAAACTCATTCCAAATAGCACCCTTCATTTTGTAGACAAATGTGGACACGCGCCTATGATGGAAGTGCCTGCCGAGTTTAACCAAATTTTAGAAGCATTTTTGAACCAGCTCAGCCATGCTAGCAGCACAACTCATTAATACCAGTTTTCCATCTGTTCATTTATTGGATAAAGCATCTTTTGCACTCCAATTAATGGAGGATTACGACTTACAACATTTATGTGTTACTACAGACGAAAAACTGGTGGGTATCGTAGATAAAAATGCCCTGCTAGATACTGATGAAACAGCTGTCATTGCTAGTTTACAAGACGAATTTATTATGGCATCTGTGCACGCCGATGCACATTTTTTAGAGGCTTCCTCACTATTGTCATTGCACGAATTAACGATGCTCCCCGTTGTTTCAACTGCTGCAGATTTGCTCGGTGTAATTACGGCAAAGCATATGTTAACTATCCTTACCAGTTATTTAGGTGCAGATACCAAGGGTGGTGTTATTGTTTTAGAGATGGAAAGAAAGCAATATTCTTTTGGAGAAATTGTGCGACTCATTGAAACCAATGACGCTTATGTTACACAACTTAATACGGCTAATGATCCGCAAACAGGCATGTTATTAGTGACTATAAAAATTAACCGAATAGAAGTTTCTACGATTGTGGCAACATTTCAGCGATATGATTACAGCGTAAAATATTATTTCGGCGAAGAAAATTATCAAAACGAGTTGAAAGAAAATTACAATCATTTACTTTCATACCTCAACATGTAGGTCTAAACGCTTTATTATATGCGCCTACTTTTTTTCATTTTTATTTTAGGTTTTTCTTTTCCATGTTTGGCGCAACAAAAAATGCCCATTGGTAGTATTGATATTGCGGGTAACACAAAAACAAAATATTATATTATCTTAAGGGAACTTCCATTTACAAAAGGCGATTCACTGGATGCACAACAGTTAGCACCCGCTATCATTCAATCCAAACAACTATTAATGAACACGCAACTATTTGTGGATGTTCAAATCGATACCATGGTGGTTGCAAGCCAGTGGCAAATTCGTATTCAAGTAAAAGAAAGATGGTATCTCTTGCCGCTGCCTTATTTTAGACTCGTGGATCGAAATTTTAACCAGTGGTGGGTAGATCAAAATAGAAGTTTAGACCGCGTCAATTATGGCGTTAAATTTATTCAAAACAATGTGTCTGGCAGAAATGATAATTTGAATGTTTGGCTCATAACTGGCTATAATAGACAGTTTTCGGCACGGTACACCATTCCGTTTATCGATAAAAAACTCACTAAAGGGTTTAGTGTAGGTTTTTTGCACGCTACACAAAAAGAATTAAATGTTGCAACGGTTGCAAACAAGCAGGTGTTTTTAAGGCACACATCCGACGCCAGAAAAACTTGGCGTATTGATGGATCTTATTCATATAGGCCAGACCGTTTTAAACGTACTACCATCAGGCTTAGTTATTTTAATGAAACGATAGCCGATACGATTCTAAAGGTTCAAAAAAATTATTATCCCGGTCAAACAAATAGTCAGGCAGCACTTGATCTTAGTTACCGTTATCAGTATATCAACGTTTCAAATATTGTGTATCCCACATCCGGATATTACACCGACTTTTTTTTGTTGAAAAGATTTGCTACTCGGGAGCAATCTATTTTTCAAATCAGTGCAAGACAATTGTATGCTAAAAAAATAAGTAGTAAAAGTTTTTTATTGTTTGATGCAACTGCTGCGTATAAATCTCCTATCGACTCCGTATTTTCTAATAGTAGACTTATTGGGTATGGCGGCATGCAATTAAGAGGGCTCGAATATTATGTAGTAGATGGAACGGCTGGTGTGGTGTCCAGAAACGCTTTGCATTTTAATGTTAAAAATTTCACCCTTACAAATCCGATACCTATAAAAAATCATGAAAAAATCCCTATCAGGCTTTATTTAAAAATGTTTGCCGATGCCGGTTATGCCTATCATAAGTATGCAGGGCCTTCTAATAGCTTAAGTAATACACTGTTGTACACCTATGGGGTTGGTTTAGACCTTGTCAGTGTATATGATTTTGTATTTCGCATGGAATATAGCCGCAACCAGCTAGGGCGGGAAGGCTTATATTTGCAGGGCGAATTTAATTTTTGATGTTTTTGATTTGAATATACGCACATGAAAATTGCAATTTATAGTAGAGGTTTAGATTTGGCAACGCCTAATCCGCTGGCTTTACTGCTTGAAGCATTAGCACCGCATGATGTTGAAATACATGTGTTTCATCAACTACTCTTGCACGCCGATTTACCAGCTGATACCACCGCTTCACTCATACCATTTAAAGTTTCTTCAGATTTAGATGCTACCATTGATTGTCTGATTAGTTTAGGTGGTGATGGTACGATGCTTGACGCTGTTACACTGGTTAAAGATTCTGGCATCCCTGTATTAGGTATCAATTTTGGTAGACTCGGATTTTTAGCGAGCATTAGTCCGGATGCATTACAAAGTGCAGTAGAAGCGATTGTGAATAGAACGTTTGTAGTTGATAAAAGAGCACTTATTCATCTTGATTCTAACGAAGGACTTTTTGGTGACACACCATTTGCACTCAATGAATTTGCGATTCACAAACGCGATATTTCTCCAATGATAAAAATTCATACCTACATCAATGGAGAATTTTTAAATACTTATTGGGCCGATGGGCTCATTGTATCCACGCCAACAGGATCTACAGGTTACAGTATGAGTTGCAATGGTCCTATATTATTTCCGGATGCAGCAAGTTTTGTGATTACACCCGTTGCGCCTCATAATTTAAATGTGCGTCCCATTGTAATCCCAGATACAAACGTGGTATCATTTGAAATTGAAGGAAGGGCAGATCAATTTATTTGTGCACTTGATGCCCGCAAAGAAATCGTTGATAAAACCGTCCAATTGGCCATTCGAAAAGAGCAATTTTGCGTAAATCTTGTCCGATTAAACGAAAATAGTTTCTTGTCTACGCTCAGAACCAAGCTTACTTGGGGCCTTGATAAAAGAAATTAACATTTTTGGTATTTATTTTTGTTGCTACTTTACATCAAGCAAGCCTCGGCACATGTTAAAACATTTCATTTTTATTATCTTACTAGGTTGTAGTGGATTCACTGCAAGTGCGCAACTGATGCAAAGTTTTGTGCATCAAGGCGAGTTTGGTATTGGAGCTGGGGCTGCGCATTATTTTGGTGATTTAAATCCTACCGCTGCTGTTAATAGACCTAAGGCCAACGCCGGCATTTTTTTTCGAAAGCAGTTTAACAATTATATGAGTGTCAGACTCAGTGGCGAGTATGCACTGCTTGGTTATTCGGATCAGTATAGTAACAATGTAAGTCAGCGCAGACGAAACCTTAGTTTTAACAGCCATGTATGGGAGGCGGCGGTTTCCTGTGATTTTAACTTTTTTGCATTTCAACCAGGTTTCGAAGATTTTAGGTTCACACCTTATATTGGCGTGGGTGTTGGAGCGTTTTCTTATGACCCCTATGCGTTTTTAGGCAATCAACAATATTTTTTAAGGCCACTCGGTACAGAAGGTCAAGGTTCTTCGGCGTATCCAACATTTAAAACCTATGCACCCATTGCGGTGTCGGTACCCCTTACGCTTGGCGTTAAGTATGCCTTAAGTGAACAGTTCAATGTTTTTGCCGAGCTCATGTACCGCTTTACCAATACCGATCATCTCGACGATGTGAGTGGGGTGTATGCGCCAGATGCCTTTCCTACACTACCTGATGGGTCCCCTTCTCCGGCTTTTTTGCTGCAAGACCGCAGTTACGAAACAGGAACGCCCATTGGAATTAAGGGAAGACAAAGGGGTAATACGCTGCAAACTGACGTTTTTGCAGGCCTTAAAGTGGGGATTTCCTTCAATTTACAAACCTATAAGTGTCCAAAGCCTGTTCAATAAGCTGTTTTGGCTATAATTAGCCAAAGTATTCGGCGCAAACCTCTGTTTTTTCGTTAATTTTGCAGCCTATAAACCCCTTTTTTAAGCATGCAGGAAGACCTTAAGCCTCAAATAGACCTCAGTCGTTTACCGGAACATGTTGCCATCATTATGGATGGTAATGGGCGTTGGGCACAAGAAAAAGGCGAAGACCGTTTATTTGGTCATTTTCATGGCGTAGAAAGCGTTAGAAATATCGTGGAAGGTGCAGCAGAATTAGGTATTGGCTATTTAACACTCTATGCTTTTAGTACCGAAAATTGGGACCGCCCGGCTAATGAAGTAGCGGGTCTCATGAGTTTACTAGTTGATACGATTCGAAAAGAAGTTCCTACATTAAATAAAAATAACATTCGTTTGCAAGTTATTGGGGACAGGCAAATGCTTCCTGATTTTGCGCAAACTGAACTTGAAGAAGCCCTTGCGTTAACGGCTGCCAATACTGGGTTAACGCTTATTATGGCGCTTAGCTATAGTAGCAGATGGGAAATTACAAATGCGGTTAAGCAAATCGCTTTGGATGTTCAGGCGGGCAGTTTGGACCCGCAGTTAATTACCCAAGATACCTTTGCTGACTATTTGTGTACAAAAGGAATTCCAGATCCGGCACTTGTGATAAGAACCAGTGGCGAATTTCGTATAAGCAATTTTTTATTATATCAACTTGCCTATGCAGAGCTCTATTTTACCCCTATATTGTGGCCTGATTTCAGGAAGGCTCATTTAAATGAAGCAATACTTGATTTTCAGCAAAGAGAACGACGGTTTGGTAAAACAGGAAAACAAATTCAAGAAGACGAGAAGGTGTAAATACCATATGTATTATATAATTATTTAATAAGTTATAGCGATTTAACAAAGACTTTTCATTATTCCCGTTAATTTGCTCCGCTTATAAGAACCAAAATAGACGAAATCTGCTGTGGTGAAAGATCAGCCAGCGATATAACAAATAGAAAAAGATGCAGAAAGTGTACAAATTATTGATGTTGGCAATCGTTTTATCGCTTGCAAGTACTGTAGCCAGTGCGCAAGAAAAAAAGGATACGATTATTACCAATGTTGATGCGGATCTTATTAATATTTACAATCAAAAAACGCCCAAAAAATATAAAATCAGTGCTATTAAAGTTACCGGTAATAGCTTTTTTGATGAAAACCTTTTAATCTCCATTGCCAATGTGAATGTGGGCGATGAAATTGTAATTCCAGGTGGCGACTTATTTTCTAAAGCCATCACAAAATTATGGGGGCAAAACTATTTCTCTGACGTAGAAATTTTTATTACAAAGCTTGAAGATAAAAATATTGAAATTGAAATTGCGGTAACAGAACGTGCGCGTTTATCTAACTTTTTATTTAAAGGCGTTAGTAAAAGTGACGCAGAAGATTTAACCGGTAAAACAGGACTTGTTCGCAACCGTGTGATCACAGAAAACATGAAAATTTCTGCGGTAGAAGCCATTAAAAAATTCTATGCCGAAAAAGGTTTTCAGAGTGCACAAGTTAAAATTTTAGAAAAATCAGATTCGACTTACGAGAACACATTGTTACTTGATTTTGTAATTGATAAAGGCCCTAAAGTACGTATCAATAATATCAATTTTGGCGGTAATACTGTAGAAGCGGGTATCTTAAAAAAGAAGTTAAAAGAAGTTCACGAAAAATCTAGACTTACTTTATTTCCAGTATTTGACGAACCTAAAATTGTTAAAACACAGCGTTATAGTTTTGAGCAGTACATGAAAGAAAAAGGTTTTTTGACATTTACAAAAACCAAAAAAGTACTCGATCCTTATGCGCGTATAAAGTTTTCTAGTGCTAAGTTTGACACTAAAAAATACGAAGAAGACAAAGACAATATTTTAGATTATTATAACTCACTTGGTTACCGTGATGCAACCATTGTTAATGATACGGTGTATTACAATGGAAATGGACATATCAATATTGATATCAAAGTAAGTGAAGGTCGCCGTTATTATTTTGGTAACATCACTTGGAGAGGTAATACAAAATATTCGGATTCTATTTTAACGGCCATTTTAGGTATACGTAAAGGGGATATTTACAACCTCGAAACCCTTAATAAAAAATTAGGTAAATCTGCAGCAGCAGAAGGTGGTGATATCAGTGGCATTTATCAAGATGATGGTTATTTGTTTTTTAACACCGACCCTGTAGAAACTGCAGTGTACAACGATACCATCGATTATGAAATCAGGATTATTGAAGGTCCGCAAGCGACCATAAAAAATATTAAAATCTTTGGTAATGACCGTACCAAAGAGCACGTGATTCGAAGAGAACTAAGAACCATTCCAGGTGAGAAGTTTAGCAGAACAGATTTAATGCGTTCACAACGTGAAATTGCGCAGCTCAATTATTTCAACCAAGAAAAAATTGGCATCGATCCAAGACCTAATCCAGATGATGGAAC
>Ga0102874_1000425_pt1 | contig 15206 bp, 9 predicted proteins | sample Colrivmet1547A02_FD_78184 | JGI IMG/M metagenome (GOLD analysis project Ga0102874, IMG submission 78184) | Estuarine microbial communities from the Columbia River estuary - metaG 1547A-02 | ecosystem: Environmental > Aquatic > Marine > Intertidal zone > Estuary | place: USA: Columbia River...
CCTTAAGGTGGTTATTGCGGCGGGGCTCACCTCTTCCCATCCCGAACAGAGAAGTTAAGCCCGCCTGCGCAGATGGTACTGCAATTTGTGGGAGAGTATGTCGTCGCCTTTCTTTGAAAACCCCGTTTCGTTAGAAACGGGGTTTTTTGATTTTACTAGCTTCAAGTGCAAATACAAGATCAAAAGAAATGTCAATGTCAATGTCAATTTCAATTTCAATAGCAATATCAATGGCAATAGCAATTTCAATAAAAAAAGCAATAACTATAAATAACGTTTTGGTTTTGCGTGAGCGATGGTAGTGGAAATCCCACGTCATTGCGAGGAGGTACGACGCGGCAAACAGTGGATTGTAGCGAACAGCGCGACCGAGTTTAGAACAAGATTGCTTCGTTACCTCGCAACGACTAAACGAGGGCACGCCCAAAGGAATTCAAGAAAAAAAACTAAATAGGTAAACGGTGAATTATTTAGTTTTAAGCTTAAATGCAATCGATTAATAACGAAATCAGTACGTTAACTAAACTATTTTTTAGATATAAATTATTTTTACTAAATTTGGAATGAATCTGTTAAAATCACCTAAATAAATGAGAAAATTAATATTATTTATAGCCCTAAGTTTTTTACTTGGTAATCAATTTCTTTTTTCTCAAGTTCCTTCTTATATACCCACAAATGGACTTGTAGCCTATTATCCATTTAACGGAAACGCTAATGAAGAAATTGGCAACACAAATAATGGAGTTGTAAATGGCGCAACATTGACAACTGATGTAAATGGAAACGCAAATAAGGCTTACAGTTTCAATGGGACTAATAGTTATATAAATTTACCAATAAATTTTTATGGAGGACAAACCGCAAATGTAGTAAGTTTTAGTCTTCGTTTTAAAGTTAATTCAAATGGTGATTATTATATTTGGAACAAAGATGGATCCTGGCTAGAAGCGGGTATTTATACCACAACAAATGGTGCTTTTGGAATTTTTTGGGCTTATCCAAATCAATACAATGGAATTGTAACAACTAATGGAAGTATTGTGCCAAATAATTGGTATGAAGCTGTAATAATAATTAATGGTACTAATTCTAAAATCTACTTGAATGGAATAGAACAAATAGGAATTACTGTTAATAATCCGAGCAATAATATAGGATTTGGAGATGCGGGTACTTGTGGTGTTGGAATAAATAGATTTGGTTTTAAAAAATCAAGTTGTTCTCCAGGTAATTATTTTAATGGTATTTTAGATGAATTTATGTTATTCAGTAGAATACTTACCCCCCAAGAAGTCTCAAATTTATACACTTCTTGTACACCTCCAGCCCCAACAGGCAGCTTAACTCAAACTTTCTGTGCAACACCAGCGCCAACCGTAGCTAGTTTAACGGCTACAGGAACAGGGATTCAGTGGTATGCAGCAGCAACGGGAGGAACGGCTTTGGCAACTACAACAGCATTGGTAAATGGAACTACTTATTATGCTTCGCAAACTGTTAGTGGTTGTGAAAGTACTACAAGATTAGCAGTAACGGTAACATTGAACGACCCTCAAATTACAGCAAGTGCAACTAATGTTTGTAGTGGAACGCCTGTGACTTTAAGTGCAAGTACTACAGCGGCTGTTACTCAAAACTGCAATTTACCTGCCAATTTACAAACTGGTTTAGTGGGTTATTGGCCATTTTGTGGAAATGCTAATGATGTTTCAGGAAATGCAAACAACGGAACCGTTAATGGAGCAACCTTGACAACAGACCGTTTTGGAAATGCCAATAGTGCTTATAGTTTTAATGGTTCGAATACTTATATTGATGTAACAAATGCTTTTTTTAATAATGGCTGGCAAGATTATACTTTAAGTCTTTGGTTTAATGCAAATTCAACAATAGCTGCTCCTAATTCTGGATTAACTATGTTAAACACATTACCTCATACAGGACTAGGTGTTGGATTTAGCTATAATAATAGCCAACGAATTTATCATTTTAAAAATTCTGATCCCTCAACTACTGGATTATGGAATATTTATGCAAATGATAGTTTTAATACTTTCCCAATTAATTTAAATTCATGGTATAATATTGGAATTGTAAAAAATGGAAATAATTATTTATACTATTTAAATGGGAATTTAGACAAATCAACAACTGCTAATTTAAGTCCAATTTCATATTTATGTAGCATGAGATTTGGCGGAATTACATTAGGCACAACTTTCGAAATATTTAATGGAAAACTAGATGATATAGCAATTTACAACCGTGCGCTTTCTCCATCAGAAATAGCTCAACTATACACTGCTACACCAACCTACCTTTGGTCAACCGGAGATACCACCGCTACCATCAATCCAACTCCAGCCGCAACGACTACTTACTGGTGTGACGTAACGGTTAATGGAGTAACGTGTAGAAAAAGTATAACGATTAATGTGAATCCCCCTGCAATAGTTACGGTTAATAACCCGTTGAATTCTTCTATTTGTTCAAATGCTACTAATGTTACTGTTTTAGGAACCTCTGCTTCTAATTATACAAGTATTTCATGGACATCGACTACAGGTACTACTATTTTAAATTCATTTACTATGGTTCCTATAGTTACTCCAAGTGCTCAAGATATAATTAATAATCAAATAGTTTTAACCATTACCGCTCTAGGTAGTTCTCCTTGTCCTGCAGTTTCAAGAACATTAACAATTACAGTAAATACCACTCCAGCCCCAACAGGTGCCTTAACCCAAACTTTCTGCGCTACACCAGCGCCAACTTTAGCTAGTTTAACGGCTACAGGAACAGGAATTCAGTGGTATGCTGCAGCAACTGGGGGAACGGCTTTGGCAACTACAACGGCGTTAGCAAATGGAACTACTTATTATGCTTCGCAAACCGTGAGTGGTTGTGAAAGTACTAGATTACCTGTAACAGTTTCTCTTAACGACCCTCAAATTACAGCAAGTGCAACTACGGTTTGTAGTGGAACACCAGTTACTTTAACTGCAAGTACCACAGCAACTGTAGCGCAAAACTGCAATTTACCAGCCAATTTGCAAACTGGTTTAGTTGGTTATTGGCCATTTTGTGGAAACGCAAATGATGTTTCAGGGAATGCTAATAACGGAACAGTTAATGGGGCAACTTTAACAACTGACCGTTTTGGAAATGCGAATAGTGCTTATAGTTTTGATGGAAATGATTATTTGTCTGGTAATTTAAATATAGATTTAAATTTGAATTTTACTATATCTTCATGGGTAAATCCGCAAAGTTTAAATGGTGGACATTTTGTTCAACTTGGAATTGATGATGGTGTTACAGGTTGTAATGGTATTGGGATAGGCAAGGGGGGATTAACTACTTATACAAATGATATGGGAAATAATTTTATAGAATTATCTTCTTGTGTTGCATGGAATCCCTCCAGTTATCAGATTGCCAATAATATTTGGTCACTTTTAACAATAACCAAAAACAATCAAGGAATTTTGTATTTTGTTAATGGTTCTCAAGTTCATTCAATTTCATCGACATCAATTTTGCCATCAAATGGGAACTTTTATTTTGGTTCAACTGGTCCAAATCCGACAGGTCCTTGTTATTATAAAGGAATGTTAGATGAAATTTTAGTTTACAACCGTGCACTTTCTCCATCAGAAATAGCTCAACTATACACTGCTACACCTACCTATCTCTGGTCTACCGGGGCAACAACCGCTACTATCAACCCAAGCCCAACTTCTACCACAACCTACTGGTGTGATGTAACTGTAAATGGGGTAACGTGTAGAAAAAGTATAACGATTAACGTGAATCCAAATATTACCCCAACATTCACTCAAGTGGCAGCCATTTGTTATGGAGCTACAGCACCAACATTGCCAACGAATTCAATCGAAAACATTACAGGAACTTGGTCGCCAGCATTTGATAATACAGCAACAACATTGTATACTTTCACGCCAACTGCGGGTCTGTGTGCCACACCATCAACAATGACGGTTACTGTAAATACCACTCCGGTTCCTACAGGAAATGCAACACAAACTTTCTGCGCAACACCAGCGCCAACCTTCGCTAGTTTAACGGCTACTGGAACTGGCATTCAGTGGTATGCTGCAGCAACTGGAGGAACGGCGTTGGCAACTACAACAGCTTTAGTAAATGGAACTACTTATTATGCTTCGCAAACCGTGAGTACCTGTGAAAGTAATAGATTACCTATAAAGGTTTCTCTTAACGATCCACAAATTACGGCTAGTGCAACTACGGTTTGTAGTGGAACACTGGTAAGTTTAACTGCAAATAATAGTTCGCAAAATGTTAGTAATTGTACAGGAGTTTCAAACTATAATTTTTTAGATTTTACCTCGATTGCTCCAGTTGGCAATTATACAAATTTGATAAAAAAAGGTAACGAATTTTACTTGAGAAGTAATAATGATGTTTTTAAATCTAGCAATTTAACTGGGCCTTATTCGTCATTAAATTTTAACAGTCAAATTGGAATAAATGAAGCTGGGCAGCTTTTAGGTTTTGATAATTTAAATAGACTACATATTTCAACAAGTCATAGTGGATTATATTTATATGATGGAGTTAATTGGTTATCAAATGGATTAAGTGGATTTGGAACTGCTGGACAGTATTTTACTAAATTAGCTAATGGAAGAATTGTAATTTCCAAAGGAGGTTTTTTGCGGGATATTTATTACTCTGATGATAATGGTATGACTTGGATTAATGCCACTAACATTGATGTGGATTGGAATAATATAGTAATTGCATCAAATGGAGATCTCTATGCTTCTTCTGGTATTGGAGGAGTAAATAATAAAGGGGTAATTAAAAGTACAGATAATGGCTCATCATGGTTATATATAAATTCTAATTTAGGTATAATAAGTTCAACAGGTATTTTTAAAGATTGTGTTAATAATCTCTTTATTGTTGGAGACAATAAAATATTTAAATCTACAAACGATGGTACTACTTGGAATGTTATCGCTAATATTCCGCCAATATTCACTTCATTTCCTTCATACGGTCAATTTGTTGTAACCTCTAGTGGTGATTTTTATTATCATGGAGAAAATTATCTATTTTTAAGCAACAATCAAGGTGTTACATGGACTCAAATTACAAATATACCAGGTAATTTTGGTACAATTAGAGAGGTTGATGGTAATATAGTTGTTTGTTCAACTCAAGGACTTTATGCTAAAACTTTGTCAAATAATACCACATTTCTCTGGTCTACAGGAGAAACTACCGCTGCCATCAACCCAAGCCCAACTACAAATACCACTTATTGGTGTGATGTAACGGTTAATGGAGTAACGTGTAGAAAAAGTATAACGATTAACGTGAATCCAAATATTACGCCAACATTTACACAAGTGGCAGCCATTTGTTATGGAGCTACAGCGCCAATATTGCCAACTAATTCAATCGAAAATATTACAGGAACTTGGTCGCCAGTATTTGATAATACTGCAACAACATTGTATACTTTTACCCCAACTGCAGGGCTTTGCGCTACTACAGCAACAATGACTGTTACAGTAAATCCAATTATTACGCCAACATTTACACAAGAGGCAGACATTTGTTATGGAGCTACAGCACCAACGTTGCCAACTAATTCAATCGAAAATATTACAGGAACTTGGTCGCCAGCATTTAATAATACTGCAACAACATTGTATACTTTCACGCCAGATACTGGTCTGTGTGCTAGTACAGCAACTATGTCGGTTACTGTAAAACCATTGCCAGCTCCTCCAACGGGAGTTTCGGTTCAAACATTTTGTGCTAATATTTTTCCAACATTACAAAGTATTATTGTAAATCCAAGTAATGTTAATTGGTACAGCTCCTCAACAAGTACCACCGCATTACCTAGTACTACCTATTTGCCTCCTGGCGTAACTACTTATTATGCAAGTCAATACGATTCAACAACGGGTTGTGAAAGTAATATTAGATTAGCAGTTTCTGTAAATGTACTCTTCGAAAATTCACCGTCAACTATTGAAGATCAAACGTATTGTTCAAGTGATGAAAAGACTATCGGCGACATTAAAACTGGAGGTTTGAATATAGTTTGGTATACTACTCCAAATGGTGGAACTCCGGTTTCAAATAGTATAATAATATCGTCAAGTAGTACCTTATATGCAGCTATTTTTAATCCAATAACAGGTTGTGAAAGCCCTATTAGAACTAAAGTTGAAATTACGATTATAAATTGCTTGCTAGTTTCTAATAACTTATTGACAATAAATGATAATGATCTGAATGACAATTTAAATATTCAAAACATTGAGAATTTCCCCGTAAATCAAATCGAAATTTACAATCGATTAGGAGAATTAGTTTGGAAAACAGATTATTATAACAATGCTGACATTTCATTTCAAGGAAAAGCAAATGTAAGTGGGGTGTATCAAATTAATAGTTATTTGCCAACAGGAACATATTATTATATTTTAAAGTATTACGATCCCTACCATATAAAATACAACGAGATGAAATCATTTTTATATATTAATAACAATAATTAAGAGCTCTGATGAAAAAGTATATAATTGTTTTTAATTTGCTAGTTACGATGATGGTTTTTTCTCAATCGGATCCTAAATTATCAATATTTAGTTATAATCCATTGCAATATAATCCTGCCTATGCCGGGGCTTTTGATGGGCTCAGTGTCACTGGAATATACAGTTCTCAATGGGTTGGTTTTGAAGGAGCTCCAAAAACTCTCTTTTTCTCGGCTCATTCTAATGTAATAGAACGAGAGATTGGTGTTGGTATAAATATTATAAGCGATAAATTAGGGCCAGTACAAGACAATCAAATCGTTGGTAATTTTGCTTATAATGTTTATCTAAATGACGAAATTAGTTTGAATTTAGGATTAAAAGCGGGCTTAGATAATTTCACTCTCGATTATAGATTATTGAGCATTGAAAATCCTGATGAAGCTGGTATTTTTGAAGGTACTTTGAATCAATATTCGCCTATAATTGGGGCGGGTTTATATGTTTCTAATCAAAAAGCATACGTTGGTATTTCAGTTCCAAACTTAATAAAAACTAATTTTCAAACGGCATCTCAAATTTCGATTGCGAACACAAAACCAAGCTATTATTTAACTGCTGGATATAAGTTTGAAATTCAAGACCAAGTTTATTTAGTTCCAAATATTTTAACCAGAGCTACCGCAGGAGCTCCAATTTGCAATTTAGTGTCTTTAAATTTAGATTATCAAAATAAATTATTGGCTAGTGTGAATTTTCAGCCCGCTTCTAGTTTTGGAGGTTTTATAGGATACCGATTAAAAAATAATTTTTCTTTTGGATACGCCTATGACTCATCTATAAATAACTTTAGTACTGTAAATAGTGGGTGTCATACTTTTTATTTGAATTTCCGAATTGATGATTTATTATCAAATCACTATGGATTCGGAACATTTTAGTGGTATTCAAAAATAGTAAATCAGAACCTTTAATTAATTTAAAGGTTTTTTTATTCCCAATATATTTGCTTACTTTTGATGTTTAAAAAAAATAACAATTATGGCAGTAGTTACATTAGGAGGAAATCCAATAAACACAAGTGGTGAATTACCAAAAGTGGGTTCTAAAGCAATCGATTTTAAATTGGTGCAAAAAGATTTATCAATTGCTAGTTTAGCAAATTTTGCTGGAAGCAAATTGGTTTTAAATATTTTCCCAAGTATTGATACCGGAACTTGCGCTACCTCTGTAAGAAAATTCAATGAAAAAGCAAGCACTTTACCAAATACTAAAGTATTGTGTATTTCTAGAGATTTACCTTTTGCACAAAGTCGTTTTTGTGGTGCTGAAGGGCTAGAAAATGTAATTAATCTTTCTGATTTTAACACGGGTGCTTTCGGAAAAGACTACGGATTGGAAATTGTAGAAAGCGTTTTAGCTGGTTTGCATTCTAGAGTAGTAATTGTTGTTGATGAAAATGGGGTAGTTCAATATTCTGAGCAAGTGCCCGAAATTGCTAACGAACCTAATTATGATGCTGCTTTAGCGGTACTTTAATAGTAAATATGGAGTTTCAAAAGGACAACACCTTTTTTACAGGTAGATTAAAAAGTTTGGTATTTGCCTTTAAAGGTGCGATTAAATTAATTTCTACTGAGCACAGTATCATGGTGCAATCAACCCTTGCGGTACTGATTACTATTGCAGGTTTTTACTTCAATATTTCTCATGAAGAGTGGTTATTTCAAACTCTTGCTATAGGTTTGGTTTTAAGTATTGAAGGTTTAAATACTGCAGTAGAGAAAGTAGCAGATTTTATTCATCCTGAGTTTCACACCAAAATAGGGTTTATAAAAGACATTGCTGCAGGCGCTGTATTTTTTGCGGCCATGACGGCTATTGCAATTGGTTTAATGATATATTTACCAAAATTTACTTAATATTTTCCTTGATTTAATAGTTATAAGTTCAATTAAGAATGGCAAAAAAAACACTTACATCAGATAAAAAAGGTACTGATCCTGAAGATAAATTACCTTGGGAATTAGGAAAGCAATATAAAATCCTATTAGGATTTATATCGATCTTGTTTTCTGTTGCTCTATTATTGGCTTTTATATCCTTTTTTATTTATGGTCAGGAAGACCAAAGCGCGGTTGCTGAATTAGCAAATCGTTCCGAGACAGTGAACAATTGGTTGGGTAAATTTGGAGCTTTTTTAGCTGATTTATTCATATATCGTGGTTTTGGAATTGCGTCGTTTTTATTTGTAAAATTCTTCTTCTTAACTGGTGCGTTTTTAGTAATGGATATTCCTTTTAAAAGACTAAAAAGCGTTTGGTTTTGGGATTTATATGCTACAATAATTATCTCTATTTTATGCGGATTTTTCGCAACTACTTTACCTGAATTAGGTGGAACTATAGGTTATGAAATGAACCTATTTATGCAAGATTATGTTGGTTATTCAGGTACTTTTTTAATCTTGTTACTTGGAATTTTCATCTATTTAATATTTAAAATAAAAATATCTCCAGAGGCTATAAAAGGTTTCTTTGAGAGAAGTAAAAATGAAATTGATTCAGAATTAACACCTGTTAATCAACCTGTTTCAGATTCAACTTATAATTTAGAAGAATATGCAGTTTCTCAAGAAGAAGAAATTGAGGAGCCGGTTATTAAGCCAGCATCCCAATTTGAAATTAATAAAGAAGCTTTAAAACCTACTATAAATTCATCTTCAGAAATTAACATGGATCCAATTTTGAAACCAAAGATGGAAGAACCAATCGAGGATGATTTTGACGATTTAGAACCGATAACTTTACCTGTTGAAGATACTGAAAGTGAATTTGTTATTGAAAAAGCCCACGAAGAAGTTATTGTAGAAGAGAATTTGGCTTCGCGATTAGTTGCCGATTTTGGTTTGTTTGATCCTACATTGGAGTTATCCAACTATCAATTTCCCACATTGGATTTAATGAAAGAATATTCTACGGGTGGAATTACTATTAACCAGGAAGAATTAGAAGAAAACAAAAACAAAATTCTTGAAACATTACGAAATTATAAAATAGAAATTGCACAAATTAAGGCTACGGTAGGTCCCTCAGTTACTTTGTATGAAATTGTGCCAGAAGCAGGTATACGAATTTCTAAAATTAAGAGTTTAGAAGACGATATTGCGTTGTCATTATCGGCTTTAGGAATTCGTATTATTGCTCCTATTCCTGGAAAAGGAACTATCGGTATCGAAGTTCCAAATAAGAATCCTACTATGGTTTCTATGAAAAGTGTGATTGGATCGGCACGTTTTCAAGAGGCAGAAATGGAATTACCAATCGCTTTAGGGAAAACAATTTCTAACGAAACCTTTGTCGTAGATTTAGCTAAAATGCCCCATTTATTGATGGCGGGAGCTACTGGCCAAGGAAAATCGGTGGGATTGAATGCGGTATTAACGTCTTTATTATATAAAAAACACCCAGCAGAAGTTAAATTTGTATTGGTTGATCCAAAGAAAGTAGAATTGACTCTTTTCAATAAAATCGAAAGACATTATTTGGCTAAATTACCAGATTCTGGAGATGCTATTATTACCGATAATGCCAAAGTGGTGAATACCTTAAATTCGCTTTGCGTAGAAATGGACAACCGTTATTCTTTATTGAAAGATGCGATGGTTCGTAACATAAAAGAATACAACGATAAGTTTAAATCCCGCAAGTTAAATCCTGAAAATGGACACCAATTTTTACCTTACATTGTTTTGGTTGTCGATGAGTTTGCCGATTTAATTATGACTGCTGGAAAAGAGGTAGAAACGCCTATTGCTCGTTTGGCGCAGTTAGCTAGAGCGATTGGTATTCACTTGATTATTGCAACTCAACGACCATCTGTAAATGTAATTACCGGTTTGATAAAAGCGAATTTTCCTGCTAGAATCGCCTTTAGAGTTACCTCAAAAATAGACTCGCGTACCATTTTGGATACGCAAGGTGCTGATCAATTAATTGGGCGTGGAGACATGCTATATACTAATGGAAATGACGTGGTTCGAGTGCAATGCGCCTTTATCGATACTCCAGAAGTGGAGAAAATAACTGAATTTATCGGTTCTCAAAAAGCGTATGCCGATGCTTACTTACTTCCTGAGTTTGTAGGTGAAGAAAGTGGCATTAATCTTGATATGGATATTTCCGAGCGTGATGGACTGTTTAGAGAGGCTGCCGAGATTATTGTTACTGCACAACAGGGATCTGCATCGTTGTTGCAACGCAAACTAAAATTGGGTTACAATCGTGCGGGGCGATTGATTGATCAAATGGAAGCTGCAGGAATTGTAGGCCCATTTGAAGGGAGTAAAGCTCGAAATGTGAACATTACCGATTTGGCCGCTCTAGATCAATTTTTCAGTAATGAACAAAATTAATTTACCAATGTATACCAATAGATTTTCCTTAGCTATAATTTCGAACTTGAAAAGTGGTTTATTACTTTTTGCAATAGCATTATTATTCAGCACTTCAACTTATTCGCAGGATAAAAAAGCAAAAGCATTATTGGACGCAGTAACTGCAAAAATTAAAAGCTATGATAATATTGTAATTGATTTTAAATATTCATTAAATAATTTTAAAGAAAATATCAATCAGGAAAGTAAAGGTAATGTGACCATGAAAGGCAATAAGTATGTATTGAATTTGATGGGAGTAACCAAAATATTCGACGGAAAAAATAACTATACTATCAATCCTGAAGACGAAGAAGTAGCTATTTCAAAATTGAATGAGAAAGATGAAAACGCTATTACACCATCTAAATTGTTGACTTTTTTTAACAACGGTTACAAATATACATGGGACATTCCTCAAAATGTTAAAGGTCGAAAAATTCAATACGTTAAACTGGTTCCTAATAATACAAAAGACCAACGCAAAGAAATTCTATTAGGAATAGATACTCAAACTAAAAATATTTACAACTTAATTGAGGTAGGTAGAAACGGTACAAAAACCACTTTAACTGTTAATTCTTTTAAAATAAACCAACCGTTATCAAAGAATCAATTTACATTTGATGCTAGCAAATACTCAAAATATTACATAAATAAATTAGACTAGTTGAAGATAATTGATAAATATATTCTAAAAACATTTGCGATTACATTTACCACAGTATTTGTAATCTTGTTTTTTATATTCATACTTCAAACGATCTGGTTGTTCATTTATGATCTGGCTGGTCGTGATTTGGATTTAATGCTTATCGTTAAATTTTTACTTTACGGAATGCCACGAATTATCCCTTTGGTTATTCCACTTTCGGTATTATTAGCTTCCATCATGTCCTTCGGAAGTTTGTCTGAGAATTATGAATTTGCAGCCATGAAATCGGCGGGAATTTCGTTGCAAAGAGCTATGAAAGGGCTAACTATTTTTATTATTGTTTTAAGTGTAACCTCTTTTTTCTTTGCCAATAATGTGATTCCGTATGCCGAATATAAATTCATCAATTTTAGAAAAAACATCGCCCAACGCAAACCCGCTATGGCAATTGCAGAAGGGCAATTCAGTCAAATAGGATTGTATTCTATAAAAGTAGATAAGAAAACAGGGGAGAACGGCAACCATCTTACAGGGGTTACTATTCACAAAAAATCAATTAATGGCGATGGTGTCCGCACGGTTATAAAAGCCAAATATGGAGATTTGATAAGTAGTGAAAATTCTAATTTACTGAAATTGGTCTTAAATAACGGTTATTATTATGAGGATATTGTTCCTAATAAATGGGAAGATCGAAAGAAAATCCCATTTGCGAAAGCGACGTTTAAAAAAGACGTGATCAATATGGATTTGTCAATTTTAAACGGAGATCAAGACAATCAAAACATTACCAATACTTCCAACATGCTTAATTTGAGCGAGTTGAACTATACAATTGATTCCTTGAGGAAAATTTACAAACGCGATGTTATTTCCATTGCTGATAATATTCACCAACGGTCTGGGGTTTTAAATGTGAATAAATCGATTTTGCCAATGAAAGTTGATCAGGTAAAACCAGATTTATTGGCCTTACTGACCGACAGTGAAAAAATCCAAATTCTACAATTTGCTTCAAGCAACGTTTCCAATACTTTGTTTTCAGTTGAAAGTTCCAATGAAGAATTGAACATGAAACAAATTGCAATTAACGATCATTTAGGCGCGGTATATGACAAATTTGTTGTCGCTTATGCTTGCTTGCTTATGTTTTTTATTGGTGCGCCGCTAGGAGCAATTATTAGAAAAGGGGGAATTGGTTTGCCAATAGTATTTGCGGTAATTATTTTTATTTTCTTTCACTTTATCAATACTTTTGGGAAACGCTTGGCAGGAGAAAACGGTATGGATCCATTTTTAGGATCTTGGTTGGCCTCGTTAATTTTAACGCCATTGGCTGTTTTACTTACTTATAGAGCTACAAATGACGTTGGTTCTTTCAATTTAGACGTGATTACCGTGCCGTTCCAAAACTTAATAAAAAGAATATTTCCAACACAAAATTAAACACAATGACCCTTCCTAAAATTCAATTAAATACAATAGAAGAAGCTATTGAAGACATTCGTCAAGGGAAAGTCATTATTGTAGTTGATGATGAAGATCGCGAGAATGAAGGTGATTTTTTGGCTGCAGCCGAAAAGGTAACCCCGGAGATGATTAATTTCATGGCAACACACGGTCGTGGACTAATTTGCGCGCCACTAACAGAAAACAGATGCAAGGAATTGGGATTGCATGTAATGGTGAACAACAACACCGATCCTTTGGAAACGGCTTTCACAGTATCGGTAGATTTACGTGGAAATGGAGTAACTACTGGTATTTCAGCTGCCGATAGAGCAAAAACGATCTTGGCTTTGTGCAATCCAGATACAAAACCACATGATTTAGCGCGACCAGGACATATTTTTCCATTAATTGCAAAGCAAGGTGGAGTTTTAAGAAGAACGGGTCATACGGAGGCTGCAATTGACTTTGCGCGTCTCGCTGGGTTCAAATCGGCGGGGGTAATTGTGGAAATCATGAATGAAGATGGCTCGATGGCTCGATTACCACAATTGGTTGAAGTGGCGAAGAAATTTGATTTAAAACTAGTTTCTATTGAGGATTTGGTTGCTTATCGAATGCTACACGACAGCTTGATTGTTAAGAAAGAAGATTTTGATGTCAACACTCGCTTTGGCACCTTCCGATTGAGAGCGTATTTACAAACTACCAATAAACAAGTTCATATTGCGTTGTCCAAAGGGAATTGGAATTTGGGTGAGCCAATACTAACGCGTATTAATTCCACTCAAATTAACAGCGATATTTTAGGTGCTTTAACCCACGATGCCGAAAAAAACCTAGATTCTATATTTAACGTAATTAATAAAGCTGGAAAAGGAGCTGTATTGTTTATTAACCAAGAATTGGAATCCTACAATTTGCTGAATCGAATTGGCGAATTGAAAGTATTGCAAACCCAAGGCGAAATGAAGGCGCCATTGATAAAAATGGACGCTAAAGATTTTGGAATTGGGGCACAGATCTTGCACGATATTGATATTTCCAACATCCGATTGATATCCAATTCCGAGCAAACCAAGCGCGTTGGGATGATAGGATATGGGTTGGAGATTTCCGAATACGTTAAATACTAGACGATTATTGTTTCTAAGTAATGTTAAATGAAATAATTATTTGATAGGGTAGTTATTTTCTTGATATTTTCTAAATAAATGTTTTAGAAATCAAAAAAAGGTTACTATATTTGCAACCGCATTCAGCAAAAGGGTGCGTCTTATTGGAGAAATGGCAGAGCGGTCGAATGCGGCAGTCTTGAAAACTGTTGACTGTAACAGGTCCGGGGGTTCGAATCCCTCTTTCTCCGCGGAAAGAATGTTTCAAAAGAAACATAAAATCTCAAAACCCTTTAAACATCAGTGTTTATAGGGTTTTTTGTTTTTAATGTGTGATGTCAATAAACACATAGGATCTTATAAAGTAGTTACCCTTTTAGTTACCCTATTAAATTTGAGGGGCAATAGGGTAACTAAAATTATAAAATCACCCTGATATCACCCTAGGAAATTAGAGTAACTCATGAATTTGGTTTGAATTTGCACCATTAATTTAAAACCTAAAAAATCATGTTAAAAACAAATTTCTACATTAAGGCTGATAAAGCTAAAGCAAATGGTGAATGTCCAATTTATGCAAAAGTAAATTTCAACAGAAAAACAATTACGTTAAGTACTGGCCGAAGTATTAAACCAGAACGATGGAAGTTTACAGACAATCTTAGAAGATGCGTCCAACTTAAAAATGAAAAAGCAATTAAAGAATATCTAGAGATTTTTCGAATTAAAATCGAGAAAATATATTATGATATTCAAAAGAAAGAATTGGACCTAACCATTGATGAATTTAAGGCAATAATCCTCGGAAAGTCTCCAACTAACAAAATTCCTTATTTAGTTGAGATTATTGTTATTCATAACACCCATTTTTCAAAATTGGTATCTATTAACGAGCGCTCAGGAGCATCTCTTCAAAAATATGAACGAGTGAAGGATATTGTAATTGAATTTAATAAAAAACATTATAATGCTCCAGATTTACCTATTAGCAAAATAAATGGTTC